>Ga0070665_100001844_pt1 | contig 24060 bp, 16 predicted proteins | sample KBSS13metaG_FD_65862 | JGI IMG/M metagenome (GOLD analysis project Ga0070665, IMG submission 65862) | Switchgrass rhizosphere microbial communities from Kellogg Biological Station, Michigan, USA - KBS S1-3 metaG | ecosystem: Host-associated > Plants > Roots > Rhizosphere > Soil ... | reverse complement strand
CCCGGCCGTCACACGTTCGCTGCTCGCCCTCCTGCTGGCCGTCGCCGGCCTCACGCTGGTACAGGGACAGAAGCCGGCGGCGGCGCCGCGGCGGATTGCCGTCTTCGGATCGTCGGTGGCCAACGGTACCGGCGACGACCTCGGCAGGGAGGGGTATACGGGACGGTTGCGCGAGTTGCTCGCGACGCGCGGGTGGGAAGTGCTCAACCAGTCGCGCGGCGGCGACAACACGAAGACGATGGCGCCGCGGTTTGCGCCCGAAGGCACGCCGGATCCGAAGGTCCGCTATCTGTTGCCTGTGACCCCTGGCTACGTGCTGCTCGGACTGTCGCTGGGGAACGAGGGGATTCAGAACGGCGCGACCACGGCCGAAAAGGACGCGATCTACGCCCAGTTCGAAGCGGGCATGCGCGGGTTCGTCGCGCGCAGCCGCGAGCATCACATCGTTCCCGTCATCACGCTGTGCTACACGCGCAACGACTTCACGCCGGTCGAGTACGAATACACCCGTCGCATGAACCTGGCGATCAACGCGTGGGACGTGCCGAGCGTCAACTTCCTCGGCGCGGTGGACGATGGAACGGGGAAGTGGGCGAAGGGTTTCTGGCACGACTCGCTGCATCCCAACGCCGCGGGACACGAGGAGCTCGTTCGGACGTTCGTGCCGACGCTGTTCGACGCGATCGAACAGGGCAAGCCGGCGCCGGCGCGAGCGGCCGCGACCGGCTTCGCGCGCATTGAGGGCGGTGCGACGGCGCTCAGCTTCACCCCGGACGCCTCGATGCACGCGTTCGCCTTTGGAGTGACCGTTCGAGCCGCGCGGGATGGGAGCGTGGCCAGCATCAGCGGATCCACGCTGACGGCGGCGATCGCGATGAAAACCGAACAGCGCGGCGGCGGCCGCGGCGCGTTGGAGTTCGAGACCACGACGCTCACGAGCGCGGAGCCGTTCCTGGCGACGATCGGCGTGCAGGGCGGCGTGTGGGTCTACAAGGCCGCCAACGGGAGCCTGGTGCGCTCGGACGTGAAGGCCGACGGCCGGGCGCATCACCTGCTGGTGAGCCACTACACCGCGCGCGGCGAATCGCTCTTCTTCGTGGACGGCAAGCTGGCCGGCGCAGCGCCGGAGAGGCTCGAGCCGAAGAGCTTCGCGCTCGGCGGACCTGGTGAGGCCGACCTCAAGGATCTGCTGATCTATCGATCGGCCCTGAACGCGGACGAGGTCGCGGCGCTCGAGAACGGACGTCTCCTGCAGGCGAGCCTCGAGGTCTACGCGCCGCTCGCCGAAGCGACGTTTCCGTCCGGCAGCGCGGTCGTGAATCTCGCGCAGAGCCTGACGTCAGCCAAAGTCGGCGCCGGGAACGTCCAACATATCGACAAGTAGGGGGGACGCCGTGGCTGACTTTTTTCGTGACCTGAAACACTCGCTGCGGATGTTCCGGCAGACGCCGGGATTCACGATCGCGGCCGTGGCCGCCCTTACCCTCGGGATCGGCGCGAACACCGCGATCTTTTCGGTCGTCAACAGCGTGCTCCTCAAGCCGCTGCCGTTTCCGGAGCCGGCACGGCTGGTGCTGTTCCTCAACACGTCGCCGAACGGGGCTGGCGCGGGCGGGTCGGTGCCGAAGTTCAACGTCTGGCGCCAGCAGACCTCCGTCGTCGAGGACGCCTCCGCCTACCGGTTCGGCGTCATGAACCTGACCGGCGGGGACAACCCGGAACAACTGGCATCCGGGCAGGTGACCAGCGATTTCTTCCGCCTGTTCGGCGCGCAAACGGCAGCCGGCCGCACCTTCACCCCCGACGAGGACCGGCCCAACGGCGGCAAGGTCGTCGTCCTGAGCTACGGCTTCTGGCAGCGGCGCTTCGGCGGCGATCCGCAACTGGTCGGCAAGACCATCTCGCTCGGCGGCGAACCGTACGAGGTCGTCGGCGTCCTGGCGTCGTCGTTCAACAGCGCGCAGTTCGATCCGCTGCCGGACGTGTGGACCCCGTTTCAGATGGACCCGGCCAGCACCGATCAGGCGAACTACTTCACCGCGGCGGCGCGGCTCAAGACGGGCGTGACGCTCGCGATGGCGAACACGCAGATGCAGGCGGCGGCGGAACAATTCCGGGCGCTGTTTCCGAACGCGCTCGGCCCGCGCAACGGCTTCAGCGTGCAGCCGCTGCAGGAGCGGATGGTCCGCAACGTGAGGACGTCGTTGCTGGTGCTGGTCGGCGCGGTCAGCTTCGTGCTGTTGATCGCCTGCGCCAATGTGGCGAACCTCTTGCTGGTCCGCGCCACCGCCAGGAAGCGCGAGATCGCGATTCGCGCCGCGATGGGCGCCGCCCGCGGCCGCATCGTCCGGCAGCTGCTGACGGAGAACGTGTTGTTGTCGCTGGTGGGCGGGACGCTGGGGCTGGGGCTCGGGGTTGCCGGCATCCGCGCGCTGCTGGCGGCGAACCCGGGCAACATTCCCAGGATTGGTCAGGACGGCTCGGGCGTCACCGCCGACTGGCGCGTGGTCGCGTTCACGATGGCGGTATCGCTGGTGACGGGGCTCGTGTTCGGTCTCTTTCCTGCGCTCGAGGCCTCGCGCGCGGATCTCAACCTCACGCTGAAGGAGAGCGGTGGCCGATCGGGCAGCGGGTTCCGGCAGAACAAGGCACGGTCGATCCTGGTGGTGGCGGAGGTCGCGCTGGCCCTCGTGCTCCTGGTCGGCGCGTCGCTGCTCATCCGGTCGTTCATCGCGCTCCGCGCGGTGAATCCCGGATTCGTGTCGCACAATGTCCTGACGATGCGGATGTCGCTAACCGAGCCGAAATACGCGAAGAGCGCGGGCGTCGACCAGCTGATTCGGGCCGGTCTCGAGCGGGTACGTGCGGTTCCCGGTGTCGAAGCGGTGAGCACCACGTGCTGCGTGCCGCTCGAAGGTGGCTATGGCCTGCCGTTCGAGATCGTCGGCCGGCCGGTCGAGGCGTCGGCGAACAATGGGGCGGGGTGGTACACCATTTCGGCCGGCTATTTCGACGTCTTCAAGATCCCGATCCTGCGCGGTCGCGACTTCACGGACCGCGATGTGGCCGGCGCCGGCGGGGTGGTCATCATCAACCAGGCGATGGCGCGGCAATTCTGGCCGCAAGGCGATCCGCTGAGCGATCAGATTGTGATCGGCAAAGGCGTCGGCCCGGCGTTCCGGGAAGGGCCACGTCAGGTGGTCGGGATCGTCGGCGACGTGCGCGACGGCGCGCTCAACCAGGATCCGCAGCCGGCGATGTACGTGCCGTTTGCGCAGGTGCCCGACGGAGTGACCGCGCTCAACTCGCGGCTGACCGCGCTCGGCTGGGTCGTGCGCACGCGCGCCGAGCCGCACGCCCTGAGCCTGGCGATTCAGAAGGAGCTGCGCGAGGCCAGCGGCGGGCTGCCGGTGGCCCGGATCAAGACCATGGGCGAGATCGTGGTGCAGTCGACCGCGCGCTCCGACTTCAACATGCTGCTGCTGACCGTCTTCGGCTGCGCGGCGCTGCTGCTCGCGGCGATCGGGGTCTACGGGTTGATGTCGTACTCGGTGGCGCAGCGGACGCAGGAGATCGGCATCCGCCTGGCGCTCGGCGCGGAGCTCGGCCAGGTGCGGAACATGGTGATCCTGCAGGGCATGAGCCTCGCGATCGCCGGCGTCGCGATCGGGACGGTGTCGGCCTTTGCGCTGTCGAGGCTGATCGAGACGCTGCTGTTCGGCGTCACCGCGCGCGATCCCGTCGTGTTCGTGGCCGTCCCTGGCGTGCTCACCCTGGTGGCGTTGATCGCGGTGTGGCTGCCGGCGCTGCGGGCGACGCGGATCGATCCGATCGACGCGCTGCGCTGCGAATAGTCGCGGTCGCATCCCGCGGAACATGCCGCGGCCCGCCCACGTCAAACCGGCGCAGGCGGCCGGCGGCCTTTTGTCCCTCGACCTTGCCAAGGAGTAGCCCATGACACTCTGGCCTCGGCTCGCGCGACGGCCGCATGCGGAACAAGGCCACGATGAAGAGGGACGTCATGCCCGGCCCGGCCGGTTGCTGGGGTATCTGGACGGCTTCCGGCAGGACATCCGCTACGGCTGCCGCATGCTCGCGAAGAACCCGGCATTCACCATCGTCGCGGTGATCTCGCTGGCCATCGGCATCGGCGCCAACTGCGCCGTCTTCAGCTTCGCCGACACTTTGTTACTTCGACCGCTGACGGTCCCGCGCCCGGCCGAGGTCCTGACCGTGGGGTTCACGTCCCCGAACGCCTCCAGGGTGGCCGGGGCGTCGTTTCGCGACTACATCGACCTTCGCGATCGCAGCAGGACGTTCGACGGTCTGATCGCGTTCGTGGATCCGGTCGTGGGATTCGCAGCCGAACCCGACAGGTCGCCGCGATTGACCATCGGTATGCTGGTGACGGCCAACTTTTTCCGGGTGATGGGCATCGAACCGGAATGGGGGCGGGCATTCCGGGCCGACGAAGATCAAGTGCCCGGGCGCGATGCCGTGGTGATGCTGAGCCACGAGTTGTGGCTGCGGCAGTTCGGCGCGGATCCCGCGATCCTGGGCCGGACCGTCCGCCTGAACGGCATCGCCTTCACTGTCATCGGCGTGACGCCGGCCGGGTTCACCGGCCTCGATCAGTACGTCCGCGACGAGTTCTACGCGCCGCTCGCGATGTGGGAGCGTCTTCTCGCAGATCCCGCGATCCGGCCGTTCGAGGCGCGCGATTTTCGCCGGCTGGACGTCAGGGGCCGCCTGAAGCCCGGCACCACGCTGGCGCAAGCGCGCGCCGAGCTCACCTCGATCGGCCTCGACCTCGAGCGCGCGTATCCGGCCACCAATCGTCAGCAGCGCGCCGTGGTGCTCACTGAACTGGAGGCGAGGATCGCCGGTGCGCCGCCGATCGCGCCGCTGCTGGTCATGCTGGCGCTGCTGGCGTCAGCCGTCCTGCTGGTCGCCTGCGCCAACGTCGCCGGGCTGCTGACCAGCCGTTCACCGGTGCGCGCGCGCGAGATCGCGCTCCGCCTGGCGATCGGCGCGGGACGGCCGCGCATCGTGCGTCAGCTGATCACGGAGAACGTGCTCATCGCGCTCCTCGGAGGCATCCTGGGCCTCGCGGTCGGCTACGCGGGAGTCGTGCTGTTCCGGCAGGTGCAGATCCCGACCGATCTCCCGATCGTGGCCTCCTTCGACCTGGATCGGCGCGCGGTGCTCGTCAGTCTGGCGGTGGCGCTGTTGAGCGTGCTGCTCTTTGGGCTTGCGCCGGCGATTCGAACCACCCGCACGGACCTGACGGCGGTGATGAAGGCGACCGATGCCGCCGGGTTCGGACGGAGGAGACGCTGGGGGCGCGCGGTGCTGGTCGCTGGGCAGGTGGCGATCGCCGTGGTCCTCCTGGTGGTGGCGACCGTCGTCTATCGCGGGTTCCATCGGCAGCTGGTCGCAGGGCCGGGTTTCCGCACCGACCATTTGTTGATGATGAGTCTCTCGCCGGGTCAACTCCATTACAGTCCGGCCGAGACGAAGCGCTTCTTCGAGCGTGTGGCGGACGAGGCCCGGCGCGTGCCGGGCGTCCAGTCGGCCGCGTTGACGCGCTACATGCCGATGGACGGCCTGCCGCCGTCGGTCACGATCGTCCCGGAGGGCTATCAGTTCCCGCCGGGCAAGGACAGCGCGGCACACTCGCGATCGCTGGTCGATGAAGGCTACTTCGACACGATCGGGCTGCCGATCGTCAACGGCCGCGGGTTCCAGGCGACCGACGATGCCGACGCGCCGGGCGTGGCGGTCGTCAACGAGGCGTTCGCACGACGCTACTGGCCCGGGCAGGATCCGATCGGGAAACGTGTTCGTGTCGACACGACCGAAGGGCCGTGGGTGGAGATCGTCGGCGTCGCAAAGACGAGCAAGTACGGTTTCGTCTTCGAGCCGCCGATGGAGTTCGTCTACTTTCCGTATCGCCAGCGTCCGTCCGAGTCGATGTTCCTGCTGGTGCACGCCCAGGGCGATCCGGTGCGGCTGGCGGCGCCGCTCAGGGACGTGGTGCGGAGGCTCGACGCGAACATGCCGGTTTCGAACGTGCGCACGATGGCGGAGCTTTATCGGATGCGCAGCACCGTCGTACTGGACGTGATCGTCAGGCTCGTCGCCGCGATGGGCACCATGGGGCTGGGCCTGGCCATCGTTGGTCTCTACGGGCTCGTGGCGTATGCCGCCAGCCGGCGGACCAGGGAAATCGGCATCCGGATGGCGATGGGCGCCGATCAGTTCGACGTCGTGCGGATGGTGGTGCGGCAGGGCCTCGTGCTTGCCGTGACGGGGCTCGGCGTCGGCCTGCTGGCGAGTGCAGCCGCGACCCGCGGTCTCACGGCGGTCTTTCCGGGCGGCGCCGGCGGCGACGGCGGCACGGACCTGGTGACGTTTCCGCTGGTCGCGTTGGCGGTTCTGGCGGTCACGCTGCTGGCCGCCTATCTGCCGGCCCGCCGCGCGTCGCGAATCAATCCGACCGACGCGCTGAGGAACGAATAAGAATTCTTAATCGTCGCTGTGGCCGCCGCGTCCGCGCAGCGACTTCACCTCGCTCCGCTGACGTTTGGACTCCAGCCGTTTCTCTTTCGCCGCGCGCTTCGGCTTGGTCGGTCGCCGTGTCTTCGGGCGCCTGGCGGCGTGCTGAAGCAGGGCGATCAGGCGCGCGCGCGCGGCCTCGCGGTTCTGCGCCTGCGTGCGGTGCTCGCGGCTGTCGATCAGCAGCACCTCGTCTCCGGTCATCCGGCTGCCAGCCAGCGCGATCAGCCGCTGCTTCATGTCGTACGGGAGGGATGAGGCGCGGACGTCGAAGCGCAGCTCGACCGCGGTCGACACCTTGTTGACGTTCTGACCGCCCGGCCCGGACGCGCGCACGAAGCGCTCGTCCAGCTCGCGGTCCTCGATGGCGATCGTGTCGGTGATGCGAATCATCGTGAGCTACCCTGACCTCGAAGACACTAAGACACGAAGAACGCACGAAGAAAACCAATAACGTTCTCTTCTTTGTGTGCCTTGGTGTCTTGGTGTCTTGGTGGTCAAGTCAGATCGCCGCGAAGGCGAGACAGGCCCAGCCGGCCAGGAAGAGGAGGCCGCCGATGGGGGTGATGGCTCCAAGGGTGGTGACACCGGTGACGGCGAGCAGGTACAGGCTGCCGGAGAAGAGCACGATGCCGGCGACGAAGCACCAGCCGGCGGTCTGAATCAGCCAGCCGCTCAGGTGGCCCATGATTCCCGCGACCAGGATGATGGCCAGCGCGTGGTACATGTGGTACTGCACCCCGGTCTGGAACACGGCCATCATCTCCGGCGACAGGCGGCCGCGCAGCCCGTGGGCGCCGAACGCACCGATCGCGACCGCCAGAAACGCCGCCAGCGAGCCCAGCAACAGGAATGTTTTGTCCATCTAGCGAACCATTCTAGCCCGCGGCCCGTCTATAGCCTTGGAGAATGTATCCACCGTGGCTATAGTTGAGACCATGCTGCCACCCGCCACGTTCCACATCCTCCTCGCCCTGGCGGGCGAGGACCGCCACGGCTACGCAATCATCCAGGACGTCGCCGCCCGGACGGACGGCGATCTGAAGCTCAGCGCGGGAACGCTCTATCGCTCGATTCAACGGATGCTCGAGCAGGGGCTGATCGTCGAGACCCGCGACCGCCCCGCGCCGGAAGACGACGACGAGCGGCGGCGCTACTACCGGATCACGCCCGAGGGGACCGCGGCCGCGAAGGAAGAAGTGCGGCGGCTGGGACAACTGGTGAAGATGGCGCGCGCGGTCGGCCTCGCGCCTGGAAAGGCCTGACCCATGTACCACGTGCTGCTGTGGTTGTATCCGGCCTCGTTCCGGAACGAATACGGCGGGGAGATGCACGCCGTATTCGCGCGGCGCCGGGCCGCCGCAGGACCGCTCGGCGCGATCGGACTCTGGCTCGAGACGATCGCCGACGTGATCGGCAACGCGGCGCTGGTCCACTGGGATCTGTTTCGCCAGGACCTGAGCTACAGCGCGCGCATGCTGCGCCGCGCGCCCGGATTTGCGATCACGGCGATGCTGATCGTTTCACTCGGCATCGGCGCGACGACCGCGGCGTTTTCCGTCACCGACTTTGTCCTGCTGCGGCCGCTCCCGTTCCCGGAACCACATCGGCTGGTGCGGTTGTACGAGAAGACGCCGGCCTACTCGCAGCTGGAGCTCTCGGCGGCCAACTATCGCGACTGGAAGCAGGGAAGCACGGTGTTCGAGAGCATCGGCCTGCACCACGGTGCCTCCGCCAACCTGGTCGGCATCGGTGAGCCGCAGCGGGTCGGCGGCACCGCCGTGTCCTTCGATCTCTTTCCGACGCTGCGCGTGCAACCGCTGATCGGCCGGCTCTTCACCGAGACCGACGATCGCGAGGGCGCCCCCGGCACGCTGATCCTCAGCTACCGGCTGTGGCAGTCCCAGTTCGGCGGCGATCCGTCGATCCTCGGCCGGCAGCTGCTGCTCGACGCCGAGTCGTTCACGGTCATCGGCGTCATGCCGCAGGCGTTCCGGTTTCCGGTGAGCGACGTGCAGTACTGGACGCCGCTGCGCTTCAACGCCGAGATGTACGTCGACCGCAACGACAACTGGCACTATTCAGTCGGCCGGCTCCGCGCCGGCGTCACGCTCGAGCAGGCGCAGGCGGAGATGGACGTGCTCGCCGCGCAGACCAGGCTGCAGTTCCCAGCCGAGAACAAGGACGTCGGCGCGGTCCTGACCCGCCTCGAAGACGACGGCGTGTCGCAGCAGGCGCGGCTGATGCTCTATGCGCTCTCGGGCGCCGCCGCCTGCGTGCTGCTGATTGCCTGCGCCAACCTCGCCAACCTGTTGCTCGCGCGCGCGCTGGAACGGCGCCGGGAGCTCGCGGTCCGCACCGCGATGGGCGCGGGGCGTGAACGCATGATCCGGCAGCTGATCACCGAGAGCCTGCTGCTGGCCGTCAGCGGCGGCGCGCTTGGCGTTGCGATCGCCTACGCCGCCGTTCCGCTGCTCAACCGGCTCGTGCCGACGGCGCTGCCGCTCGCGAGCGAACCCACCGTCGATCTTCGCGTGCTGCTGTTTGCGATCGCCCTTACCGTCGCCACCGGGCTTGCGTTCGGTCTTGCGCCGCTGCTGCGCGTCGGCGGGGAAGCGGACCTCGGCGGCCTGCGCGAAGGCGCGCGGTCGGGCGGCGGCCAGAAGGAAGGCGTGCGGTCCGCCCTGGTCATCGTCGAGATTGGCGCCTCCGTCGTGCTGCTGGTGTCGGCGGGTCTGCTGATGCGCGCGCTCTGGAACGTGCAGCTGACCAGCCCCGGCTTCAGGCCCGAGAGCGTGCTGACGATGCAGACGCCGCTGCCGTCGCCGCAGTTCGACCGCGTCGCCACCCGCGCCGCATTTTATTCGCGCGTGCTGTCCAACGTGCGCGCGCTGCCCGGCGTGACGAACGCCGCCTTCGTCAGCCACTTGCCGATGGGCCGCATGAAGGGCGGAATCTGGCCGGTGTCGATGGATGGGAAGCCGGTGAACCGCGCCGAGAACAAGAACGGGTTTCTCCGCTACGTCACCCCCGGTTACCTGGCGACCCTCGGCGTCCCGCTGAAGGTCGGACGCGACATCGACGAATCCGACGCGCACGATCGGCAGGCGGTAGCCGTCGTCAGCGAGTCGTTCGTGACCCGGTTCCTGCCGACGGAGACGCTGTCGTCGGCGATCGGCCACCACTTCACGTTCGCGCTCCAGGACCGCGTCATCGTCGGGGTGTCCGGCGAGGTGAAAATGCGCGGCCTCGAGCGCCGGGCCGAGCCGCAAGTCTACCTGCCGTTCCGCCAGGTGGCCGACGGCGACATGATCGGCTACATCCCCCGCTGGCTCCTGGTGCGCACCACGTCTCAGCCCGAGGCGGTCGCCGCGCCGATTCGTGCCGTCATCCGCCAGATCGAGCCGACGCTGCCGGTGAACGACGTCGCGACGATGACCGAGGTCGTCGAGCGCGACACCGCGTCTCGAGCCGCGCAGGTGCGGGTGCTCGCGGCCTTTGCCGTGATTGCCTTCGTGCTGGCCGGGATTGGGATCCATGGCCTGCTGTCGTTCTCGGTCTCGCAGCGGGCGCAGGAGATCGGCGTGCGCATGGCGCTCGGCGCGCAATCGGGCGACATCTTGCACCTGATCGTGCGACGGAGCGTGATGCTGGCGCTCGCCGGGGTGATCCCTGGCGTGGTGCTGGCGTATATCGCCGGCCGCAGCATGGAAGCGCTGCTCGCGGGCGTGAAGCCGGCCGATGGGCCGACGCTGCTCGCCGCCGTCGGCCTCTCGGCGCTGATGACGATGGTCGGCAGCGTGCTGCCGACGCTGCGCGCGCTCCGCGTCGATCCGATCACAGCGCTGCGAGCCGAGTAGAGCAGTCGACAGTTTCAGCCGGGAGGGGGCATGCTGAACAATCTCCGGATCTCGCTGCGCGGCTTGCTGCGGGCGCCGATGATGACGCTGACGATCGTCGTCACCGTCGGGCTCGGCATCGGCGCGACGACGGTCATCTTCGCCGCGGTTCAAGCGGCGCTCCTGCGGCCATTGCCGTACGCGGATCCCGATCGCCTCGTCCGCATCTACACTGACGCGCCGCCGTACAAGTTCCGGTTTTCCGTGGCCGACTACCAGGCGCTCGAAGCCGGGCAGACGCATTTCGAGCAGGTCGGCGCCTACACCGATCGCGCGATGGCGTTCAGCGATGGCACCGTCGCCGAGCGGTTGCGGGGACGCCAAGTGACCTGGACCTATTTCGCGACGCTCGGGCTCCGGCCGGCGCTGGGCCGCGACTTCACGGCGAGCGAAGGGCGGCCCGGCAATCCGCCGGCGGTGATCGTCTCGAACGGGTTCTGGCAGCGCCGGCTCGGCGGACGGCCGGACGCGGTGGGCAAGCCGATTCGGCTCGACGGCGCCGACTACACGCTGGCCGGCGTGTTGCCGCAGGCGGTGGGCCCGCTCGAGCAGCGACAAGACTTCTTCGTCGCCGCGCAGCTGGCGCCGCCGCCGCGCAAAGGGCCGTTTCCGTGGATCGTCATCGGCCGGCTGCGGCCAGGCGCGGCGGAACGCGCGGCCGCGAGCGACGAGTTGCATGCCATCAACCGGCGGCTGTTCCCGATCTGGAAGGCGTCGTACCAGGACGAGAAGGCGACCTGGAGCGTGATGAGCTTGAAGACGCACGTCACCGGCGACGTCGGGATGATTGCAGCGGTGGCGCTCGTGTCGGTGGCGCTGGTGTGGCTGATCGCCTGCACCAATGCCTCGAACCTGTTGATCGCGCGCGTGACCAGTCGCCGACGCGAGCTCGGCGTCCGCGCCGCGCTCGGCGCCTCGCGCGGACGCGTCGTCCGTCATCTGCTCGCGGAGAGCGCCCTGCTCGCGACCGGCGCCGCCGCGATGGGAATCGGACTGGCGTGGGTCGGCGTCGGCGTCCTGCGCGACTTCGGGGTGGGCTATTTCCCGCGCACCCAGGAGATCGCGATTGACGGTGCGGTGTTGTGGCTGCTGGCGGCGCTGACGGCGGCGAGCGTCGCGCTGTTCGGCGCGATTCCGGCGATCTACGGGAGCGGCGGGCCGGTGGACGAATCACTGCGCTCGACCGGCCGTTCCTCGACGGGAACCGTCGCCGTCCGCCGGCTCCGCCGGATTCTGGTCGCCAGCCAGTTCGCGATCGCGACGCCGCTGTTGATCGTCGCCGGCCTGCTCCTGGCCAGTCTCAATCAGCTGTCGCACGTCGATCTCGGCTTCGACACCCGCAACGTATTGAGCGCGTCGATGGCGCTACCGGCGGCCCGTTACGTCGAGCCGGCGCGTGTCGAGGCGTTCTGGGCCGAGCTGCAGCGGCGCGCCGAAGCGCTGCCCGGCGTGGCACGCGTCGCCTACGCCGACGGCATCCCGCCGAACTTCGTCGGCAACTTCAACAACTTCGACCTCGAAGAGTCGCCGACGCCGGCCGGTCAGTCGCAGCCGGTGACGCCCTGGGTCGCTGTGACGCCCGACTACTTCCGGCTCCTCGGACTGTCGCTGCTCGACGGCCGGCTGCTCGAGGAGCGCGACCGTGCCGCCTCTTCAAACGAGGTGCTGGTCGATCGGGCGTGGGCGAAGCGGTTCTTTCCGAACGGGAGCGCGGTCGGCAAGCGGTTCCGCAACGGCGGCTGCACCACCTGCCCCTGGACGGTCGTCGTCGGCGTGGTCAGCGAAGTCAAATATGCGGGTGTCGACAAGCCCGACGAAGGGACCGTCTACACCCCGCTGCCGACTGCCGATTCGCCGAACCCGGCGCGCGCGCGGTTCATCGTCCTGCGCACCGCCGCTGACCCGGCGTTGGTGATGCCCGGCCTGCGGCAGATTGTCCGCGATCTCGATGCCAGCCTGCCGGTGACGAACCTGGCGACGATGGACACCCTCGTCGCGCAGTCGCTGGAGGCGCCGCGTTCGATGTCGATGCTGGTGGCCGGCTTCGCGGCGGTGGCGCTGCTTTTGTCGGTCGTTGGCATCTACGGCGTGATGATCTACTACGTCCAGCAGCATACCAAGGACATCAGCATCCGGCTGGCGCTTGGCGGCAGCCCCTCGCACGTGCTGCGGCTGATCGTCGGGCAGGGTATGACGATCGTCTCCAGCGGCGTTGCGATCGGCGTGGTCGTGGCATTCGGCCTGACGCGGCTGCTGTCGACGTTGTTGTTCGGCGTCGGCGCCGCCGATGCCTTCACCTTCGCCGCGGTCGCGTGCCTGATGCTCGGCGTCGCGCTCCTGGCCTGCTTCGTCCCGGCGCGCCGTGCCATCGGCGTCCAGCCGGCCGAAGTGCTGCGCGCCGAATAGCCTACAAGTCACGAACCAACAATCAGCAGGCCTGCGCTTCGACTCCTGGACGCTCGAGAAACGCGTGATCGCACACCTCGCCTTCGAGCAGCCAGTCCCTGACGAGCCCGACGATCTCGTGCGCGGCGGCGCCTCGGCCCTTCGCAGCGCCGACGCGGACCGTCACCGTGCACGACCGCGGGCCGACCGCCACGATCTGCACCCACCAGTCGTGCTGCACGCGCGTCACGCCGAACACGTAGAGATCCCAGATGTCCGAACCTACGACAATGGACAGCGGCTCGTGTGCCGTCCGCAGCTGACGCTCGACCTCGATGCGCATCTCTGCCTCCAATATCGGTTTCGACTCAGTGCGTGTGGGCGGGACATGGCAGAACTATGAAAAAACGTTGACGGGCGACAGATAACGACTCGGTGGTGGCCGAGGCGGCAGAACCCGGTCAGGCGCCTGCTTTCGGGCCTCGCTTGTCGGCCAGGTACATTTGCCGCGAAAGGCGTCGCTCGCTGGACAGGACGTGCACGGCTGCCAGAAAACGCTGCAGGCCGTCGAACCCCTCGTTCCCTTCGACGGCCGTGAGCCGTTCGCGCCGCTTCGCTCGCGCGTCGTGCCACCTGCGCGATACCGAGGCGACAGCGTCCGTCACATCTCGGACCGTGCGAACCGTGAATCCAGCTTGTTCGAGTAGACGCTCATTGTGTCCAGGCGGAGTGAAGAGAAAGAACCCGATAGAGCTGCGAACCCGCATCTCCTCGTTGGAGAGTTGACCGGTCACGACGATCGGATCGGTGAACAGGACACGCCCGCCCGGACGCAGCATTCGATACCAATCCTGTAGCACCGCCAGGCGGTCAGGCAGATGGTTGATCGAGTCGTTGCAGAAGACCGCATCGAATGATTCTTCTGAAAATGGCAGCGGTCGGCCGGCGTCGGCGACCTGGAACGAGACGAGCGACGAAAGTCCCTGGCGTTCAGCCCATTGGTTCGCCGCTTCAATGCCATGGACGTTGATGTCGACTCCGATGCACGTCGCTTCCGTGTGTGTGGCCATCGCACACGTCATCCCACCGGAGCCACACGCCACTTCCAAGGCGTTCTGCCTTGCACCGAGACGGAGAAGATCGAACCAGTCACGCGCCTCGGCGCCGGTGATCCAGCTCGCCTGGCCGAGGTCTTCTCCATAGGTCTCCAGGCGGACTTCGCCTTGAAGGTCAGTCGCCAGCTGCCCATAGTGACCGTCGTAAAGTTCGACTTCGCTAGCCATTCTTCACCGCCGCCCAAGTCTGTCTTTGAGATAGGAAAAGACGCCAGGAAGCTTTCAGTCGGGATGGGCGAAGATGTTTCGTGACCGCTACGGCAGCGCGAAGGCCACGATGCTGCTGCCTGACGGGGCGCCGTTCTTGCCGCCGCCGCAGACGATGACGACGTACTGCCTGCCGTTGATGGTGTAGGTGGAGGGCGTCGCATTGCCGGCCGCCGGCAGCGTGGTCTCCCACAACAGCTTGCCGGTCAGCTTGTCGTAGGCGTGGAACTTCCGGTCGAAGTTGGTCGCGCCGATGAAGAGCAGGCCGCCCGCCGTCACGACCGGGCCGCCGTAGTTGTCGCTGCCGGTATTGGTCAGTCCCTTCGCCGCCAGCTCCGGGAACTCGCCGAACGGGATCTTCCAGCGGATCGTGCCGGCGTTGAGATCGATCGCGTTCAGCGTGCCCCACGGCGGCGTGATCGCGGGGTAGCCGTCGGGATCCTGGAAGATGCTCTCGCCGTCGCTGCGGTACTTGAGCCAGGCGGGATCGCTCGTCAGCTTCGGATCCTTGCCCTTGTCCACGCCGGTGACCAGGAACTCCACCACGTCGTTGATGTTGCGCGCGCCCATGTCGGGAAACGCCGGCATCCGCCCGGTCCCCTGGCGGATCAGCGTCGCGATCTCCTCGCGGCTGTGGCGGTCGCCGACGCCTTCGAGCGAGGGGGCCGAAGGCGAGCCCTTGCGGTCCTCGCGATGGCACGTCGCGCACTTGCTGTTGTAGAGCGAGGTATCGTTGTTCGGGATCAGCTTCACGATCCACGGCATCTCGTTCGAGTTGACATAGAGCAGAGCAGAGCCTGGATCGAACGCCGCGCCGCCCCATTCTGCGCCGCCGTCGACGCCCGGGAAGATGATGGTGCCCTCGAATGAGGGCGGGGCGAAGAAGCCGGTCGAATACTTCCGGAACCGCTCGAGCACCGCGGCGTGCGCCTCCGGCGTTCGCGTCGTGAGCATGTCTTCGGTGAGACCCTGGCGCGTGAACGGCGGCGGCTTGACCGGGTACGGCTGGCGCTCGGACAGCCGCTCGCCGTCGATCGCGGACGGCGGCACCTTGCGCGATTCGATCGGGAACAGCGGCTCGCCCGTCTTCCGGTTCAGGACGTAGACGTAGCCGTATTTCGTAATCTGCGCGACGGCCTCAACCGTGCGGCCGTTGCGCGTCACCGTGACCAGGTTCGGCGAGGCGGGGAAGTCGTAGTCCCACACGTCGTGCTTGATGCCCTGGAAGTGCCAGACGCGCTTGCCCGTGCGCGCGTCGAGCGCCAGCACGCAGTCGGCGAAGAGGTTGTCGCCGTACCGGGTCACGCCGTAGAAGTCGAACGACGCCGACCCGGTGGCCGCGAAGACCATCCCGAGGCGCGCGTCCACCGTGACCCCGGCCCACGCGTTGGCGCCGCCCGACAGCTTGTACGCGTCCTTCGACCACGTCTCGTACCCGAATTCGCCAGGCTGCGGAATGGTGTGGAAGATCCAGCGCAGCTTGCCGCTGTTCACGTCGAACGCGCGGATGTGCCCCGGCGATCCGGGGATCGTTTCCGGCACGGAGCTGCCCATGATCAGCAGATCTTCGAACACCACGCCCGGCGTGCTCGCGCTGACGCTGAGCTTGTCGGCCGGCATCCCGAGCCCCTCGCGCAGGTCGATCCGGCCCGCGGTGCCGAACGACGCGATCGGGGCGCCGGTCTTCTTGTCCAACGCATACAGAAAGCTGCGGTAGCTCACGAACACGCGGTCCTTGTGGACGGTGACGCCGCGGTGGCGGAACCGCGCGCCCGGCGCGGCGCCGCCGCTCGGATCGAACTTCCAGATTTCCGCACCGGTCTGGGCGTTCACCGCGACGACCTTCAGCGTCGGCGTCGTGACGTAGAGCACGCCGTCGACCACCACCGGGTTGCTCTGCATCTCTGAGGCCTTGAAGGCGTCGTGCGAGTCGTAGGTCCAGGCGACCTTGAGCGTCGAGACGTTCCCGCGGTTGATTTGCGTCAGCGGCGAATAACGGATGTTGTCGATTCCGCCGTTGATCGGCCAGCCGACGTCGCCGGTCTGAGCCTGCGCCCGAACCCACAGGTAGTGTCCGGCTTTCGCCGGACCCGTCACTGCGACGCCGAGCGAAAGGGCGGCGACCGCCAGCGTTCTCTTCATCACAGCCTGGTCACGTGCGCGGAGACGCAGACCCAGGTGCCGTTCCGCTTCTGCCAGTCGTCGGTGTAGCGGCCGCGTCCGTCCTGTCCCGTCACGGTGGTGAACGTCGTCGCCGAGTGGATGATCGCGACGTCGCCGAGCAGGCGGATCCGCACATCTTCGCCGGCCAGCCGCTCGAGTGTGCGCGGACCGGCGGTGCGGGCGAGAAACTGCGCCTTGTCGAGAATCTCTCCGGCGGGGGTCGAACATTGAAAGTCGTCCGCCAGCAGCTCCCGGAAGCGCTCGACGTCGCCGGTGCGGACCGAGTCGAGATACGCCTGGTTGAGGTCGCGCAGCAGTTCGAGGTCGGTCGCGGTGGTCGTGGTCATGACAGCAACTCCTGCAAGGCGGTGTCGATGAACCGATTGTCCACCGGGTTGGTGCCGCGGCCCGCGGCGTGGCCCCAGGTGGAAGGAATCGGCCGAAGGTCGGCGTTGGGCATCTGCTCGACCTCGAGCTCGTTGTCGCGGACGCGAAAATACAGATCCGTCGCGCTCGGCATCACGATCGCGCGCGCGGTGATGGCTTTCAGCGCGGCGGCGAAGTCGCCCCGGAACTGCGGGTTGGCGCTGATGTCGGCATGCTGCCAGGTCCAGAGCATCGCGAGCAGATCGTTGGCGTCGCGCGATCGGTAGCGCCCCTCGGAGAACCGCAGCACGTCCTCGATCGACGACAGGCCCATCTTCCGGAACTCGTAGTCGCGATAGAAGTCCTGCGAATATACCCAGCCGGCATACACCCGCGCGAAGGCGATCAGCCCCTTCACCGGCGGCGTCTCGTACCAGCCGTCGTTGAACGCGGCGTCGGCCGTCAGCGCCGCCTTCAGCCCTTCGAGGAAGACGAAGTTGTGGGGCGAAGTGCGCGCGTTGCCGCAGATCGGCGCGATCGCCGCCACCATGTCCGGATACAGCGCACCCCACTGAAACGCCTGCTGTGCGCCCATCGAGAAGCCGGCGACGAGCCGAATCTTCGCGATGCCCAGATGCTCGGTGACCAGCCGATGCTGGCAGATGACGTTGTCGTGGATCGTGACGCGCGGGAACGCCGCGCGGTCGAACGGCGGCGGCGTGTTGCTCGGCGACGAGGACAGCCCGTTGCCCAGCATGTTCGGCACCACGACGAAATGCTTCGCCGGGTCGATGGCGCGCCCGGCGGCGATCATCAGCTCGACGTCGGTGTGCTGGCCGGCGTAGAAGGTCGGAATCAGCACGACGTTGTCGCGAGCCGGGGTGAGCGTCCCGTAGGTGGTGTACGCGAGCCTGGCTTGCCAGAGCGTCGCACCCGACTGGAGCACGACGTCGCCGAGCGGGAAGATCTGCAGGTCAGCCATCGATCCTACTTCTCGTAGAGATCCTTCCGGATCGCGACGCCGAGCCCGGGACCGGTCGGCAGGTTGAAATAGCCGTCCCTGGTCAGCGCGATCGGCTGTTCGAACACCGCGTAGCTGTGCTCGTACGCACCTTCCGGTCCTTCGTTGCCGACTTCGAGCAGCGGCGCGTTCGGCCAGCTGGCCACCAGGTGCAGGTCGCACACCGTGCTGAGCCGGCCGTCGCCCAGGTGCGGCATGATTAGTTTCTCCATCGACTCCGCGATCACCGCCACCTTCTGGAGGACCGCCGGTCCCTGCGCGTCGATTTCCGGCTGGATGATGTCGAAGCAGCCCTTCTCCATCAACCAGCGGAACTCCTGGACGCCGGGGTTCTGCTCCTCGCCGCCGGCCAGGTTGATCGAGGTGAGGCGGTTGAGCTCGGCCAGGCGATCGAAATCGAATCGCGGCAGCGGCTCCTCGAGGAAGAACACGTCGAGGCGCTCGAACTCCCTGGCGGTCTCGAGCGCGCGCTTGAAGCTCCACGGCACGCCTCGGGTGCCCTGAAATCCGGCGTTGAAGCCGGCCTTGTTGGCGTCGGTCGTGATGATGAAATCAGGACCGCAGGCATTTCTCACCGCCTCGATCTGGGCGACGTCTTCCTTGATCGTCGCGTAGTGCGACTTCAGCTTGATCGCCTTCCAGCCTTCGGCCTTCAGCTTCAGCGCCGTCTCGGCGCGCTGCTGCGCGGGCCCGAGCCGGAACATGCTGGAGTAGGGCATGACGCGATCCTTGGTCCCGCCCCAGAGTTTGTAGAGCGGCTGATTCGCGGCCTTGCCGATGAGATCCCACAGCGCGATCTCGACGCCGGTCGGCCGCCCGCCGGCGATCCGCACGCCGCCCTCGCGGCCGCCGCCGTACAACATCGCCGTGTGCCGGTTGATGTCGAACGGATCCTTGCCGACCAGATAGCCCTTCACCGCCTCGAGCGCCGCGGGGTTGAGCCCCGGTCCGATCCCGATCAGGCCCTGGTCGGTGTAGATCTCCGTGATCGTGCCGCCGCCGGTGCGGCCGCCGCGACGGTTGCCGACGTAGTCCTCGTAGGTGCCCCAGTCTTTCTCGAGACGGATGCGCTGCAGCTTGAGATCGGTAATCTTGATTCGTCCGGCTGATTGCTGAGCCCGAGCCCACGCCGGCGTGTCGGTCAGCAGCGGAACCGCCGCCGTCGAGGCGAGCGCGGCGAGAAATCGGCGCCGGCTCCAGCCGGCCCGTGGCGGATCGCGCAGGATGTCGCGGATGCGTGAAATGCGCGTGACTCCTTTGGGGGCACAGAATAGCATGCGGCTATGACGGCACGGCTGGCCGTGATCGCGGCGTGCCTGGCGCTCGTGATGGTGGGCGCCCAGGCGCCGTCCCGTGTGTTCGTCGTGGTCTTCGATGATCAGCAGCTGTCGCCCGGCGCCTTGAAGCGTCTGCAGGCCGCGGCCGTCACGCTCTTCACCAACGCGTTTCAGCCCGGCGATCTCGGCGGCGTGGTCGTCGACGGGCAGCTCGTGAGCAACCGTCTCTTGTCGGAGCGTGCCGAGCTCCTGAAGGCGGTTGAGCGTGCGCATCCCCGGCTGGCCACCGCTTCCGATCTCGAGGCATCGGCGTCGGTGCCTGGAGGCGCCCAGCCGTCGGCGCGCCTCACCGAGATCGAAACGCTCGACGTCGCTCGTGCTGCGCTGGATCGCAAGCTCTCGAGCGTCCAGTCGCTGCTGGCCGGCCTGGAGAGGATCGGCGGTCCGAAAGCGGTGCTCCTGGCATCGAGTGGCTTCGGCGGCGACGCCGAGTCGCCTCGAGTCGTAACGCTGGCCGACGCAGCGAAGCGGGCCGGCGTGCGATTCTACGTGTTTGATGAGTCGGGCAACGATCGGGACGCCGCCGGCGGATTGGCCCGCTCGACGGGCGGTCTGACCGTCCGCAGATCCAGTGACTTCGCCGCGGCGATTGCGCGGATCGCAGCGGCCACGAGGGCGATGGTCGTTCCGACGCCGACGGCCGTACCACCCGAGCTGCGATCGGCGCCCGATCCCGCATCAACCGGCGAAGGATCATCGACGAACGCCCCTGGCGCTCCGGCCGCCGCGCCCTCTTCCGCGCCAATCACCTTCGGGACTGTGGTCGCCGCGCCGTCTGCCGATCCCGGCGTGCTGCACGTCCGGCCGCTCACCGAGGCGGGGCTGGTGACGCTCGCCGGCGGCGACTGGTCGGAGGCCGGCGCGCGCGCCGGCTGGGAGGCCTATCAGCGCGGCGATCTCGAGTCGGCGCGGACCGCGCTGGCGCCGATTGCCGCGCGATCGACGTCGCCGTCGTGGGTGCGCTACGTGCTCGGGCAGGCCGACTACGCGCTCGGCAAGTTCAAGGAGGCCGCCGAGGCGTGGGAGCGCGTCCGCGCGCGGCAGCCGCAGTTCCAGCCGGTGTATCTGGATCTCGCCGACGACTACATCAAGCTGAACGAACGCGGCAAGTCGCTCGAGGTGCTGCGCGCCGGCCGCCAGCGTTGGCCGAAAGATGCCGATGTCCTGAATGCCCTCGGCGTGATCGAGGCTGGAGGCGGCAAGCTGGACGATGCGATCAAGGTGTTTCGCGACGCGATCGCAGTGGCGCCGAACGAAACGATCACCTACCTGAACCTCGCGAACGCGCTGGAGATGCTGTACATGCGGAAGCGCCGGGACTCGGAGCTCTCGGGCTGGATGATGGGGGAAGCGGACGGGCGGCTCTATCAGGATGCGCTCGCGACCTACCGCCAGTATCTGGCGACCAACGGACCGTACGGCGACCTGGCGCGAGAAGGAATCGCGCGCCTGGAAAACGTGGCGCCGAGACTGCGGCGACGCTAGAAGCTCGACGGCGCACTCGACCAGAGTGGGTCATTGTGAAACCGCAAAAAGATCATAAGCATCTGCGCTCTCGGGCAGATGTTATCCGGTCGTCGTATCGCTGATACCGATCCGTCAAGACCGCTCACTACCTTCGGAACGCGGCACCGACCAACGCCGCTGAATAGTATCGGAGGCAGTGATATGTTCCAGATGAGAAAGCAGTTTTCGGCCTGCGCATTTGCCGTCGCCGCGGCATTGACGTGCGGCGGTTTCATCGCCCACGCCGACCACGGCCGCGACGATCGAGACGAGCAGCACGGGCCGCGCGGGAGAAAGGTCTTCGTGATCGCGATGGAGAACCACAATTGGACGCAGCCGGCGACCACGACCTCGCCGTCGGCGATCTTCATGAATCCCCAGGCGCCGTTCATCAACAGCCTGGTCAACGGCACCTCTGGCATCAGCGGGGAAGTGGCGTACGCGACCCACTACATCAATGCGGGCGTCGGCGTTCATCCGTCGGAGCCCAACTACATCTGGGCCGAGGCCGGCACCAACTTCGGCGTCGCCAATGACGACACGCCGTATCACGCCGACTGCACGCCGGACACCGTCCAGAACACCGATCAGCACCTCAGCGCGTTTCTGAACAAGGCGCGGCGGACGTGGAAGTCCTATCAGGAAGACACCGACGTGGATCTCTCCACCAATGTCGTACTTCCGAAGAACTCGTGGACGGTTCCGCTGTTCAACCTTAGCGGCGTGTTCGCTGCCGGCTTCAACTCCTACAACTACACCACGCAATACAACTACGCGGCCAAGCACAATCCGATGGTGTACTTCACCGACACCAACGGCGGGTGCAACGCCACCACCTCGAACCCGCTGCGCACGCAGTACGCGCCGCTGCAGCAGCTGGCGCTCGATCTGCAGAACGACGACGTGGCCGACTACACCTGGATTACGCCCAATCAGTTCAACGACATGCACACCGGTCTCACCAACGGCTACGGCGGTCCGAGCGGTACGCCCAACAAGGGCGATCGCGCCGACATCGCGCAGGGGGACAATTTCCTCGCCCGGATCGTCCCGTTGATCATGGCGTCGAACGCCTACCAGGACCACGGCATGATCCTGCTCTGGTGGGATGAGAGCGAAGGCGGCGACAGTCCCGACTTCACGCTGCCGTTCATCGTCGTTTCCAAGGATGCGCACCCCAACGTGAAGGGGATGCCGTTTGCGAGCGCGACCGAGTTGTCCCACTCGTCGACGCTGCGGACGATGCAGGAGATCTTCGACGTCGACCCACGCGCGGGCTTCCCGTGGCTCGGCGGGGCGGCGACCGCCGACGACCTGTCCACGCTCTTCAAGCCGGGCACGATCCGGTAGCGTTCCGCGGGTACGTAGTGTCCGCCTTCAGGCCGGACCTCGGGAAGTCCGGCTAAAGCCGGACACTACGTACTGCGGAGAAACGAATCGGACTAGCCGGTGTAGGAGATGGAGTAGCCGCGCTCCTGCGCGCGGTTGACGGCGACGATGCCGGCCGCGACGAAATGGCCGTTGCCGATGAGATTGGCGGCCATCTCCTTGTAGACGGCTTCGGCATCACCATCCACCTTGCGGGCGATCGCGCCGGCGAAGCGATGGCTCGCCATGTCGCACACCGCGTAGTGGACGCCACGCTTGACGAGCGCCTCGAGCTGAGCCCGGTGCGGGTTGGCGGACAGTTTCGGATCCGCGAGCTTCAGCGATTCGGCGATCACCGGGCCGTACTTCGCCCAGAACGGATCGCTGAAGGCGAACGGCGTCGCCGAGTGGCGGAGGCAGATGACGACCGCGAGGTCGGTCGCTTCCAGGCCGTAGCCGCTCTTGCTGCCGTCGAAGTAGTTGTTCGCGAAGCCGCGCGCCTCGCGCAGCCCGCCGTCGGTGAGGGTGTCGAAGAAGAGGCGATGCTTCCCGGGAATCTGCTCGAGCCAGTCGTCCTTGGCGTCTCGCGCCGGCTGCCAGGCCGTGGGCCGCTCGGCCGACGCCGTCGCGCTGCCGGTTTGCCCGAGGGCGTCGGCGCTGGCCAGCCCGAGGGCCGCAGCGGCAATGCCGAAGCGCGAAAGGAAGGATCGGCGTGGATTCATGCGCCGATGTTATCAGACGAGCGAGGCGGTATATTCCTCGTACGTCCCCTTGAAGTCCTGAATCGTCTTGCCGTCGAAGTGCCACACCCGGGTGCCGACCTCCTCCATCAGATCCTCGTCGTGCGTCACCAGGAACACCGTGCCTTCGTACTTCTGCAGCGCGATGTTCAACGCGTTGATCGACTCGAGGTCGAGGTGGTTGGTCGGCTCGTCGAGGACGAGCACGTTCGGTTTCTGCAGCATGATCCGGCAGAAGAGCAGGCGCGCGGTCTCGCCGCCCGACAGCGCGTCGGTCGGCTTCAGCCCCTCCTCGCCGGTGAACAGCATCTGGCCGAGCAGGCCGTGGATGTCCTGGCGGGATGCGTCGGGGTCGAACTGGTGCAGCCACTCGACCGCGGTCATCCCCTTCTGGATTTCGCCGGTGTGATCCTGCGGGAAATAGCCGATCGAGACCTCGTGCCCCCACCGGACGCTGCCGCCGTCGATCGCGTCCGGCGCCGGCTCAACGCTGGGCGCATCCGCGAGCAGCGCCTTCAACATCGTCGTCTTGCCGAGGCCGTTGCGGCCGATTAACGCGATCTTCTCGTTGCGGTTGACGATGGCGCTGAAATTGTTGACGACCTTCAGGTCGCCGAACGCCTTGCTGATGCCCTTGATCTCGGCGGCCACGCGGCCCGACGGCCGGTTCATCGTGAACTTGATGTACGGGCGCTGGATGTTGGAGCGCGCCAGTTCGGTCGTCTGCAGCCGCTCGACTTCCTTCTTCCGCGACATCACCTGGCTGGCGCGCGTGCCGGCGGAGAAACGGGCGATGAAGTCCTGCAGCTGCGAGATCTTCTTCTCGCGCTGCTCGTTGTCGGCTTCGACGCGGGTGCGGATCTGCGTCTTGGCGAGCACCATGTCGTCGTAGCCGCCGGTGTAGGTGATGATCGTCTGGTAGTCGATGTCGGCGATGTGGGTGCAGACGCCGTTCAGGAAATGCCGATCGTGCGAGATGACGATGAGCGTACCTTCGTAGCGGAGGAGGAACTCGCGGACCCAGTGGATCGAGTCGAGGTCGAGGTGGTTGGTCGGCTCGTCGAGCAGCAGCGCTTCGGGCCGGCCGAACAGCGCCTGGGCGAGCAGCACGCGCACCTTCTGGCCGCCCTGCATCTCGGACATCGTCCGCTCGTGCAGCGGCTCGGGGATGTCGAGCCCCTGGAGCAGAATCGCCGCGTTGGCTTCGGCCTCGTAGCCGTCCTCGTCGCCGACGATCCCCTCGAGCTCGCCGAGGCGCATGCCCTCGGCGTCGGTGAGGTCGCTCTTGGTGTAGAGCAGCTCGCGCTCCTGCAGCGCGCTCCACAGCTTGTGGTTGCCCATGATGACCGTGTCGATCACCCGGAACTGGTCGAAGGCGAACTGATCCTGGCGGAG
>Ga0070665_100001842_pt1 | contig 24086 bp, 28 predicted proteins | sample KBSS13metaG_FD_65862 | JGI IMG/M metagenome (GOLD analysis project Ga0070665, IMG submission 65862) | Switchgrass rhizosphere microbial communities from Kellogg Biological Station, Michigan, USA - KBS S1-3 metaG | ecosystem: Host-associated > Plants > Roots > Rhizosphere > Soil ... | reverse complement strand
GCCTCGAGCAGCTCCGCCATGCGGTCGCCGTCATAGACGTTCATCTGGCAACCGAACGACTTGACGTGGAAGGTTTTTGGCGTGGGCTTCATCGCCGGGGCCTATACCTAATTGACTGGCTCGACGATAGCGGCCGGGTCTGCGTCCTCGATCGGCCGGTAGGAGCTCGGCAGCCCGGCGATCACCGCCGCCCGGGCCTGCGCCGCCAGCTTCTTGCGGTCGCCCGCCACCGCGGGATCGATCGGGTCGAGGAAGCGGATGGTGACGCCCAGCCGGCCCGGCCGCTCCAGGAAGCGGCTCACGCTCAGCCCGTAATCCTCGTCGCCGATCCAGGCGGCGTCATCGACCTCGTCGAAGTCGAGCACCACGGGCTGCACCATCACACCCGGAAGCGGCGGGTAGAGCGAGGCGAACAGGCTCGGCCGGAAAGGCAGGATGAGGCGGCCGCTGGTGGTGCCCTCCGGGAAGAGGCAGACGGCGCGCCCTTCCTCCAGCCGGCTGCGCAGGTCGCTGGCCTGGGTGTTGACGGCGCTGCGCATATTGCGGTCGATATAGACGCTGTCGTTGAGGCCCGATGCCCAGCGGACCACGCCCTCCAGCTCGGCCTTGGTCACGAACGCCGCCGGCGCCGCGCCGCCGACCGCGAGGATGTCGAGCCAGCTCACATGGTTGGGCGTATAGAGCACGTTGCGGGTCAGCGGCGTGCCCTCGGTGCGCACCTTCAGGCCGAAGCGGCGCCCGGCATAGGCCAGGAAGATTCGGGTCCATGGCGAGCGGCCGGTGGTCAATTTCCAGAGATAATGGAGCGGCACGCAGAAGGCGAAGCCAGCGAGCAGCGCGGTCAGGCGCCAATATTTCCTGATTTTACGGATCATCGGGGCCTGCGCTCAATTGTCGCGCGTGACCGAGACGCCGTAAAGCTCCATGCGGTGATCGACCAGCCGGAACCCGAGCCGCTCGGCGATCTTGCGCTGCAGCGCCTCGAGCTCCTCGTCGACGAACTCGATCACATTGCCGGTCTCGACGTCGATCAGATGATCGTGATGGGTCTCCGCCGCCGCCTCGTAACGGGCGCGGCCGTCGCCGAAATCATGCCGCTCCAGGATGCCGGCTTCCTCGAACAGGCGGACCGTGCGGTAGACGGTGGCGATCGAGATGCCGGGGTCGACCGCGGCCGCGCGGGCATGAAGCGCCTCGACGTCGGGATGGTCTTCGGACTCGCCGAGCACGCGGGCGATGACCCGGCGCTGCTCCGTGATGCGGAGGCCCTTTTCGGCGCAAAGCGCCTCGATATCGATGCTGCGGCTCATCGGCGCTTCTTTAGAGCGATTTCGAGCCGGGTGGAACACCCGGCGGCTCGGAAATCGCGCCTGAGCGGATTGGGGACGGATCAAAGGAGCCGATGCGAAAAGCACCGCCCCCGCCTGCGCGGGGACGGCGCTTTCGAAATGCCTCGGCGCAGCCTTATTTCTTGGCGGCGGTCCGCTTGCGCTTCGTGCCCAGGCCTATCTTCTTGGCGAGGGTCCGGCGCTGCTCGGCATAATTGGGGGCGACCATCGGATAGTCGGCGGCGAGGCCCCATTTCTGCCGGTACTGGTCCGGGGTCATGTTATAGTGGGTCATCAGATGCCGCTTGAGCATTTTCAGCTTCTTGCCGTCCTCGAGACAGACCACATAATCGGGCTTGATGGACGAGCGGATCGAAACGGCGGGCTCCGGCCTTGCTGCCGGCTCTTCCTTGCGCTCGCCGAGACCGGAAAGCGCGCCGTGGACATTGGCAATGAGTAAGGGAAGGTCAGAGACGGCAACGCTGTTGTTGCTGACATGCGCCGACACAATGTCGGCCGTCAGGGTAACAAGCGTCTCCCCGTAGTTGTCCTGGTTTTCCATTTTATGAGTATCCAACTTCGCTTGAGATCAGAGGTTGCGACGACCATTGGCCTAGCCGTCACAGAGGGAGGATTGGTCCGTTTTGGTAGGTTTGACAAGGCCGAAACGAAGAACGGGTAATGTGGTTTACCGCAGGTCTTATAGGCTCTTCGCCAAGGTGAGGGCGTCATATCTGTCGCCCATCTGTCCACAATAATAATCACGGCGCCGCCCGACCAGCTCGAAGCCTGTCCGGTGATACAGGCCAAGTGCATGATTTCCCTCGCGGACTTCAAGATGGAGGCGGGCCGCGCCGCGCGCTGTCGCCTCGTCTTCGAAATGTTCGAGAAGAACCTGTCCAATCCCGCGCCGCTGACCTTCGGTCTTTACGGCAAGCAAAAGCAATTCCGCCTCGTCCGCGACAAGCCGTGACAAAGCGAAGCCGAACACCGTTTCATTTTGACGCGCCAAAGTAAGCCAAACCCCAGGCAGCGGCAGCAGGCCGGCGCACTGCCCCATGGTCCAGGCCTCGCCGAACCGCGGATCAAAACTGTCCTCCATCACCGCCATCACATCGGGCAGGTCCGCATGGCCGCCCGGGCTGAGGATGATCTCGCCGTCGCTCATATCATCGGCTTCGCATCGGGGCCACGGCCGTAGATTGGGCGGGGCGGCAGGTTGCGGAGCGCCGGCGGCAGCGACCAGGCATCGGCGGCGCGGGGGAGAGCGTCGCGTGCTTCCCCTTGTCCCCGCGCCTCGACCAGGGCCTGGGCGCCGGAGCCGAAGACAAGCGCCTCCGGGAAGGCTGCGGCTGCGGCCTCGGGCGACAGCGAACGGAGCTCGCCAAGGGGCGCGATCGGATCACCGCCATAGTCTTGCACGAAAAGCTCGCCATGTCCCCCGATGAGCGCGACCGTCGCCTCGCGCTCGCCGCTCGCCGCGGCGATCAAGGCCATGGAGGAATAGCCGGAGACCGGAACGCCCCAGCCGATCGCCAGCCCCTGCGCCGCAGCCAGGCCGACCCTGACTCCGGTAAAGCTTCCCGGCCCGCAATCGACGAGGATCGCGCTCGGCTGGCGGCCGGCGAGCAGCGTCTCGATCATTGGCAGCAGGCGCTCGGCATGGCCGCGACTCACCACTTCGTGGGCGGAGACCAGCACCGCCCCGTCCGCGCCGAACAAGGCGACGGAGCAGGCGGCGGTCGCGCTGTCGATCACCAGGAGCATGGCCCCACCTTAGTCGAGCACGGCGGCTGGAAAAGGGTCAGACGGCCTCGACCGCCACGACCTCGGGCACATAATGTTTCAGCAGGCCTTCGATCCCGTTCTTCAGCGTCATGGTCGAAGAGGGGCAGCCCTGGCAGGCGCCGTGCAAAGCGAGGAAGACAATGCCCTCCCTGAAGCCGCGATAGACGATGTCGCCGCCGTCCTGCGCCACCGCGGGACGGACCCGCGTGTCGATCAGCTCGCGGATCTGGGCAACGATCTCGGCGTCGGCCGGATCGTCCTCGAATTCCTCCTCGGCCGCGACATGGATGCCCGCGGCCGTGCCGGCGCGGAACAAGGGCGCGGCGCTGGCGAAATGGTCGAGCAGGATCTCAAGCACCTGCGGCTTCAGCCTGGGCCAATCGGCCCCCGGCGCGGCGGTGACCGAGATGAAGTCGCGGCCGTAGAACACGCCGTCCACCTCGCCCGTCGAAAAGATCGCCTCGGCGAGCGGCGAGGCTTCCGCCTCCTCCGGCGTCGCGAAATCGCGCGTGCCCGCGTCCATGACCTTCTGCCCCGGCAGGAACTTCAGGGTCGAGGGGTTGGGGGTGGTTTCGGTCTGGATCAGCATGGGGCGGATGTGGGCTTCGACGAGGAGCGGATCAAGGTCAGAAATCAGGCTTGTCGTAATGGGTCGGAGGCATGATCACTTCCATCCGCTCGCCGAGCAGGGGACGGAAGCTGGGGCGCGACTTCATCACCGCATACCAGTCCACCGTCTGCTTGTGCCCGCGCCAGTCGATTCCGCCCAGATAGTCGGCGACGGAAAGCTGGGCGGCGGCGGTGAGATCGGCAAGGGTCAGGGCCGGCCCCGCCAGCCAGCGGCGATGGTCGAGCAGATAATCGAGATAGTCGAGATGGCCGTCGATCGCGGTCATGGCCCGGCGCAGCGCCTGCGCGTCAGGCGGCTCGCGGGTGATCAGCCGCTTCAGCATCCGCTCGTGCATCAGGGGCGCGACCGCATCCTGATAGAGCTTGATGTCGAACCAGCTGACCAGCCGGCGGATCTCGGCGCGGTTGGGCGCCGTGCCCGGGATCATCGGCGCGCGATCCACCGTTTCCTCGAAATATTCGGCGATCGCGGTGGAATCGATCAGCACGATGCCCTTCGACGCCTCGACCAGCACCGGCGTCTGCTTCGCCGGCGTGAGGTCGGCGAAATCGTCATCGTCCTGCCAGGGCGAGACCCGCACCAGCTCGACGGCGATCCCCTTCTCGGCCATGGTCAGGCGGACCTTGCGCGAGAAAGGGCAGAGCGGGAATTGATAGAGCTGCCACATCCGCCGAATCCTTAGCGGACGCGGGGGCGCAGTCTACCCACCTTGGACCCTACCAGGGCGCGCCGTCATCATCCTCGTCATCGCCGGGCGGCGGCGGGGGCGGGGCGTCGTCATAGTCATCCGGTGGCGGCGCATCATAAGCGCGGGGCGGGAGGGGCCGGTCGGCCTCGATCACGGCGCCGGCGATCGCGGCCTCCATCTCGCGCAGCGAGCGGCGCAGCGACGGGGCGGCGGTGGCCATGGCGTCGAGCGTGGCAGCGGCGCGGGCGCTGCCCCGGTAGATGGAGCGGCGCAGCTTGCGGTCGAAATCAGGATCGTCGCGCCGGCCGAGCTCGCGCAACGTCATGCTACGGCCGCGCGGGCTGTAGGGATGCAGCGCATCGAGGATCGGGCCGATATCCAGCTCGAGCGCGGAATCGGCCGAGCGGTCGAGCATCGGCGCCGCCTGGCGCATCACCTCGGCGCCGCCGCGGAGCGCCTGCTCCTCGCGCGGCTGGGCAGCCGCCGGAGCGGTCAGGAGAGCGAAGCCGCCGACAAGGGCGGCGGTCAGAATGTTACGCATGGAAATCTCCTCGCGCATGCATGCCTTCGAGTCGGCGCCCTCTGCCACAAACCGGATGAGCGCTGGCTGAACATCATATCAGCGTTTTGGCTCCGGATCGACCCGGACAGACCTCGGTTCAGCGCGGCGGCGCGGCCGGGATGTTGCGGCTCTGGCGGCGGAACTCGGCGCGCGCCTGGGCGAGCGCGGCGGGCGTGGTCCGCTCCATCATCCGCTCGAGTTCGCGGCGGCGGCGGCCGGTGCGGTCATTGTCGCGAAGCAGGCCGAGCGCCATGACCAGCCTGGTCCCTTCCTCGCTGCGCAGGAAGGCGGCGAAGCGGGCCATTTCCTCCGGACGGAGCGAGTCGGCGAGCAGATAGGCGTTGATCCGCACCTGCCGCGCCCGTTCCTCCTGCTGGAAGGCCGGGGCGAACCGCTCCACCGCCGAGGCCGCGGCCAGGCGGCAGTCCGAGAGGGACGGGTTGCAGGCACCGGGCTCCCTGAGCAGGATATTCTCGATCCGGCCCCGGACACTGGGGAGATCGGCATCGGCGTCGAGCGAGCGGTCCTGCGACATCAGCACCCGGGCAAGGTCCAGTGCCGCCGGATCGAGCGGCGGCTGGGCGGCGGCCCGTACAGGCGCGGCGGCCGCGGCGATTAGCAGCAAGGCAGCGAGACGTCCCCTCATCATCCTTCTCCCTTCAGTCTACTCAGTTGTTTCACCGCAAGGTCAGCCAGGCGAGCGCCGCGGCGCCGACCACGATCCGGTACCAGGCGAAGGGCGCGAAGCCGCGCCTGGTGACGATGGCCATGAACCACCTGATGACGATCATGGCGACCACGAAGGAAACGAGAAAGCCGATCGCGATGCCGCTCAGGCTCACCGCGCCCAATTGGTCGTGATGCTTGGCCAGCGTCAGCGTCGAGGCGCCGAGCATGGTCGGCACGGCCAGGAAGAAGCTGAACTCCGCCGCCGTCCGCCGCTCGATACCGAGCGAGAGGCCGCCGAGGATGGTCGCGCCCGAGCGGCTGACGCCGGGGATCATCGCCAGGCACTGGATCAGGCCGACGCCGATCGCCTTGCCGAGCGTGATGTCGGCGACCCCTTTCTCCGTGCCCTTTGGCGCCGTGCGCTCGATCACCAGCATCGCGATGCCGCCGATCAGCAGGGCCCAGGCGACTACCATGGCGCTCTCCAGCAGCGCCTCGATCCTGTCGATGAAGATGAAGCCGAGGACGGCCGAGGGGACGAAGGCGACGGCCACGTTGCGCACGAAACGCCAGCTTTCCGGCTTGTTCTGGAGGAGGCCGGTCAGCACCGCCCAGAAGGTGCGCCAGTAAAGCACGAGCACCGCGAGGATCGCGCCGAGCTGGATGACGACGTTGAACACCGCCCATTGCGCCGCATCATAGCCGAGCAGCTCGGCGGCGAGGATCAGGTGGCCCGTCGAGGAGACCGGAATGAACTCGGTGACGCCTTCGACGATGCCGAGGATGATGATGGTGAGCAGGATGGGCATGGCAGCTTTCGTAGCGTTGCGGAGCGGGGGCGGTCCAGCGGCTTAAGTGGAATGAAGTGAAGGATGTGCAGGGGTGGGGGAGTCGCTCTGCTTGTGCGAGGCGAAGCTTCTTCCCCAATCGGCGATTGGGGAGGAAAATCAGGTTGGTTCGTCGTCGCGCGCGCATGGCGAGATTCCGGCCGCGCCAATTGATCCCTTTCGGAGTCAATTGGCGGCTGGCCAGCGGCCGACCGGCCGGATCAGCGCGCCCGCACGATTGTCGTCACCACCAGCGACAGGATGATGCCGCCGACCAGACAGGCCAGGGACAGAAAGAGCCCGATGAGGATGCCGATCATGCCCATGGGATGGCCTCCGGCGGTGATCATCCGCACGAACGCCAAAGCGGTGAACGCCAGCCCCAGCAAAGGCAGCAGGCCGCCCGTAATGAAGGCGATCCGGGTCCGCGTCCAATCGGGGATCGCGCGCCGCAGAATCAACGAAGCCACGCTCACAAATACGGCATAACCCACGAGGATCTGAAGCTGTTCGGGGTCCATGCCGTTTCCTGCCAAATTCAACCGCCGATGCCCTGTTCGGATGGCGGCTCTGGAATCGGTATTCGCGGGAAGTTAAAGTCCGCTTTCCACCGACGGCTACGGGATACAGGTCAGCCCGCGAGGGAAGCCGACTGTCTCGCGAAAGCCCAGTCTGCCGTTCAGGGTGGGAGCCGGACGATAGCGCAAGGTGCGCGCGCGGCGATTGGCCGGGCGGGGCTCCCGAATGTTGATCTGGCCTTCGGACAGGCACCCCGTCCAAATCGCCCCATCCGCCTGGGACAGGGTGAATCGCCCTTGTCCCAGCCGTTGCCAGGTCATCCGGATCCTCAGCCCACTGCTCCCGAACAGAGCGGTCCCGTCCGGAGAAAAGGTGATCGACGGCGTGACCATGGTCGGGAAAGCGGGGGCCTCCCATGTTCCGATCAAATCGTCCCCCCGGTTCGAGCATCCGCAAAGCAGCCCGAAGAGAAGCAAGGCGCAAAGGCGAGCCATCATCGCCGCTTCAGCATGAACCTCCCTTTCTGCCAATGAATAAACACCGCCGCCCTTTCGCAGGCGGCGGTGTTCGTGGATCCCGATCTTTGCCGGGAAGACTCATTGCGGGCGTACAGGCTCCGGCGGCTACCAGGTGTAGACCACGCCGTAATAGTCGTGCACGCGGCGGTCATAGTCGCGGTTGAACTCGGGCTCCGCGCCGGCGCGGTAATTCGGGCCGTCCTTCAATTTCTCGCGGTCGAGATCGACGACATAGCCGCCCTGGCCGGGCTCATAGGTGAGCTTGCTCCACGGGATCGGGTAATGATCGTCGCCGATGCCGAGGAAGCCGCCGAACGACATGACGGCATATTCGGCCCGGCCGCTGACCTTATCGACCATGAAATTTTCGATCCGGCCGAGCTTCTCGCCCTGGCGGTCGTAAACGGCGGTGCCCTCGACCCGGTTGGAGGCGATCAGGCGGTTCGGGCTGTGCGTGGCGGTGGCGGCGTCATTGGCGGCGGTAATCGTGTCTTCGGCCATCTGTTCCTCCAATATTCTGAGGGGTTTCGGATGGCGGGAGAACGCGCGGGCGGCCCCGGCTTTCCGCGCCCTCGCGGCGGAGCGTGGCGAAAAGACGGGCGGCGTCAGCGCTGGCGGTGCAGCGCCTCGGCATAGGCGCCGTCGCGCGCCCGATCGTCGGTCACCACGGTCGGGCAGCGGCGGCAGGCCGCGACGCCCTGCTCGTGCCACCAGCGGCATTGCAGCCGGATGCCGCATTGGGGCAGCGACCCATCGGCAACTTCTGGCAGATGGGCGACCACCGCGGCCGCGACGCCGCAGCGCCCTTCCGCGAAATAGCCGCAGCCATGCTCCTGGCAGCGGGCAGTGAAGCGGAACACTTCGGCCGGGGTGGCCGGCGCGGCGAGCGCGAGCAGTGCCGGGTCCGGCGGCCGCGGGCCGATGAACAGGGTGTCGGGCGCCTCGACCGTGCCCGCGACCACGCCGAACAGCAAAGCGCCGTCCGCATCGGGCGAGGCGCTCGGGCAGGCCAATGGCGTGGCCGGGGGATGGGGCGGGGCGGCGGGCGCGGCCCGCCCGCCCGCGCTGCCGGCCATATTACTGGCCGGGGACCTTGAGGCCGCCCTGGTTGAGGCCGCCATGGAGAGGGCCGAGCGGGCCGAAAGGGCCGCCCGCCCAGATCTCGAACTTCACGGTGAAGCCCGAGGCGACCAGCCGCTCCACGCTGATTTGCTGGGAGGAGCCCCCGCGCGCGCTCATCGCCCGCAGGGCGCCTTCGCTCGCCGCGGCGACGATGTCGTCAATGCCGATTTTTGCCATCGCTACAGGCTCCCTTGCCATGATCTGTCTCCCGGACCGACTTCGCGCCGCGCCCGACATGTCGAGCAGGGCGAGTCGACTTTGGGTTATCATGAAGAGTCAAAGAAGAGTCGAGTCGATTATTTATAATTCAACTTCGGAGATAAAATGAGTCGTCTTGATGAATGTTGAGGAGTGGATTCAACATACTTGATCCTGTCTGACAGCTCTCGGGCGCCGCGCAGCATGGCGCGCGGGCCGAGAAAGAAAGCGGTGCGCGGCCATCGTCGCATTATTGACATGATTGTCAGTTTAGCTCGCGAGGATGACCGAACGCTCCGCCTCCACCGCGCCGCCCCCGCATGTTCACGCGCTCGCCGTGAACGCGGCCGACATCGATTTCATGGGGCATGTGAACAACAGCGTGTACCTGCAATGGGTGCAGGAGGCGGTGATCGCTTATTGGCGGCGGGTGGCCCCCGCCGAGGCGGTGGCCGGGCATCTGTGGGTCGCGCTCAAGCATGAGATCACCTATCGGCGGCCGGCCTTCCTGGAGGACAATGTCGTCGCGCAGGTGGTGGCCGAGGGCATGCATGGCGCGCGCGCCTTCTTCCACACGCTCATCAAGCGCGGCGAGGACGTGCTGGCCGAGGTGAAGTCGAGCTGGTGCTGCCTCGACGCGGCGACCCAGCGCCCGGCCCGGCTGGCGCGCGACGTGGTGCGGATGTTTGTCGGCGAGAAGAAGCCGGACTAGGCTGGCCGGCATGATCGCCGGTCTCGATGCGCTGAAGCTTCTTCTGCTCAACGAATGGGACCCGATTGGCGTGCGCGGCGCCGCGGGCGCCGAAGACGAATATGACAGCTATGCCTTCGACATTTTCGCCATGCTGAAGTCGGGTGCCGGCGAAGACGAGATCGCGGCCTATCTGGACGGCGTAGAGACGGAGCATATGGGCCTGCGGCTCCGCGCCGACCGCAACCGCGCGGTCGCCCGGCGGGCCGTGGCCATCGGGCGCGGCTAGGCCTTCGCGAACCTGCCGTGCTTGCGGAAGGGGACGAGCCAGGCGGGCGCCACCGCGGCGAGCGGGGCGGGGTGGAGGCCGAACGCCTCGAAGCCCGGGCCCGAGGCGACATTGTCCGTCTGCATCATCAGCCACTGGTCCCAGGTAATCGGCGCCATGGGCAGCCAGCCGGTGACCCGGGCTATGGCCTTGCCGACGGGATCGGGTAGCTCGGCGAGCGGGCGGTTGCGGCCGGTGGTCTCGCTGATCCATTTGTTCAGCCCGGCCATGGTCATGACGTTGGGGCCGCCCAGCTCATAGGTCTGGCCGGCATGGGCCTTCGGGTCGAGCGCCGCGAGGGCGATGGCCTTCCCGAGATCGGCGGCGTGGACCGGCTGCAGCTTCCAGGACGCGCGCATCACCGGCAGGATCGGCATCAGCCGCGCCATGCGGGCGAAGCGGTTGATGAAATTGTCTTCCTGCCCGAACGCGATGCTTGGGCGGATGATCGTGGCGTTGGGGAAAGCGGCGCGGACCGCTTGCTCGCCCTCGCCTTTGGTGCGGCCGTAGGCGCTCTCGGCCTCGGGATCGGCACCGATGGCGGAGACGTGGACCAAAGCCGGCACGCCCGCTGCGGCGGCGGCCTCGGCGATGTTGCGGGCGCCGTTGACATGGACGGCCTGGAAGGCGCCCTTCAGGATGCCGACCAGGTTGATGACCGCGTCCGAGCCCTGAAGCGCGGCGGCGACAGCGGCCTTGTCGGTGATGTCGGCGCGGACGAACTGGACCTGGCCGAGGCCGCCGAGCGGCTTCAGATACCAGGCCCGGCGCGGGTCCCGCTCGGCGACGCGGATGCGCACGCCCGTCTTCAGCAGCGACTGAGCGACGTAGCGGCCGAGAAAGCCGCCAGCGCCGAACACGGTCACGAGGATGTCGGTCTTCGGAGGCATGGCCGCGCTTTGCCCCCGGCGCGCTGCGTTGACAAGGCCAAAGGCGGCCCGCAAGGCCCGCGCATGACGACTTCAAACGGCAATGGTGGCGGCGGTGCCAGCGTCCGCGATCCGGAGACCGACCGGGCGCGGCTGCGCGCGGTGCATGGCGCGCTGACCGCGGGCGACATTGAAGGCGCGGGCAAGCTCGCCGAGGACGCGCTGGCCGACGGGATCGACCATGCGATGATCCTGAACCTCGTCGCCGGGCGGCGCGAGGCGGCGGGGCGGCTGGACGAGGCATTGGCTTTGCTCGACCGGGCACTGGCCGCGGCGCCCGAGGCGATCGGGGTGATGAATGCGCGCGGGCTGGTGCTGAACCGGCTGGGGCGGTTCGAGGATGCCGCCGAGGCGTTCGGCGCGGCGGTGGCGCTGCAGCCGGGCTTCGCGCCGGCTTTGGCCAATCGGGGCACGGCTTTGCTGGCGCTTGGCCGGGCGACGGCGGCGCAAGCGGATTTCGAGGCGGCCGCCGTCGTGGACCCCGCCAATCTGATCGCGCTGGACGGGCGGGCGGCGCTGGCGCTGCGCCGGGGCGAGGCGGGAGAGGCGCGCCGGCTTGCAGAGCAGGTGCTTGCGCGCGAGCCGGGCTGGCCGGGGGCGGTGCTGACGTTGGCCGGTGCGGATGTGGCGGAGGGGCGGGCCGATGCGGCGGAGGCGGCGCTGGGCGCGTTGCTCGGCGGCGCGGCGCTGCAGCCGGCGGACCTGGTCCTCGCCACGGGCCTGCGCGGCGACGCGCTGGCGGCGCTCGGGCGGCATGACGAGGCATTGGCGGCCTGGACGGAGGCGAACGGGCTGCAGGTGGCGCAGTATCGCGCGGACTTTGCGGGGCGGACGGGGACGCTCGCGCTGGTCCGCGCGCTCACGGCCACGCTGGACGGCCGGCGGGTCCCCGCAATCTGGGGCCATGGCGGCCGCGGCCCGGCGAAAAGTCATGTCTTCCTGGCCGGCTTTCCGGGCAGTGGGACCGGGGCGCTCGCGGCGGCGCTGGCCAAGATGCCGGACGTGGCCTTGCTCGCCGACCGGGAGTGCCTGATCGATTCGGCGCGGGACTGGCTGGCGGATGCCAAACGCTTCGCCAGCTTCTGCGACGCGGGCGACGACGCGCTGGACGCCGCGCGCGAGGCTTATTGGCGGCGGGTGGCGGAGGCGGGCGCCGCGCCGGCGGGCAAGACCTTCGTCGACGCGAACATGTTCAACCTGTTCAAGCTGCCCTTGATCGCCCGGCTCTTCCCCGACGCGCGGGTGGTGATCGCCCGGCGCGACCCGCGCGACGCCGTGCTCGCCGCCTTCCGCGCCCGCCTCGCGATGAGCGACCCGGCCTGGGCGATGCTGACGCTCGACGGCGCGGCGCAGCTCCATGCGGCGGCCATGGCGCTGGTCGCGGCGAGCGAGACCGCCTTCGGCCTGTTCACGCACGGAGTCGAACTGGAACGGCTGGCGGCGGATCAGGCGGGGGAGTTGCAGGCGCTGGCGGGCTTCCTTGGCCTGCCCTGGGCACCGGAAAGCGGAGCGGCCGCCATGGCCGAGGGGCTGCCGGCCGGCACGTGGCGACAGCACGAGGCGGCCCTGGCGGCGGTACTGCCCATGCCGGCCGCGGAAGAAGCGCCCGATTCCCCGCGTTGACGCGGGCCACGCCTGCCCCTAGGCCGCCCCTCCTACCCCGTGCCCAGATGGCGGAATTGGTAGACGCACCAGCTTCAGGTGCTGGCGCTCGCAAGGGCGTGGAGGTTCGAGTCCTCTTCTGGGCACCATTTTCTTTTGTTCGTCAGCCGATCTGCGGCGGCGGCGTCCCGGTCTGGCTTGCGACATAGGCCTTGCAAGCGCGGAGCACCTGGTGCGCCAAGGGACGCTGGCCCGGAGCATCCCACAGGCGCTGAAAAGCGCGCAGGCAGCCGGCGTGAGGATAGACCGGGCGCGTAGCGAGTTCGTTCACGAGTTCATGGTCCTCGGGATCGTCGACGCCCGCTTCGATGTTACGCAATGAGCCGCCAAGCAATATGATCATCCGGGCGCGCTCGCGATGCAGAACCTCCCGATCGTTCAATTGGAAGAGGTCGATGATGACCTGGCCGCGCCTTCGGCTGTGGCTCTCTTCCTGGACGGCGGGCACAGCAGTCGTGGCCACGAACGTCACCAGTGCCTCGGGATCCTCATCCCAATCGCCGAGCGGATAGCAGAGGAGGGGCAGCTCCCCCAGCAGATCCTGGGGCGAGGCCAAGGCAGGGAGCCGCGCGCCCTCAACCGGAAAATAGTTGGATTTGAGGTCCGAATTGCAGGACTTGCAGGAGGCAGCGTAATTGCCGAGCTTGTACGCCAGCCAGTAATAGCCCCGTGCATCCGCGCCGCCGGTCGGGAAGCCGTAATTCAATCCAGCCTGGTCGGTGCCAGGCCACGACTTGACCGAAGATTTCGGACGAAAATGCTCAAGGTCGAATTCGATTTTGCCGTAATCTTCGACATTCTCATACTGGCGCTCGCAGAAGATGCATTTGTTATACTGTAGCGCCATGAAGACCGGCTTCACCTTGGACCAGATTGGCCCGGTTTCATCATACCGCCCCCCCGCGACGAAAGCGTCGGTGCGTGTCTGCGCGTTCGTCAGCCAGTTTTCGTCGAGCGCGTTGACCCCGGCCTCAATCTCCGCCTCGGTCGCCGCGTAGCGGATCATGCGGGGAGGTCTCCGCCCTCTTCCATGCCAAAGGCTTGGCGCCGCTTCGTTGCAGGCGCGGCGAGCCTATCGAGATAAGCGAGCGCGGCTTTGGGGTCTCCTTCAGCCGCCTGCTGGAATAATTCCTTCGCCTCTTCCTGAAAGGAATCCGGGCGCGTGGTGTTGAGCCCGAAATAGGAGCTCAGCAAAAGCTGTTCGGCATTCCGGCCGTAGATCCGCTCCTCAATTTGTTTGATCGTCGCCAGCCCGAATTCGTCGGTCGCCGTGACGAACACATTTTCCTTGTGCACGGTGCTCGCGACCAGTGGGCTGTGCGTGGTGCAGACGAATTGCAGCTTCGGGAAGGCGCCAGCCAAAGTGGGCAAGATCGAGCGCTGCCATTCGGGATGCAGATGCAGGTCGATCTCGTCGATGAGGACGATGCCGGGTATTTCGTCCAGCTTCGATTGGGGCGAGCAAACGTCGGCAAGATGGCCGATGAGATCCCCGGCCATGCCGATGAACGCCTTATAGCCGTCGGAAAGGGACGAAAACGGGGTCTCCCGGCCGTCGAAGCGAAACACATATTGCTCGTCATGATCGAGCACGCCGCCGAACTCGACATTTGCCGGGAGCACTTTCTGAAGCAGGGCGAGCGCCTCCTCCCGACGTTGTGGCTCCAGCTTGCGCAGCCAGACATTGAGTGGCCTGACCGCGACATGATCCTCGAACAGGCCGGCCACACGCTGGTAGCGCAAGCCGCGGCTTCGCCGCGCGCTGCTTTCGGAAAAGTCGCCGGTCTCGACCCGGCGGGTAGCGCCGTAGCCTACCATGAAAAAGGATGGGGACAGGTCGTCGTACAGGCGATCAGTGATCGGCGAAGCGGGTGTGCTGTCGAGGTGCAGCCGGTCACGGCTCTGCCCTTCGCGCGCCTCGAACCGGGCGAGCAACTCGACCTCGGTCTTGCCGGTGATGTCCCGCAGGTCATCCTGCCCCAGCACTGCATCGACTTTGAGCAACGACTCGGTCGCTTGAGGCCGCCGGACCATGCGATGCGCGACGAAACCCGATTCGAGCAATACGGGCGCCAGAACGGCGATAGCAATCGCACGGAGCACTGAAGATTTGCCGCCGCCATTGTCGCCAAGGATCAGGTTGATGTTCGACAGCGGACTGGCGCCCGCGCCGATCCGACCCGGATATTGCAGATCGAGAACCGCGCGGCCGAAGCAGCGGAAGTCGTAGATTGAGAGCTTCTGTGCGTACATGAGGTGATGCTACGCCGTTGGCGCATCAATTACCATGCGCGGCACATTCAAGACCGCCCACCGGGCTCGCTACAGATCAGGCGCCCTGACTCACCGCAGTCGCGGGTCCTTCGGCGTAATGTCCTCCGCCTCCGCCTCGATCACGAAATGGGTCATGGACAGGCTCGACCGGCCGAGGCGCAGCGCCGTTCCCAGAGTTACGGCATAAGCCGCGAGGCCCATCAGGAAAGCCAGAACCGGCATGCCGGCAAGCGCCACGGCCACCGCGCCGCCGGCCGCGCCCGCCAGGAGCGGGGCGCTCGCGTAGCCCAGCGGCACGTGGATGGCGAAGCCGCGGGCCAGGAAGAGGCGGCGGGCGAGATTGGCGGCGATGTAGGCGATGAGGGCGGCGGCGGCGGCGCCCTCCATGCCGAAATGCGGGATCAAAGCGAGGCCGGCGGCGATGTTGGCGGCGGCGGCGATGGCGGTGAGCCAGAGGATCAGGGACGGGCGGCGGTAGAGGAGGATGAGGTCGGAGACGCCATAGGCGCCCTGGATACACTCGGCCGCGGCGAGGAGCAGCATGGCATAATAGCCGGCGGCGAATTCGGGGCCGATCCACGCCAGCAAGGGCTCCCCGATCGCGACCAGGCCGATCAGCATCGGCAATTGGATGGCGAGGATCAGGCGGGTCGCCGAGGCGGTGGCCTGGCCGGTGCGGGCGGCGCCGGCGAGGCTGAGCGTGCGCGAGACGATCGGGGTGAGCAGCCCGTCGAAGCTCTGCCGGACCTGGCGGATCGGCGTGCGGACCTGGCGGGCCATGCCGTAGATGCCGGCCGGGCTCTCGCCGAGGAAGAGGCCGACCAGATAGAGATCGAGCCGGCCGGCCAGCGCGCTGGTGAAATCGCCAAGCGTGGGCAAGGCGGTCTGCGTCGCGACGAAGCGGAGCCGTGCAGGCGGGAGGCGGTAGCTCCGGAGATGGAAGGGGCCGAGGCAGTTGCGGGTGCCGACGAGCGCATAGGCCAGAGCGGCGAGCGTGCCCGCCCAATAGCCGATGACGAGGCCCGTCGTCTCATAGCCGAGCGCCCAGGCGAGCGCCGAGGCGGCGACCCCGGCATAAGGCTCGATGATCGAGCGCGCCCAGACCTGGTGGCGCATCTTGTGCGTCCAGCGGGTGGCGGCGAGCAAAAGGTCGAGCAAAGCCTGACCGAGGATCATCGGCGCCAGCAGCAGCAAGGCAGTGGCGGTGTTGGCCGCGATCTGTCCCGGCGGGAGCAGGGCGACGACGAGCATGAGCGGGCCGATGCAGGCGAGGCTGGTGAGCGTCGCCAGCACGATGCCGTCGAGCACGATGTGCGGCGGGCTGCGGCCGCCTTTTTCCTCGTCGAGCAATTTGAACAATTGCCGCTTCATGCCCGCGCCGCCCAAGGTCACGGCAAGCTCGACCACGGCGACGGCGATGGCGAAGGCGCCGAACAAGGCGACGCCGAACAGGCGGCCCGCCATCAGCACGAAGAGCAAGCGGGCGCCGAGGCGGATCAGGAAGCCGAGAGCGGCCGAGCCGCCTCCTTTCAGAATCAGACGCTGGGCGGCGGCTCCGGACACTTTGCGCTTGTATCGAAACGGGCGGCGGTTGACCAAGCATCATGTCCGTCCCGCAGGCAGATGGCGAGCAGCCGGTCGCGGCCATTTTCCGCACCGCTCTGTTCAACGCGACCGAGCGCTTCATCCAGGAGCAGGCCTCGGCCCTCACCCGCTGGCGGCCTTTGCTGGTCGGGCTGGAGCGCAAGGGCGAGATTTTTCCGGCGCTGAAGGAGGGCATGATCCTGCCGGCCAATGTCGCCGAGCGGCTGGCCTTCGCGGCGACCGGACGGGGCGGCGCGGTCGAGGCGAAATTGCGCAAGGCGGCGCCGAAGCTGATCCACGCCCATTTCGGCCCGGACGGGCTGAAGATGCTGAACCTCGCCAGAGCGCTGAAGCTGCCGCTGATCACCCATTTGCGCGGCTATGACGTGACCCTGACCCGGGCGGCCCTGATCGCCTCGGGGCGGCCGACCTGGAGCCGCTATGCGCTGCAGCGCGGGCGACTGATGCGGGACGGGACCCTGTTCCTCGCCGTCTCCGATGCGCTGCGGAAGAAGGCGATCGCTTTGGGCTATCCGGCGGCGCGGACGCGGACCCATTATAATGGCGTCGATCTCGACCGCTTCCAGCCGGGCAAAAGGCCGCGCGAGGCGGGCACGATCCTCCATGTCGGCCGGCTGGTCGAGAAGAAGGGGACGGTGGATCTGATCGCGGCCCTGGCCGGGATGAGCGGGGTCCGGCTGATCGTGATCGGCGAGGGGCCGCTGCGCGCGCAGCTCCAGCGCCAGGCCGGCGAACTGGGCGTGAAGGCGCAGTTCCTGGGGCCGCAAAATGTCGGCGAGGTGGCGGAGTGGATGCGGCGCGCGACCTTGCTGTGCGCGCCCAGCGTCACCGCGCGCGACGGCGATGCCGAGGGCCTGCCCAATGTCGTGGTCGAGGGCGCGGCCTCGGGCATACCGGTGGTCGCCACGCGCCATTCGGGGATCGTCGAGGCGGTGGAGGATGGCGAGACCGGCTTCCTGGTGAAGGAAAGCGACCGGGCCGGGCTGGCCGCCCGGATCGGGGCGCTGATCGAGTCCGCCGATGTGAGGCGGGAAATGGGCTTCGCGGCGCGGGCGCTGGCGGTGGAAAGGTTCGACCGGGCGCGGCAGGCGGAGCGGCTCGAGACGATTTATGACGAGGTGGCCGGGATCGCACGGGAGGCCTGATTCATCCGACTTGTGCTCCTGCGAAGGCAGGAGCGTTGCGAGACCGCTCCCACCTTTGCGGCCAGCGCTCCGGCCTTCGCCGGAGCACAATCGTGGGTGACGATTTAGTCGAGCTCCACCCAGACCGGCGCATGGTCGCTCGCCTTCTCCCGCCCGCGCACCTCCCGATCCACGCCGGCCGCCTGCAACCGCTTCGCCGCCGCCTTGTTCAGCAGCGCATGGTCGATGCGGATGCCGGCGTTGCGGGCGAAGCTCTGCCGCCAATAATCCCAGAAGGTGAAGATGGTCTCGTCCGGATGGAGATGGCGCAGCGCGTCGGTCCAGCCCTGCTTCAGCAGCTTTTGATATTGGGCGCGGGGCTCGGGCTGGAAGAGGGCGTCGTCCGCCCAGCGCTCCGGCTTGTAGACGTCGCGGTCGGTGGGGATGATATTATAGTCGCCGGCGAGGACGACCGGCTCGCTTAGCTTCACCAGCTGCTTCGCGCGCGCCATGAAACGCTGCATCCAGTCCAGTTTGTAGGCGAATTTGGCGGTGCCGACGGGATTGCCGTTTGGCAGGTAGAGGCAGCCGATCAGCACGCCGTTCACCGCCGCTTCGAGATAGCGGCTCTGCATGTCCGCGGGATCGCCGGGCAGGCCGCGCTGCGTCTCCACCGGCGCGCAGCCGCGGGCGAGGATGGCGACGCCGTTCCAGCTCTTCTGCCCGTGCCAGATCGCGCCATAGCCCGCCGCCTCGAGCGCGGCCTCCGGGAAGCGCTCGTCCGGCGCCTTCAGTTCCTGCAGGCAGGCGACGTCGGGCCGGGCCTCTTCCAGCCAGGCGAGCAGGTTGGCGAGGCGGCCATTGATGCCGTTGACGTTGAAGGTCGCGATCTTCACGCGACCCGGACGTTCAGGCCTCGTCCGTGGTTCCCTCGCCCTCGCCGCCTTCGCCATCGTCGCGCCACCAGATTTCCGTCTCGCCGTTCAGCTTGACGGTGATGGGCGCGCCGTGGCGGTCGACGGACTTGCCGGCGGCGACGCGGATCCAGCCTTCGGAGGCGCAATATTCCTCCACATCCTCGCGCTCGCGGCCCTTGAAGCGGACGCCGACGCCGCGGCGCAACGCGTCGATGTCGAAATCCGGACTGCGCGGATTGTTGGAAAGGCGATCGGGGGGAGGCGTGTCGGCCATCAGTTTGCGGTCCTTCGGGTTGCGAGCCAGTCATTCACGAGCGCTTCCAGCACGTCGAGCGGCACCGAGCCATTCTCGAGCACCACGGCATGGAAGTCCTTTATGTCGAAGCGGTTCCCCAGCCGCGCGCGGGCGCGGTCGCGCAACTCGAGGATCTTGAGCTGGCCGATCATGTAGCTCGTCGCCTGGCCGGGATTGTTGAAATAGCGCTCCACTTCCTTGGTCGCGTCGCGGCGGGAGAGGAGGCCGTTGGTCATGAAATAGTCGATCGCCCGCTCGCGGGTCCAGCGCTGGCTGTGGATGCCGGTGTCGACGACCAGCCGGATCGCGCGCCAGAGCTGGGTGGAGAGCATGCCGAACTCGCTCATCGGCTCGCGGTAGAAGCCCATCTCCTTGCCGAGCCCCTCGGCATAGAGGCCCCAGCCCTCGGCATAGGCGCCATAGCCGCCGAACCGGCGGAACTTGGGCATGCCCTGCAGCTCCTGCGCCAGCGCGATCTGGAAATGGTGGCCCGGGGCGCCCTCATGATAGGCGATCGCCTCGACCTGCGGGCGGAGCACCTGGTTCATGTCGGCGAGGTTCACGTAGAAGATGCCGGGCCGGGAGCCGTCGGGCGACGGGCGGTTGTAGAAGGCGACGGCGGCGGTCTCCTGACGGAAGGCCTCGACCGCGCGAACCTCCAGCGGGGCGCGCGGCAGGCGGCGGAACCAGCGCGGCGCCCCCTCCATCACCTGGGCGATGAAGGCGCGGGCGTCGGCGAGATAACGCTGCCGGCCGGCTTCATTGTTCGGATATTTGAACTCCTGGCCCTGGTTCACATGGGCGAAGAATTGGGTGAGCGTGCCCTGGAAGCCGACCTGGGCCTTGATCCGCTCCATCTCGCGGTGGATGCGCGCGACCTGATCGAGCCCGACCCGGTGGATCTGCGCGGCCGTCATGTTGGTGGTCGTCGACTGGCGCAGGCGGTAATTGTAGTAGGCCGCGCCATTGGGCAGCGACCAGGCGCCATTATTGCCGCGGGCGCGGGGCTCGAGCTCAGACAGGGTGCGGAACATCGCGTCATAGCCGCGGCGGAACGGGCCGGTCAGCGCCTCGCGCGCGGCGGCGATCAGCCGGTCCTTCTCGGCCTGCGGGACCTGGAGGCGGTTCACCTTGGCCTTGAAGTCGGCGAAGAGCGGCGCGTCCGGGCCGTTGGTGAAGGGCGCCCCGGTCAGCACCCGGCGGCCATCGTCGCGCACCGGCGCGAAATTGAAGGCCGGGGGGATGATGTTGAGCCGGGCCTGGCGGCGCATGCGAGCGCCGATCTCGCCCATCACCCGCTCGACCTCGCGGAGGCGAGAGACATAGGCTTCGGCGTCGCTGACGCTCTCGACCCGGTGATTGTTGATCAGGAAGACCGGGATATTGCCGAGCGGGCTGCCATTGTTGGTGGCCGGAAAGCCGTAATCGCGCCAGCGCCAGCCCTCGCGATCGTCCACCACCTCCTTCTCGAACAGGCGGAAGGAGAGACGGCCCTGGGCGCTGAGCCGGGCCGGGTTGAAGCGGCGGCGCATCTCCGCGAGCTGCCGCTCGCCGAGCGCGAGCTGCCGCTGGCGATAGGCGTCGGTATAATCGTTGAGCCTGTCGTAGAGCTGGCGGCTGCCGAGCAGGGTGAGCTGCTGCGGGTTGGTGGAGTTCTGCTCGTCGAAGGCGGCGTCGAGAAAGGCGGTGAGCCGGGCGTCCTCGGACTGGGCGGCGGCGGGCGCCGCGGCCGGGGCGGCGGGGCGCTGGGCCAAGGCGATGCCGGCACTGGCGGCGAGAAGGGCGGCGGCAAAAGGAAGGGTTAGCTTCACGGCGGGTTCCCCTGAACAGAAGCCCGCTTCTTTAGCGTCCCGCGCGGCGAGGTCCACCGGGCTTCGGCGAAGCACCGGTGGACCTTCCGTTGCGTCAGGCGAGCGCCTTCTGGACGATGAGCTTCCAGGTGCCGGACGCGAGATTGATCGTGCCGCCGGTCTCGTTCTGCAGGCGGATTTTCACGGTATCCGCGGCCGAGACATAGCCGGTGCAAAGGATGCCCTGCAGGTCGTAGGGCGCGCTCACGGTGACCTCGTCGCCGAAGGCGGCTCCGGTGACCGTGATCCCGCCCGACGTCTCGCCGGTGCCGTCGGCGAGACTGCTCGGATCGAACGTCGTCGAGGCGGTCAGCAGCTGCCCCGGCGCGGTGGCGGGGAAGGTGCGGGTACGACCGCCCAGGTCAACATTCGGCCCGAAACGGTTCGTAGCGGGGGTGAACGCGTGGGCCCCCAGCGCGGCGATGGCGTCTGGCTGCGAGGGATTTGGAATGACCTTGAAGTTCTCGATGGTCACGTTGCTGGACGTCTCGCCCATCGCAAGCGGCAGGAAGGCAATGACCCAGCCGTTGACGCTGTCATAGCCGGACCGGTCGTGGCGTCCCGAAATGACGAGGCCGTCGACGATCCCGACGAGAATGCTCGCCTGATCCGGCTCCGTGCCCACCAGGACATGCTGCGCCCGGTAGACGATGTTCCGAACGCCGGTGCCCGCGTCGAGCCAGCCGAGCAGAGTGGTGGTGTCGTAGTCATGCCAGAGATTAGTGTCGGTGACGGTGACGCCCTTCACGGACGTCAAGTTGACCGGCTTCCAGCCTTGCGAGCCGTAATTGCCGTCGATCACGATCCCGGAATCCAGCCCGTCCGCAGCCACTTCTCGACCCATCGAGATCGCGATGTCCGCAGCCTCGCAGTTCCGGAAATCATTGTCGAGGATCTGGATGTTCCGCGCGACCTCGGCGGTCGACGGCATCACGATGGAAATCGCCCCGACACCGCCGCCGATATTCGAGAAGCTGCACTTGCGGATCGTGATGTTGCGAATGACGGAGGCAGGCGCCGTGTTCGGCTCCATATCGATCGCCCCCGGCATGCGATCGGGTATGCTCCGACGACTCAGGGTCTGGAACTGGCAATTCTCGATCAGGCCGCCATCGCCGTCGATGATGGTGATGCCGTTGCGGGTAAAGTCGCGCAGCGTCTCGTTCGCCGCGCTGAACACGCAGTCACGCACGGTGAAATCGAGATTGTGAAACTCGGTGTCCGGAAACTCGCCTGAGCCGATGAGCAGGCCGTCGCCGCGGAAATCCTTGAACTCAACGCGTTCGACCAGGAGACGGCGCGTCCCGTTAAACTGCGCGAGATGGATGCTCTCCTCAAAGTCCGACGCCGTGGAAGCCCATCCGTGAAGCGTCATGTCGCGCAGCACGATATTGTCGTCCTGTGCGCCAGAGCCGCTGGAGAGCTGGCGGAAAATGTCCTGATCATGGGTGAGGGGGCGCACCACCGTATTGCCCATGCCGTCGCCGAAGATCACCGTGTCGGCCGGCAAATAGCCCACCTGGGAGGCGCTGTAGGGCGTCTCGATCCGGTAGGTGCCCGAATCCGCTCCCTTGCCGCCGGGCAGGTAGATCGGCTTGCCGGTGGCGAGGGCGAGCCGGAAGGCGGCGGTGTCGTCGCTGGCGCCGGGGGTACGGAAATCGGGCAGCGAGACATAGTCGCGCAGCTTGTCCTGAACGTTCCGCGGCACCGCGCCGCTGCCCGCCTGCAGGAATTCCGGATCGAACGTGATCGCGTTGGTGCCGGGCGTGACCGCGGTGTCGCCCGCCACGCGCCAGGTAATATCGCCGAGCGTCGTGCCCTGCTGAACATAGACCTGGGTGCCGCCGGTCACTTCGCCGGCGCCGTCAAAGTCGGTGGCGCGGGTCCAGCTGCCCGAGGCGGCCGTGTAGATGCCATTCTGGGTGGCGGTGGTCTGGGCGCGAACGAGGACGCGGTTGCCCGCGGAAGGGGTTACCCCGTCAATGGGCGAAAGGCCCGACAAAGAGGCGAGATTGCCAGTCGTGGCGACGCGGCAGGGTTCCTTGATGGCGAGATCGGCGGCCATGATTCATTCTCCTGATTCCCGACTCGGAATGAGTTCGGAAACCAGTTTGAACAATTTCAATTCCTACAATACAACCAATTTGGTTCATTTTGTGTATCGGCCCTAGAGCGAGTCGATAAAAATCTCCATCCGCCGCCGCATGGCCGCGTCCGGCATGGGCGCGCGGGCGGCCTGGAGATTGTCCTCCACATAGCGGACCTGGGCCATGCCGGGGATGGCGATCGGCCGGGTGGGGTGGGAGACGATATATTTGAGGAAGATCTGCGCCCAGCTGGCCGCGCCGATCTCCGCCGCCCAGTCGGGCAAAGGCCGCCCGCGCGTGGCCTCGAACAGGCGGCCGCGGCCGAAGGGGAGGTTCACCATCACGGCGACACCCCGCTCCTGGGCCAGCGGGATGATCCGTTCGGCCGCGCCGCGATTGTCGAGGGCGTAATCGACCTGGATGAAGTCCAGCGCCTCGCGGCGCATCATCGCCTCGAAATCCGCATATTGGCGGTCGAAGGAGGTGGTCGCGCCGATAGAGCCGACGCGGCCGGCCGCCCGGAGCTCGCGCGTGCGGGCCAGCTGGTTGGCGATGTCGCGCAGATTGTGGACGGCGATCATATCGATCCGGGTCATGCGCAATTTGCGGAAGGACGCCTCGATCTGGGTGTCGCCGGTGGCGCGGTCGTCGGCGCCGACCTTGGTGGCGATGAACAGGCGGTCGCGCAGGGAAAGCTCGGCGATGAGCTGGCCGAGCAATTCCTCGGCCCGGCCATAGGATGGGGCGGTGTCGATCACGGAACCGCCGAGCGCCACGAAGCGGGAGAGCGTGTCGCGCAAGGCGCCGAGCGTCGCCGCGTCCGGGGCATCTTCCCAGCGGCGGGCGGTGCCGAGGCCGATCTGCGGCAGGGTGCGCGGCAGGCGGTCGATGCGCGCGCTGATCCGGGGCTGGGCCTGAGCCGCTAAGGGAAGAGCGGCGAGGCCGGCGAGCAGGGTGCGGCGGTCGATCATCGGCGGATGATGCGGCGCGACCCGCATGCCGTCAATTCGCGGCGCCCGCATCCCTCTGCGCGAGCCAGCACGGGTCCCAGCTCGGCTCGGGGCCGAAGCGGGTGACGAGGAAATCGACCAAGGCGCGGACGCGGGCCGTGACGGCGCGGCCGGGGGGCATGACGGCGTGGAGGGCGCCTTCCTCGGCGGGGAAATCGAGCAGGACAGGCTCGACGGCGCTGCGCTCGAGCGCGGGGGCGGCGATGAAGCTGGGGAGCAAGGCGAGGCCGAGGCCCTTTTCGGCCGCAGCGAGCAGCATGTCGCCATTGTTGCTGCGCAGCGCGGGATTGGTGCGGACCGTCTCCCAGCGGCCGTTCACCTCGAAGCGCCATTGCTCGTGCGCGTAGAGCAGGATCCGATGCTGGGCGAGATCGGCGGGGCGCGCGGGGCGGCCATGCGCCGCGAAACAGGCCGGGCTGCCGATCACATGCTTGCGCACCGGCGCGATCCGGCGGGCGATGAGC
>Ga0070665_100001841_pt1 | contig 24099 bp, 23 predicted proteins | sample KBSS13metaG_FD_65862 | JGI IMG/M metagenome (GOLD analysis project Ga0070665, IMG submission 65862) | Switchgrass rhizosphere microbial communities from Kellogg Biological Station, Michigan, USA - KBS S1-3 metaG | ecosystem: Host-associated > Plants > Roots > Rhizosphere > Soil ... | reverse complement strand
CTGGATCCGAAACAAGTGGACGACGTGATCGTAGGCAATGCCGTTCCGGAAGCGGAACAGGGCCTGCAGGTTGGACGCATCATTGCCGCCCGCGCGGTAGGTATCGGCGTTCCGGGGATGACCGTTAACCGCTATTGTGCCAGCGGACTGGAGACCATCGCCATCGCCACGGCCAAGATTCGCAGCGGGCAGGCCGATTGTGTCATTGCCGGCGGCACCGAGAGCATGTCCATGGTCCCCACCGCGGGGTGGAAGGTAGTTCCTGCATATTCCATTGCATCAGACGACCCGGACTATTACCTCAGCATGGGACTCACCGCTGAAGCAGTTGCAAAAGAATATGGCGTCAACCGCGAAGACCAGGATCAGTTTTCTTACCAGTCGCATCTCAAAGCCCTCAATGCCATCAGGGAAGGCTATTTTAAGAACGGCATTCTTCCGGTAAAAGTGCAGGAAGTATATCTTGATAAGAACGGAAAAAAACAGGAACGCGAATTTTTAGTGGATACGGATGAAGGTCCGCGTGCAGACACTTCGCCCGATGCGCTTTCTAAATTGAAGCCGGTTTTTGCCCAGGGCGGCACAGTCACCGCGGGGAATTCATCGCAAACCAGCGACGGGGCTTCTTTTGTGGTCGTTATGGGTGAAAATAAAATGAAAGAGCTTGGGCTGAAACCCCTGGCCCGCCTCGTCAGCTGCGCCAGCGCCGGCGTGCATCCGCGGATCATGGGAATAGGACCTGTGGAAGCCGTGCCGCGTGCGCTTAAACAGGCAGGCATGAACCTGTCACAGATAGACCTGGTTGAACTCAATGAAGCTTTCGCCAGCCAGGCCCTGGCCGTTATCCGCAAGCTCAACATGAACCCGGACATTGTAAACATCAACGGCGGTGCCATCGCCCTGGGACATCCCCTGGGCTGTACAGGCAGTAAACTCACCGTTCAGCTGATACACGAAATGAAAAGACTCGGAAAGAAGTATTCCATGGTCACCGCCTGTGTGGGCGGAGGACAGGGAATCGCCGGCATCCTTGAAAATTTACAATAATTTTATAACAGGCCCCGCCTGTGGTGCTGCTTATCTTTGTCCCTGCTTTTGAAAACCAAGTTCACGATACGTTTAGCTGCAGGATTTTTTCTGATCCTGTTTTCCCTTTGTATTACTCCCAAACGGTTTTTACACGACCTGCTGGCCCATCATACGGATCAGCAGACCCTGCATGAACAGCCTTTTAACCAGGTGGGCAGCACCGGCTATCATTGTCATATTGATGATCTTGTAGTAGTAGAGCCCTTCCTGCCATGTACAGTTTCCGCAGTAGTTAAAAACCTGCAGACCTTTTCCATTCGCTACCATGAACCGCTGGTCTCCTTTCCGGTTCAGTCCGGCTCCTTTGCCGACGGACGCGCGCCGCCCGCTGCTTTCTGTTCCTGATCCAGCCAATCCCATTGGTAACAGAAAAGCATTTTCATGAAATTAATTGTACTCGCTGTATTTTCCTTTGCATGGATCTATTCCGCATCAGCCCAACAAATCGGGATCGAAAGCGTTCCGGGATTTGGCGGATCGCTCTCGGGTAAAGTGACTGACAGCGCAACGGGCAAGGGCATCGGCGGTGCCACGGTTTATATCGCCGACCTGAAACTGGGTGCTATCGCCGACAACGAAGGCAACTATCATTTTGCCAATCTTCCTTCCGGGACCTACCTCATCGAGGCCCATGCCGTGGGACATTCGACGCAGATCAAAAATGCTACGATCACGGAGAATGCTCACCTGGATTTTGATCTTGGACTGCAATACGTGGAAGAGAGTCCTGTCGTCATTACCGGTCTTTCAAGAGCAACACAGATAAAGAAAAGTCCCGTGCCGATTGTCACGATGACCCACAAAGCGCTGGTCACCACACCCAGCTCAAATATCATTGACGCCATCGCCAAACTGCCGGGCGTCGCACAGCTGACAACCGGTCCCAATGTGTCAAAGCCTTTTATCCGGGGGCTCGGTTTTAACCGCATCCTCACACTCTACGACGGTGTCCGCCAGGAAGGACAGCAATGGGGTGATGAACACGGCATCGAAGTAGACCAGTATGGCGTGGACAGGGTGGAAGTGATCAAGGGACCCGCGAGCCTGACCTATGGCTCCGATGCGCTCGCCGGCGTGGTGAACCTGATTCCCACGCCTCCTGCTGCGGAAGGAAAGATACAGGGGGATATTGTGGCCGAATTTCAAACCAACAACGGAATGTTCGGAGGATCAGCCATGCTCGGTGGTACCAACCGGGGTTTTGAATGGCAGGGAAGAATTTCCCATAAACAGGCGTCCAATTTTTCCAACCCTGTCGACGGCCGCGTGTACAACACGGCCTTCAATGAAACGGACGCGACACTCTCCCTCGGACTGCACCGGGCTTTCGGTTATTCGCATCTTAATATTTCTGTTTACGACGACCTGCAGGAAATTCCTGACGGCAGCCGCGACTCCGCCACCAGGCGTTTCACCAAACAGATATTTGACGACGATAATGCTTACAAGCCCGTCGTTTCTGATGAAGAACTGCACAGTTATGCCATTACGGTTCTTCACCAGCACGTGCAGCATTTCCGCGCTTACTCCACCAACAACTTTGCGCTGGGCGCCGGCAGGCTCACCGCCAACCTTGGTTTCGAAAGAAGCGTCCGCCGCGAATACTCGCATCCCGAGCAGCCCACCATACCCGGGCTCTACCTGGAGCTGAACTCATATGTCTACGACCTGAAATATTATTTCCCAGCCTTCAACGGATGGGAAGTCACCACGGGCATCAATGGAATGTTTCAGGACAATGTGGCGACCAACGGAACAGAATTTATCATTCCCTCTTTTAAGCAATTTGATTTCGGTCCCTTTGCCATGGTGAAGAAGAGCGCGGGCAAGCTGGAATTCACGGCGGGTATCCGGTTCGACACCCGCGCATTTACAAATGAACAACTGTACACACGCACCGATACAGTGACAAATTTCGACTTCCCGGTAAATGGCAAGGATACAATCGGTGCGGTCATGCAGTTTCCCTATTACCACAAAGTCTTTTCCGGTTTCAGCGGAAGCATCGGCATCGCATATGCTTTCTCGGATGAATGGTCGGCCAAGGCCAATATCGCCCGCGGATATCGTGCGCCGAATATTTCAGAAATCTCCGCCAACGGAGTTCATCCGGGTACGGGTATCTACCAGGTAGGCAATCCCGATTTTCATCCCGAATTCAATCTGCAGGAAGACCTTGGTTTCACTTATACTTCCCGGTATGCCCTCGTCAGCCTGAGTGTTTTTTATAATTCCGTATCGAATTATATTTTTAATGAAAAGATCCTGAGTGTCGACGGAAACGATTCGCTGCTGGACAACAACATGGTCTACCAGTACCGCCAGGGACAGGCTGCACTGTTTGGAGGAGAGTTCAGTTTTGACATCCACCTGGTGAAAAACCTTCACTTTGAAAATGCGCTTTCCCTGGTCTATGGCAACCTGCTTTCTTCACCGGGAAAACCCGTTACGGACAGCACCCGTTACCTACCCGATATTCCGCCCCTGCACGGATATTCACAACTGCAATATGATTTCACCAATAAGAAACTGAAACTTGTGAATGGATTTGTGCGCGTGGAGGCGGCCTTTACCGGGCCGCAGAACCGCGCCTACCTGGCCGACAATACCGAAACGCCGACCCCGGGCTATACACTCATTAATGCGGGACTTGGAGCAGGATTCACCAACAGGCAGGACAAAGTGATTTTCAACCTCTATGTTTTTGCGAATAATATTTTCGACGTGGCTTATCAGGATCACCTGAGCCGTCTGAAATATTTCGAACCCTATCCGGATTCGCCCGGACCGCATCACGGGATCTATAATATGGGAAGAAATTTTACGATCAAACTTGATTTTCCGTTCTAGCCGCGGATTCAGTATGATCAAAAAAGTTTCTGGACCCCGGAGCCGGAAGAATTGGCTTTCCCGAGGTGCTCATATGCTTTCGGTGTGGCTTCCCGTCCGCGCGGTGTGCGCATCAGGAATCCCTCCTGGATAAGAAAGGGCTCATATACATCTTCGATCGTCCCCGACTCTTCCCCTACGGCTGTAGAAATGGTATTAAGACCCACCGGCCCTCCTTTGAATTTTTCAATAATGGTTGAAAGGATACGGTTATCCATGTCATCGAGACCGTGTTCATCCACATTCAGTGCGCGCAGGGCATGGCGGGTAATGCCCATGTCGATGATCCCGTTGCCGAGCACCTGCGCAAAATCGCGGACTCTTTTCAGCAGTCCATTGGCGATACGCGGAGTGCCCCGGCTTCTCCGTGAAATTTCCTCTGCAGCGTCCGACGTAATCCTCGTATTGAGTATGGAAGCAGAACGCTGTATGATTTTTTGCAGCGTGCCATGGTCGTAATATTCAAGTCTCGACTTGATTCCGAACCGGGAAAGCAGGGGCGCTGAAAGCAGGCCGCTGCGCGTGGTGGCGCCTATCAGCGTAAAGGGGCTCAGGCTGAGTTGTATGCTTCGTGCGTTGGGACCTGAATCGATCATGATATCGAGACGGTAATCTTCCATCGCCGAATAAAGATATTCTTCCACCACCGTGCTCAGGCGGTGGATTTCGTCGATGAACAACACATCATTCGGCTCGAGGTTGGTCAGCAATCCTGCCAGGTCGCCGGGCTTTTCAATTACCGGACCGGACGTTTCGCGGATGTGCACACCGAGTTCATTGGCTACGATCCGGCTTAGGGTCGTCTTGCCCAGACCCGGAGGACCATGAAATAAGATATGATCGAGCGCTTCGCCCCTGCCACGTGCCGCGCGAATAAAGATCAGCAGGTTTTCCACAAGCTGCGGCTGACCCGAAAAATCACGGATGGCGGCAGGGCGGATGCTGTTCTCGAATTCCTTGTCGGGAACTGCCGCTGCATTTCTTTCTGCGCCGGGATTTGCCATAGAGTAAATGTATGAAGAAGGATCGTATCTCTGAAGGGTTTGCGATATTTGCAGAACGCCCATCTTACCGTTTTTTTTCAACAAATAAAAATGGCAGTCAATCCTTACATATCGTTGATGAAAACGGCCTGGCAATATGCCCGGCAGGAGAAAAAGCAATACGTCATTGTGTACTCTCTTTTTATTCTCGCCGGTACCGTCTTTGCGATGTATCCCCTGCTGTTTGGATGGCTGATCAATTCCCTGCAGAGGCAGGGTGCCGGTATGCTGCGCTATGCATGGATATATGCGCTGGCCTATATGGCACTAAAACTCATTGAATGGGGATTCCATGGCCCGGCCAGGGTGATGGAAAGAAAACTCGCCTTTAACCTGAGCCGGAATTATCTGCAGGAGCTTTATCATAAGACCCTTCACCTGCCAGTGAAATGGCACCAGGATCATCACAGCGGTTCAACGATCAGCCGCATACGGAAAGCCTATGAATCGCTGAAAGAGTTTTTCCAGAACGGGTTCATGTACCTGTATGCACTCACAAAATTCGTCTCCTCGCTGATCGCCATGCTGTTGTTTTCACCGATGTTCGGCAGCCTCGGCGTGGTCATTGGCCTGCTCACGGTTTTTGTCATTTATAAATTTGACAAGCCTTTTGTAAAAGCCGTCGATGATACCAATGAACGGGAACATGTGGTGTCAAGCAACCTCTTTGACAGCCTCTCGAATATCAATACGGTGATTACACTGAGACTGGAGAAAAGGATCGAGCAGGGGCTGATGAATAAAATCCGTGATGTCTTTCCTCCGTTTATGCGCACGGTGAAGATCAATGAATGGAAATGGTTTATTGCCGACGTGCTCGTGGCGATGATCTACGTGGTTACCGTGGTGGGATATGTTTACCAGCACTGGCTGCCCGGCCAGACATTCATGGTAGGCAATCTGGTGGCACTTCTTGGATTTGTGAATCAGTTTACCAGCGTATTTCATGATATTGCCTGGCAGTATACGCAGATTGTACAGTACGATACCAACGTGCAGACGGCACGGTTTATTCCTGAAGCCTACGCGAAATATCACCTGCCGGACAGTGCATTCGAACTGCCTTCTTCCTGGAAAACCATTTCGATTGAACACCTGAATTTTTCTCACAATGAAAGGTTCTCTTCCGGTGAAAAAGCACAGAGTCTTCATGATATCCACCTGCTCATCAGGAAAGGAAAACGCATTGCACTCATCGGGGAAAGCGGTTCCGGCAAGAGTACCCTGATGGCGCTTCTGCGCGGACTTTATGAAGCGGAACCCGGCACGCAGGTCCGTATTGATGAAAATGAATTTCCGCTGGAAGCGCTGGCTGAATCAGTAACGCTCTTTCCGCAGGAACCCGAAATTTTTGAGAATACGATCGAACACAATATCACGCTGGGACTCCCATTCGAAGAAAAAGAAATTCTGGACGTATGTCATACGGCCCATTTTGCTGACGTGATTGGCCAGCTTCCTAAAGGGCTGCAGTCGAATATCGTGGAAAAAGGAGTCAACCTTTCCGGAGGGCAGAAGCAGAGGCTTGCATTGGCGAGGGGTATCCTGGCTGCGCGGAGCAGCGATATTATCCTGATGGACGAGCCCACCAGCAGCGTGGATCCAAAGACCGAAGTATTGATTTATGAACGGTTGTTTGATGAATTCCGTGATAAGGCCATCGTCTCCAGTCTTCACCGTCTTTACCTGCTCAGCTATTTTGACTGGGTATATGTATTGCAGAACGGCAGGATAGTGGAAGAGGGGTCTTTCGAAGAACTGAGACGGAACGGCCTCATTTTTCGCGAACTGTGGAAACACCAGGAAGAAAAAAAACTTGTTCATTAAGTGTATAGTGTATTAATCATTAAAACTTATTCAAATGAAAATAGGAATCATCGGATCGGGCGCCGTCGCGCAGAGTCTGGGTGACGCGTTTATCAAAGAAGGAGATGAGGTTATGCTGGGTAGCCGTGAGCCGTCGAAAGAAGCCATGGTGAAATGGAAGGCGGCGCATGCCGGTTCCAGGACGGGGAGCTTTTCAGATGCCGCCGCGTTTGGAGAATTGCTGGTGCTGGCTACAGCTGGTCATGGCGCTGCAGAGGCTGTTAAGGCCGCCGGACTTAAAAATCTGGAAGGAAAAACAATTATTGATGTAACCAATCCCATCGCCGCTGCTCCTCCGGAAAAAGGTGTACTTAAATTTTCCACCACGCTTGATTCTTCTCTTATGGAGCAATTGCAGAAGCTGGCACCGGGAGCGCATTTTGTAAAAGCGTTCAACAGTGTGGGGAATACCCTGATGTACAAACCTTCATTCAATGGCATCAGGCCAACGATGTTCATATGCGGAAACAACGAGGCCGCCAAGAAAAAGGTGGGCTCCATCCTGGAGCGTTTCGGATGGGAAACGGAAGACATGGGGGCGGTGGAATCTGCCAGAGCCATCGAACCACTCTGCATGCTCTGGTGTATTCCGGGATTCCTCAAAAACCAGTGGAGCCATGCGTTCAAGCTGCTGAAATAACGGCGGTTAAAAAGCTGACTTGGCGTTCTGCATATTATTTTTCCGATCGTATAAAATCCGCCAGCAGCTTCATGCGGTAGTACAGATTGCCCAGCATGAGGGTAATATTGTTGCGCACACCTTCCACCGAATCGCGGTTCATTTTTTTAATATTTTTAAGCTCCACGATCTTCTCGTCGATCTTGTCCACCAGTTTTTCGGCGTTCCATCCCGCATATTTCTTATTTCTTTCGTCGTAAATAATCGAAACAGGGATGGTACCGGCGCGCAGTTTCTTAAAAGGAAAATTTTCGCGGATGGCTGCCTGAATGGCTTCCCTCGATAGAAGATCGATCATATTGTCCTGCGGCGACTGGTTAAAAAATCCATTCTTAAATACATTCAGGTTGTCGCGCAATTCGATCAGCAATTGCTTTTTATGAACGTCGTTGGTCCTGGATTTTTTGTATAAAAAAGCCATCAGGTCCTTCAGCGGGGCAATACCTGTATTCAACCATTCCATAGGATAAAAATAGCTTTTTGGGTTTTGACAAGAGTAAAGAACGGCGAGGCCGACCTGTAAATTACTAATTTATTTAGTAGAATATACATGGTTCCAAACGTTTTTTTAACTTGAAAATCAACCCTGTAGGAGAGAGAAGTGGAAAAATCGGATAAAGTCTACCCGATTAATAGAGAATGAATATATTTGCAGCCTGACTTTTGATTTTTCATCTTAAAAACTGTTCAAGCATGAGCTTACGTTTAGGGGATACTGCTCCCAACTTCAAGGCAAATACTTCCGAAGGAGAAATCGATTTTTATGACTATCTCGGAAATTCCTGGGGAATTTTATTTTCCCACCCGGCCGACTATACGCCCGTGTGTACCACGGAGCTGGGGAAGACCGCGGCCCTGAAGGATGAATTTGCAAAACGCAATGTAAAAGTGCTTGCCCTGAGCGTGGACACCATCGATCGTCATCATGGCTGGATCAATGATATCAACGAAACCCAGAAAGTAAATGTAAACTTCCCGATCATATCCGATGATGACCGCAAGGTCAGCACGCTCTATGATTTTATCCATCCCAACGCTTCTGCCACGGCGACCGTAAGGTCACTGGTTGTGATCGGACCGGATAAGACGGTTAAACTCATCATTACCTATCCGGCTTCCACCGGCAGGAATTTTAATGAAGTGCTGCGCGTTGTGGATTCCCTGCAGCTGACGGCCAATTATAGTGTAGCCACACCGGCTGACTGGAAAGAAGGAGAAGACGTTATCGTCGTTCCGGCCGTTACCACAGAGGATGCGATCAAGAAATTTCCTAAAGGGGTTAAAGTGGTAAAGCCTTACCTGAGATATACACCACAACCCAATAAATAAGTCTTCCTACACCATTCCTTGACGGGCACTCTTTATAGAGTGCCCTTTTTGTTGGACGTTAGCCCGTTCCGTTGGCCGTTGGCCGTGGGCCGATGGGCCGTTAGCCGTTAGCCGTTGGTCGTTAATCGTCGATAATAATTCTTCTCTGTCAACTGTCAACTGTCAACCGTCAACCGTCATCCGTCAACCATCAACTGTCATCGGTCAACAGTGCCGGCCAACGGCCCACGGCAATCGGCCAACGATATTGTCAACTGTCATCCGTCAACGATCAACCGTCAACGATCAACCGTCAACCTTTCTTTACGACTTTTCTAAGCTGCGAAATGAGGGCGCGGAGGTCTTTAGGCATTTCGGCTTCGGCAGTGAATTTCTTACCGCTGGGATCTTCAAAGCCAAGCTGCCACGCGTGCAGAGCCAGCCGGCTCAAGATGGGTCTTTCTTCCAGTTCATCCGACAGGCGATAGTTTTTCTTGAAAGATGAAACGAATACGGGTTTGCCGTCGCCATAGAGCGGATCGCAGAGCAGGGGATGACCGGTTTCTTTCATGTGCACACGGATCTGGTGCGTACGACCTGTAAAGAGGAAAAATTTAAGAAGTGAAAATCTCCCGAGGTCTTCAATTATTTCATACCCTGTTGAAGCCGCTTTTCCTTTCCGGTTGACGACCATGGTGCCGTTCTTCGAATGATGCTCTGCCATAGGAAGATCAACGGTTCCGGATGCCTGTACCGGAACACCCCAGACAAGGCCTTCATAAATTTTTTCCACCGTCCTTTCCTGGAAACTTTTTGAATAAAACTGATGGGCTTCCGCTGTCTTGGCAAAGAGGATGACTCCACTCGTTTCCCGGTCGAGGCGGTGAACGGTAAATATTTGTCCATACCGCGCCTGCAGGAGATCTTTCAGTGAAGGCGCCGACTGGGTCCTGTCGGGAATGCTCAGCATGCCCGCGGGTTTGTTCAGTACGATGAATGCGTCGTTCTCCAGTAGTATCTCCGGAATTTTTGCGGGAATGGAATTCATGAGCCAATACTTATTTCAGGAGATATTTCAATGTGCGGATTTCTTTTTCCGTAAGAAAACGCCAGGTGCCGCGGGGAACATTTTTTTTGGTGAGGCCGGCGTACGTGACCCGGTCGAGATTCTTCACGTCGTAACCGAGGGACTCAAATATCCTCCGAACGATGCGGTTCTTGCCGCTGTGGATTTCGACGCCGATCTGGGATTTGTCTTTCGGATCTGCGTAAGCGATCTCATCCACGCGTACGGGTCCGTCTTCCAGTTCAAGTCCTCCCGCAATACGCTCAATATCCTGCTTGGTAAGTGGCTTGTCAAGGCTGACATGATAAATTTTCTTCACCTCATTTTTCGGATGTGACAATTTCTGAGCAAGATCCCCGTCGTTGGTGAAAATCAATACGCCGGAGGTGTTCCTGTCCAGGCGACCAATGGGATAGACTCTTTCATCGGTTGCCCTGGCGATCAATTGTAATACCGTTTTTCTGCCCTGTGGATCGCTGGTGGTTGTCAGAAAATCCTTGGGTTTGTTGAGCAGGATATAAACGAAATGACTGGAGACCGTAATTTTTTTCCCGTTCACCTTTACGGTATCGGTAAGCAACACCCTTGTGCCGGGATCTGTAACGAGCGCGCCGTTAACCGTAACCTTTCCTTCTTTTACAAGATCGGCTGCTGCGCGGCGCGAACTTAATCCGGCATGAGCAACATATTTATTCAGCGGAATTCTCGAGGCATCATCTGCAGCTGCTCCATGCGTTTGTTTGGATTTGACTTCTTTGGGCTTTGCCGGCGCAGCGCCAGTAAACTGGTGCTTCTCCTTTAAATTGGTGTGACCTGGTCCTGAACCTTCTGTTTCATTTGTCTTCACCGGCTCAGCACCTGAAGCCTTTTGAAATTGTTTCGGTTTTGCTGGAACATATCCTGTTGCACTACGGTCATCCCGCGGCTTAGCAGGCACGAGGCCGTTTTTCCCTTCAAATATTTTTTCTTTATCTGCTTTATGCCATCCGGGTGCTTCCGGTTTTTTACCTGTAGAATTTTTATCCTTTTGCCAGGATGATCCTTCCGGTTTTTTACCTGTAGAATTTTTGTCCTTTTGCCAGGATGATCCTTCCGGTTTTTTACCGTTAGAATTTTTATCTTTTTGCCAGGACGGCGCATCAGATTTCTTACCGGGGAAGTTTTTTTTGTCGCCCTTACCTGCAGAACCGGATCCCATTTGACCACCAGCTTTCTCCAGTTTTAACTGGCGCGACATTACTTCATCCTTACGGCTTGCTGCCTTGCCATAGTGGGTATCTGCAAAACTGCCTTTCTTTTCGGATGGGGCTGCAGGCTGAAGCGGACGCTGATCCTGTGCTCCGGCTTCACGCTGTTTTCGTTTCTCTTCGTAATAACGGTCGTAGCTCGCCCTCTTCTCTTTTTTCTCTCTTTTCTTATCCTGCTTTATGCCTTCCTTGATCGCGCTGTTGCTTTTACGATTGTAGAATTTTTCGAAGTTGTCCGTTTTTCTTTTCATGGCTTCAGGGGGGCGGCATTTTTATTGGCCAGCTGGCCGCAGGCGGCGTCAATGTCTTTGCCACGGCTCCTGCGCAGTCTCGCATTCACGCGGTTCTTATCCAGGTGCTTCATGAACTGCTGCACGACCGGTTCTTCAGGTTTTGAAAAGATGGCGTTTTCGATGGGATTGTACTCGATGATATTGACCAGGTCGGCCGGCACCTGGCGGTAGATCTTGATGAGTTCGTCGGCATCCTTCAGGCTGTCGTTGAATCCCTGGAAGAGGATATACTCAAATGTGATCTCGTTGCCCGTCTGTTTATAGAAATAATTCAGCGCATCGACAAGCGACTTGATATTGTTCGTGTCGTTGATCGGCATGATCTGGTGGCGCTTGGAGTCGTTGGCGGCGTGCAGGGAAAGGGCCAGCTTGAATTTCACCTGGTCATCTCCGAGCTGCCGGATCATCTTGGCCACACCGGCGGTGGATACCGTGATGCGTCGCGGGCTCATCCCCATCCCTTCCGGAGAAACGATGCGTTCGATCGATCTCAATACGTTTTTATAGTTGAGCAGGGGTTCGCCCATGCCCATGAAGACGATATTGCTGAGTTTTTTGCCGAAAGACTTTTCTGATTGCTGGTTTATGAGCGCTACCTGGTCGTAAATCTCGTCGAAAGCCAGGTTCCGTTTACGGTCCATATAGCCCGTTGCGCAAAACTTGCAGGAAAGTGAACAGCCGATCTGTGAGGAAACGCAGGCCGTCCTTCTCTCATCCGTCGGGATGAGGACACCCTCCACAAAATGGCCGTCAAAGGTCTTAAACCTCGATTTGATCGTGCCGTCCATGCTGTGCTGGGTCTGGTCGGTATGCAGGGCGGGGAAGGAGAATTCCTCCGCCAGCCTGGCGCGGAGTTCCTTGCCCAGGTTGGTCATGTCGTCGAACCCGAGCGCATGCTTCTGCCATATCCATTCATACACCTGTCCTGCGCGAAACTTCGCTTCGCCCTTTTGTTCAAAATATTCGGAAATCTCGCCACGCGAAAGCTCCCGGATATTCCTCTTTTCGCCTTTCATGGCGCAAAGATAGCATTCAGGGGCTTAAGCAGGGGAAGGGTGGCCCAAAGCTTCCCGCCTGAATCCTATCTTTAACACATGAATACTGTATATGTCATTGACGCCGTGAGGACACCGATCGGTAAATATGCCGGGGCCCTGGCCGCCGTGAGGCCGGACGACCTGCTGGCTTACGTCATCCGGGCGATCATGGCCCGCAATCCCACGATCGACCCCGAAGCCATAGAAGACGTCATCGCCGGCGACGCCAACCAGGCGGGCGAGGACAACCGCAATGTGGCCCGTATGGCCGCCCTGTTGGCGGGACTTCCTCCCAGTGTTCCGGGAAACACGGTGAACCGTCTTTGCGCTTCGGGTCTGCAGGCCGTCATGGATGCGTCCCGTGCCATTGCATGCGGTGAGGGATCGCTCTATATAGCCGCAGGCGTTGAAAGCATGTCAAGGGCCCCTTTTGTGATGGCCAAACCCGGCGCCGCCTATACCCGTAAACTGGACCTGGTGGACACGACCATCGGATGGAGATTCCCCAATAAAGACCTCACAGAACGTTATTATCCCTATTCTATGGGAGAAACGGCCGAAAACGTAGCCCGCCAGTGGAAAATATCCCGCACAGCACAGGATGAATTTGCGCTCGAATCACAGACAAAATATTTTGCGGCCCTGACCGCGGAAAAATGGAATGAAGAAATCGTGGCAGTTGAGCTCATGAGCGATCAGCTTGTCACCTGGTTCATCAAAGACGAACCTCCGCGCGAGACGTCGATCGAAAAACTTTCCCGGCTCAAGCCCGCTTTCGTTAAAGATGGTACTGTGACGGCCGGCAATTCTTCCGGACTCAACGACGGTGCGGCGGCGATGCTGCTTGCCAGCGAAGAAGCGGTAAAGAATTATAACCTGCAGCCTTTGGCGCGCGTGATGTCGATGGCCGTGGCGGGTGTGGACCCAGCCATCATGGGTATCGGCCCCGTTCCGGCTTCGGGTAAGGCGCTCTCACGGGCAGGCCTGACCGTAAATGACATGGACCTTGTGGAGCTGAACGAAGCCTTTGCCTCGCAGTCCATCGCCTGCATTCATGAACTCGGACTCGACCTTCAGCGCGTGAATGTCAACGGTGGTTCCATCGCGCTCGGTCATCCCCTGGGTTGTTCAGGCGTGCGTATTTCCACAACACTCCTGCACGAAATGAGAAGACGCAGTTCAAAATACGGCCTCGCCACGATGTGTGTCGGCGTCGGCCAGGGTGCAGCGATTGTGTATGAAGGAGTCTAGCTCCTTGAAAACTTAGGTGGAGTCAGCTTTGACGGTGTTTTATGGCTGTAACTATATGAGAGTAATTTCTTCCGCGCTTTTAATTTTGATTATGTCTTTTGCAACGGTTTGTTCTATCGGACAGGTAAATGACCAAAAAATTCGGCAGCAAGTTCTAAAAAAAAGTATAAAAGATAGCTTGTTTGTTTTTGGAAAATGGACAAAACATGGAGGAAGCGAAACGCATCTAAAGTATTTAGGGCAGGTAACAACCAGGAAGGGTCGGAGATTTAAAGTCGTAATCTCAAATTGGTTTTGGGGACTTTCTCATAGAGCGACATCGAGAATTCTCATTTTTAATCAAAAAAATCAATATATAGGTGAATACTATATGACGATGACTTATGACTTGCCAACCAAATTGGAGAATGGAAATCTTATTTTTAAAAATACTGATGATGATTGCGATAAGGAGCTAATTGCTGTTGTGAATCTGAAGAGCGGACTTCCCAAGCATTTTTTTAAAAAATGTAAAGGCGAATTTGGCAATATATACAGTTTTGGCAGTGACTGATCCACAATTCTGGTTTTGCTTACGCCAGTAATTATTGCGTTTTTAATCGTTAAAGGACAAAGATTCGCCCAACATGGATATGATGATCTACAAGCTCTTGAATTCCAGATCTGCCAATTCATCAAATCCGACTTCGCGCTGAACACCTGAATCCAGGCCCTTGACCTTGGCATTGCCGGAAGCCAGTTCATCGGCGCCGATGATCACCACGCGCGGGATGCGTTTTTTTTCAGCGTACTTAAACTGTTTGTCCATCTTTGCCTGTTCGTGATAGAGTTCAGTGGGGATGCCTTTGTCCCGGAGTTGCTGTACAAGCTCAAAGCTTTTTTCAGCCGCCGCGCCGCCAAGATTAAAAAAAAGAAGTTCTACTGTATGCTGAACTGTTGGGGGAAACAGTTTCAATTCTTCCATTACATCATAGATACGGTCGACACCAAATGAAATGCCGACGCCCGGAATGCCTGGTACGCCAAACAGTCCGGTCAGGTCATCATAACGTCCGCCGCCGCCGATGCTGCCGATCTTCACGCCGCGCGCACGCACTTCAAATATGATTCCTGTATAATAGTTAAGACCGCGGGCGAGGGAAAAATCCAGGACCAGCGGTGATGAAGCAGGTGGACTGGAAACCCCGGATGAAGAAGGAGTAAAATATTTCAGGACCTGTTGCAGATCTTCGATGCCCTGCCGGGCCGTCTCATTTGTCAGCAATCTGCCCAGCGTGCTGATCTTTTCCTTAGAATTCCCTTCAAGCCGCAGATAGCCTGATATAAGATTTATCGCATCGCCGGAAAGGTTTTTTTCACGGAGTTCCTCAAGTACTTTATCCATCCCGATTTTGTCCAGCTTGTCGATGGCCGTCGTGATGGTCGTTGTCAGCTCTGTGCCACCACAGGCTTCAGCCAGCCCTCCGAGAATTTTCCGGTGGTTGATCCGGAGTTCTACGGGAATGCCGAGTTTTTCGAAAACGGTAAGATAGATCCGCGCGAGTTCCACTTCGTTGAGCAGCGAGCGCGATCCGACGATGTCGGCATCGCACTGATAGAACTCGCGGTATCGGCCTTTTTGCGGGCGGTCGGCACGCCATACGGGCTGGATCTGGTAACGCCTGAAAGGCATGGGCAGTTCGTGATGATGCATCGCCACATAACGGGCAAAGGGAATCGTAAGGTCATAACGCAGGGCCCGTTGGGTGATCTCCCGGTCGTTTTTCCCTTCGAGGATATGTTCGAAAGCAGCACGGGCCTCGGCCTTCTTGCTTTCGTGCTCCATGCCATTGTTGAGGATCTTGAAGATCAGCTTGTCGCCTTCATCTCCGTATTTGCCCATCAGGGTTTCGAGATTTTCCATCGCCGGGGTTTCCAGCGGTTCGTACCCATAGAGTTCAAATACCGTCCGTATGCAGTTGAAGATATAATGACGCTTGTGCACGGTCTCCGGTCCGAAATCCCGCGTACCCTGTGGCAGTCCGGGTTTGGTCATGTTCAGGCTGTTTGTAGGTATCCGTATTTTTCGATGATCTTATCGCAGGCCTCATTGATCATTATGTATACTTCCTGATAATCAGGCTCATCACCGTAATAGGGATCCGGAACATCCACGTTCTCCCCGGGATAGATCTCATCCATCAGAAGACTGACTTTGGCCGCGTCAAATTTCTTGCGCGCGATTTTTTTCATGTCGGCGACAATATCCGACGACATGGCATAAATCTTATCGAAACGGTCGAAGTCATCAGGCTCAAAGGCACGGGCGCACTGGGTGCTGATGTCGACAGAATGTTCGCTGGCTACTTTCTGGGACAACGGATGAGGCGCTTCACCGAGGTGGAATTTGTTGTTGGTACCGGCGCTGTCGACGGTCCATTTCAGGCCTTTCTGCCTGGCCTTGGTTTCCAAAACACCTTCCGCCAGGGGGCTTCTACAGATATTTCCAAGGCATACCATTAAAATTCTCATGCTGGCAAATCTAAGCTTTTGCTGATTAATGAAATGGGTATAAGGTTTATGGTATATGGTGTATGGTTAATGGTGTTGAAGTATACAAACAGGAACAACCATAAACCATTAACCATAAACCATCCACTACCATATGGAAACTTTCATGCCAGGCATCTCAACAGTACTGCGCGCAGGTTCAACCCAGATTTTTTAACATATTCAAATTACAATATGGAACCCCTGACTATTCTCCGGGCGGATCCACTGGACCTGCTATTCGAAAACCGGAACAAAGCCTACGGCGCTTACAAGCTTAGAAAATATTACCCTCGAAGACTATTAATTTCCATGGGGCTCATGATGGGCCTTTCGGGCATCACGGTGTTCTTTTTCATGTTGCCCGCGATGAATACTATTTACCATCCCAAACCCGAAACGCCGGATATAATACCCATTTCCCTTACTGAACAACCCCCGAAACCACCACAGGCGATTAAACCGTACACACCTGCTCCCAGGCCACCGGCTTCCGTAAATGATGCGGTTCCTGTAATTGTTCGGGATGTTCGGGATTTGAAGCCAATACCCACAGTTGCCGAACTCCAGTCTGCCGCAATCGGCATTATAGACCAGCCGGGCGGACCCGAAACGGGTGAAACACCGGGCGGTGGGAATGGAAACTCTTCCGCCGATCCGGCAGCAGAAACGGTGCCGGATGAGTCTTTCATTACGGACCACCCCGAAGTGATGCCGGCGTTTCCCGGCGGAATGGAGGGACTGCGGCGGTTTTTAATGAAAAACCTGCGGTCGCCGGAAGGAGGATCCGATGAACAAACTGCTGTAAGGGTAGTGGCCCGCTTTGTGGTGGGCGCAGATGGAAAAGTGACCGCCGCAGAAATTGTCGGCCCGGGAGCCCCTGAATTCAATAAGGAAGTGCTGAGGGTGATATCTAAAATGCCGGACTGGACACCCGGCTCCCAGAATCACCGTCATGTTGCCGTTTATTTCAATTTGCCGGTGGTTTTTCAGACAGAATGAATGCGGGAATGTTTGGTCTACGGTTTATGGTAAATGGTTTATGGTTTATGGGAAAGGCAATTATCAAATAGGAGCCAGGACAGATGATCCGCCAAATGCGATTCACGATAAACCATCTGCCATAAACCATGCACCATAGACCATATACCAAACTGATTTCCGTATCTTTCCCGTCCGCTAAAGTAAACGATGCTATGCCCGAAGATCAGGATTTGGACAACCGCTCCAGGAACTACAGGATCAGGAGGTCCATCATGGACTATGGGATGGGTCTGGTCATCGGTTTCGTCGGCATTTTCCTGTTCCTTGCCCCGCATTTCGGTGTTAGTTTTGACCTTGATGACCTGTTCCGGTATATGTTCGCCGGCCTCTGTATCCTCTACGGTGCTTTCAGGATCTACCGTGGGTATAAAAAAAATTATTTTAACTAATTATTAAATATCGGATGAAGGTTTACCCTGAACGTCTTCCGTCGTTTTTGCTTTTTTTCGCTCTTTTCTTACAGGCATGTCAGTCAGGACCTCGGATCCCGGTGGAATCTCCCACTTCGGGCACTATTCACATCAGCGTGGATGAGTCCTTTAAACCTGTGATCGATTCTCAGCTCAAAGTATTCGAAAGCTCTTTTCCAAATGCCCGTATCCTGGTGGACTACAAACCCGAGGCGGCCTGTATCCGGGACCTGTACAACGACAGCACAAGGCTCGTGATCATCACCCGGGGACTGACCCTGCCCGAGGAACGATATTTTAACGATACAGCCCGTACACCGGCGATTTCGGGTATCCTGGCCTATGACGCGATTGCCATGGTCGTCAGCAAGTCTTCGTCAGATACGCTGATGACTATGGACCAGGTGAAGGCTCTCTTAAAAGGCGACTCGAAAAGAGAGGCTGTCATGGATGGTACAACGGCCACCAGCACAGTCCGCTACCTGATGGATTCAGTTTTGAGGGGCCAGCCATTGGGGAAAAATGTAGTCGCTGCCCACTCCAGTCCTGAAGTCATTTCTTATGTGGCCGGGAACAAAGAGGCAGTGGGTTTTGTGGGGGTCAGCTGGATAGGAGACCGGGAGGATTCAACGGCGCTGGCCTTCCTGAAGAAAGTAAATGTGGTTGCCGTAGCCTGTGATGCCTGCCCGGGGAAGCCATTTGTTTATCCCTATCAGGCCAATATAGCGCTGATGCGTTACCCCATGGTACGGGGATTGTATTATATTTTAAAGGAGAATTTCAGTGGAGTGGGAAATAACTTTATAAATTTTTTGCAGTATGAGAGAGGGCAACTAATTTTCAAGCGCTCTTACCTGGTCCCCGGACGGATGAGCTTTGAACTGAGGAACATGGAAATACAGCAGTAACAGGGTTTTAGAAATATTTTACACACAATAAACGGAGATTCAGAATGAGACAAATTAGCATCGGCCTACTGACGGCGTTGGCCTTTCTCAGCAGCACGGCTTCTGCGCAGACACTGGAGGAAGGCAGAAAGTTTTTATACTACGAAAGGTTTCAAAGTGCCCAGAACACTTTTGAAAAAGTGCTTAATGCCAATCCCAACAACATTGATGCGGTCTACTGGCTAGGGCAGACAATGATCCACCGCCGCGATACCCGCGATACGGCTGGTGCGAAAGCCCTCTACTCGAAAATGCTGGCGGCCAATGGCAATGCACCCCTCCTGCTCGTAGGCATGGGCCATGTGGAACTGCTCTATGGCAACAAAACGGATTCCAAACAGCGTTTTGAAACCGCCATCAGCCTGACGAAGGAAAAAGACATCAACGTGCTTAACGCTGTAGCCTATGCGAATGTCGATGCAAAGGCCGGTGACCCGGATTACGCCATTCAAAAACTGACTACCGCCACCCTGATCAAACGTTTTGCTGATCCGACGACCTATGTACTGATGGGCGATGCCTACCGTCGTAAGCTCGACGGGGGAAGTGCCGTTCAGAGTTATCAGAAAGCCCTGGGCCTGGATCCCAAATATTCCGAAGCGCAAATGAAGATCGGTATCATCTATCTCACGCAAAACAACCGTGAGTTCTTCCTGCCTGCTTTCGAGTCGGCCACCACCCTGGATCCGAAATATGCGCCGGCTTACGAACAACTCTTTCTCTACTGGTTTCTCCGCGACGTCAACAAAGCCGCCGACTATCTGAATAAATATGCTGCAAACTCCGACCCCGGCCCGGATCTCGAATACCTCAAAGCCGGTATGATGTATGTATCCGGAAAAGTTCCGGAAGCCCGCACCCGTGCCCAGGAGCTGATCGCCCAATATGGCAACAACGTGAATCCCCGCATGTACCGCCTGGTGGCCTATGCATCGGATTCCCTCGGCGATTATACTGCGGCGCGTGAAGCGATGGCCAAACTGATCTCCGTAGCCGATTCCACGATGATCCTACCTACAGACTATGAAGAATATGGAAAAATCTATGGCAAGCTGAGTGACTCCGTTACCCGCAACATGGCTTTTCAATATTATATCAAGGCCATCAGCATGGATACAGTAGAAGCCGATAAAACCAAGTTCGCCGGTGAAGCCATGGAACTGGCCAAACAGTTGCACAACAAACAGGCCGCGGCCCAGATATCGGGTGCCATTTACTATGCGTTGAAAAACCCGACGAACTCCGATCTGTATAAATATGGAATGGCTAATTATTCGGCGGGAAATTTTGAGACGGCCGACAGCATTTTCTGTAATATGTATATACCGAAATATCCGCAGGAGATCTACGGATATCTCTGGTGCGCCAAAAGTGCGCAGGCCATGGACGACAGCTCCAATTCAAAGGGCCTGGCCGTGGAGCCATATACGAAACTGGCGCAGTTTGCGCGATCGATACCCGATTCCAATAAATATAAGAGCCAGGTCGTCGGTGCGTATTTCTATCTCGCCAGTTATTACAACGATGTGAAAAAAGACAAGGCGAAAGCGCTTTATTACATGCAACAGGTGCTGGAAGTAGATCCAAATAACGAAAGCGCTAAAAAAATCGTGGACATGCTCACCAAGCCGCCAAAACAGCCTGCTACCAAGCCGAAGAGCGGTTCCAGCAAATAATATAATATCTCCGGCCAGGCCTGCGGAAAGAACGCGCTGGAAGGAGATAAAAAAGGACCTTAATAAGAGATCCCCGGTATAACACCGGGGATTTTTTTATTATATATGCATAACAAAACAATCCGATGAAATCTGAACCCCCTGCCTTACTTTTGTCAGGCAATGGATCGATGCTTATGACCTCCTTTTTTCTCCAGGCAACCAACCTGATCCCGGACGCTGACAGCGCGACAGACTACTTGCCGATTGCCATACAACTTATTTTCGCCGCTGGTTTCGTTTTCCTTGTGCTGGGCGTCACCCATTTACTCGGACCAAAACGCAAAACGGACGAAAAGCTGAGGAATTTTGAAAGTGGTATCGAAGGCGTCGGTAATGCACGCCAACCGATGGCGATCAAATACTTTTTAATAGCCATCCTCTTTGTGCTGTTCGACGTGGAAGTGATATTTTTCTATCCATATGCCGTCAATTTCCGGTCACTCGGGTGGGATGGATTTTTAGCGGTCATTCTCTTTGTGGCTTTCTTTCTGGCGGGCTTTGTCTATATCATCAAAAAAGGAGCCCTTCAATGGGAAGATTGACTTTTTAGTTAGAACCCGGCGGCTGCAGGATTGTTTATATAGTGTGCCCCGCATGCCGGAGTACGCAACAAAAAAATAACATGGCCAGACCCGTTCGATTTAACGTAAATACCGTACCCGCTGATACGAAAAATCATATCAGCACCGCGGAAATGCCTCCAGGATATACCGGCGAAGGTTTTTTTGCCACCAAACTCTCCGATGCTGTCGGCCTCGCGAGAAAAAATTCCATGTGGCCCCTGCCTTTCGCCACTTCCTGCTGCGGAATAGAATTCATGGCGACAATGGCTTCCCATTATGATCTTGCCCGGTTTGGCGCGGAAAGACTCGGGTTTTCCCCGCGTCAGTGTGACCTGCTCATGGTGATGGGAACCATTGCCAAGAAAATGGGACCCATCTTAAAACAGGTATACCTTCAGATGGCCGAACCCCGCTGGGTGATGGCCGTCGGCGCCTGTGCCTCTTCGGGCGGAATTTTCGATTCTTATTCTGTTTTACAGGGTATCGATCAGATTATTCCGGTGGATGTTTACGTGCCGGGCTGTCCGCCCCGCCCGGAAGGAATTCTCGACGGATTCATGCGCATCCAGGATCTGGTGGGAGAAGAATCTCTGAGAAGAAGAAACAGTGAAAAATACAGCGAGCTCATGGAGAGCTATGGTATAAAATAAATTGCTTTGGACAACGCACTGATCAGACAAAGACTGCAGGAAAAATTCGGGGATTCGCTCCTGAATGTCGACGAACCCTATGGCATGCTCACTTTTGAAGTTCCGAAGGACATGAATCTTAAAGTGCTGCAGTTTCTTTACGACGACCCGGAGCTGCGTTTTCAATTCCTCACCGACCTCACCGCCGTTCACTATCCGGGCCAGCCCGGCCGCGAACTGGCCGTGGTCTATCACCTGCATAACCTGGTTGATAATATACGCATCCGTTTCAAGGTCTTTACTTCCATCGAAAAACCCGACGTGTTTACAGCTACCCAGCTTTATGAGTCGGCCAACTGGATGGAAAGGGAGACCTATGATTTTTTCGGGATCAATTTCGTCGGTCATCCCAACCTGCGGAGGATCCTGAACGTGGATGAGATGACTTATTTTCCGATGCGGAAGGAATTCCCGCTGGAAGACCAGTCGCGGATTGATAAGGATGATGAGATGTTTGGGAGGGGATGATGGAATGGTAGATGGTATATGGTAAATGGTATATGGGAAAACCATTAACTATATACCATACACCATAAACAATAAAGGCCAACGACTAACGATACACAGATGACAGAGCACCATATAAAATTACCCGAAGGGAGTATCGAGAAGACGACGACGACCCTGAATCTGGGACCGACGCATCCCGCCACCCATGGTGTTTTTCAAAACATCCTGGAACTGGACGGTGAACGCATCGTCTCGGCTGAGCAGACCGTAGGCTATATCCACCGCGCCTTTGAAAAAATTGCGGAGCGCAGGCCTCTTTACCAGATCACGCCGCTGACCGACCGCCTCAACTACTGTTCATCCCCGATAAATAATATGGGATGGCACCTGGTCTGCGAAAAACTGCTGCGCATCAAAACGCCCAAGCGCGTTGACTATATGCGCGTGATCGTGATGGAACTGGCCCGGATCTCCGATCACCTGATCTGTAATTCCGTCGTGGGTGTAGACTCCGGCGCTTTTACAGGATTTCTTTACGTGATGCAGTACCGCGAGCTCATCTATGAGATCTATGAAGAGATCTGTGGCTCGCGCCTGACGACCAATATGGGCCGCATCGGCGGATTCGAAAGGAATTTCAACCAGACGGTTTTTGAAAAACTGGATAAATTTCTGGACGAATATCCCGCCGTGCTGAAGGAATTTGAAAACCTGTTCAACAGGAACCGCATTTTCATGGACCGAACCATCGGCACCGGTGGTATAAGTGCAGAGAGAGCGCTGAACTATGGATTCACCGGTCCCAACCTCCGCGCAACAGGAGTTGACTACGACGTGCGCGTACATTCTCCTTATTCGAGCTATGAGGATTTTGATTTTGAGATTCCGGTTGGAAAGACGGGCGACAATTACGACCGCTTCCTGGTGCGGAACCAGGAGATGTGGCAGTCGCTGAATATCATCAATCAGGCCTACAAAAAACTGAAAGAATTTAAAGGCGCGGACGCGGAAGTCTATCATGCCGACGTGCCCGAATATTACCTGCCAAAAAAGGAAGACGTCTATACCAAGATGGAAGCCCTGATCTGGCATTTCAAGATTGTGATGGGCGAAACGGAAATCCCGCCCGGTGAAGTGTATCATAGTGTGGAAGGGGGCAACGGTGAACTCGGATTCTACCTGATCAGCGACGGGGGAAGGTCTCCCTACCGGTTACATTTCCGGAGGCCATGTTTTATTTATTACCAGGCCTATTCGGAACTGACAAAGGGATCCATGCTGAGCGATGCCGTGCTGACCATGAGCAGCCTGAACCTGATTGCAGGGGAGATGGACGCTTAGGGAGTTAATGGTATATGGTTTATGGTTTATGGAAGACCATATACCATAAACTATAAACCATAAACCAAATTAATAATTAATAATTGATAATTAATAATTAAAATGAGCTATTCATTGCCGGAAGAAAAGCTCGATAGAGTGAAAGAGCTCATTTCCCACTATCCGGAGGGAAAATACAAAAGTGCATTGCTGCCCGTGTTGCACATTGCACAGGATCATTTCGGCGGATGGCTGAGCCCGGAAGTGATGGACTATGTAGCGGAGCTGATGAATATCCTGCCCGTGGAAGTATATGAAGTGGCGACTTTCTATTCCATGTACAACCTCAAACCGGTGGGCAAGTACATTTTTGAAGTCTGCCAGACCGGCCCCTGCATGATCAACGGAAGCGACGACATCATCGAATATATTAAATCAACCCTGGGCATCGGGGTGGGAGAAACCACGAGCGACGGCCTTTTCACACTTAAAACCGTGGAATGTCTGGGCGCCTGTGGATACGCACCGATGATGCAGCTGGGAAAAACATACAGGGAACATCTGACAAAGGAAAAAGTAGATTCGATCATTGCTGAATGCAGGAATTTGTCTGCGATGAATAATTAGGTGTATGGTGAATAGTGTATGGTTTATGGTGTAT
>Ga0070665_100001839_pt1 | contig 24104 bp, 19 predicted proteins | sample KBSS13metaG_FD_65862 | JGI IMG/M metagenome (GOLD analysis project Ga0070665, IMG submission 65862) | Switchgrass rhizosphere microbial communities from Kellogg Biological Station, Michigan, USA - KBS S1-3 metaG | ecosystem: Host-associated > Plants > Roots > Rhizosphere > Soil ... | reverse complement strand
GCGAATCGCCATGGTGCTGCAGCGTGTCGACAGCACGTTCGATCTCGAGTGGGCAGCCGGCGTGAAGTACAGCGAGATCAGGCTCCGCGAGGAAATCGAGCAATCGAAGTACGTGTTCGGACAGGTCGAGATCCCGGGCGCCGAGTTCGGCGCGTTCCACCGCGATCTGTTCGAGCGGTACTACCAGCTTGCCTCGGCGCTGCTGAAGGCCGGCCTCATCTGGCCCGCGCTGGAGCACACGCTGAAGTGCTCGCATCTGTTCAACATCCTCGACTCGAGCAACACGATCGGCGTCACCGAGCGGACGGCGTTCATTCTCCGGATCCGGCAGCTGGCGGTCGGGGTCGCGAAGGCGTACGTTGAAAGCGCCGCGGCCCCCGCGGGTGCCGCCGACGCCGCGGGCGGAGGCGCGTGATGGATCGCGAGCTGCTGCTGGAGATCGGATGCGAGGAGCTTCCCGCCGGATGGCTTCCGGGGCTGACGAATCAGATCGGCGAAATCGTGGACGCCAAGCTGCGCGCCCATCGGCTGCCGCCCGAATCGCCGGTGGAAACCTATAGCACTCCGCGACGCCTGACCGTCCGTGTTGTCCGGATCCCGGAACGCCAGAGCGATTTCGAAGAGCTGCTCAACGGGCCGCCCGTGTCGGCCAGCTTCAAGCCGGACGGGACGCCGACGCCCGCGGCCGCCGGGTTCGCATCGAAGAACGGCGTCGACGTCGGCGCGCTCGAGCGGATTCAGACGCCGAAAGGCGAATATCTCGCGTTCCGCAAGCGTCATCGTGGCAAGGCGACCGTCGACGTCCTGCCGGAGATGCTGCGCGATTCGCTGCGCAGCCTCCAGTTTCCCAAGGCCATGCATTGGGACGCGACGCTCGACGATGGGAAGGGTGAGCTGCTGTTCGGCCGTCCGATCCGATGGATCCTGTTCATCTACGGCGGCCGGGTCGTGCCGTTCAGCATCGCCCGAACGCCCGCGGCGCAGACCTCGCAGGTGCAGGATGTGCCGAGCGGTGCGGTCACCTACGGCCATCGTTTCCTCACGACGAGCGGCCGCGCCGGCCGTGCGATCAAAGTGCGCTCGTTCGACGAGTATCGCGCGCGCCTGCTCGAGAACTTCGTGATCCTCGAGCGATCCGAGCGGCACAACAAGATCGCGCGCGAGCTCGATGCGAAAGCGCAGCGGTTGCAGGGACGCGTGAGCCGCACCGTCAATCACGAAACCGGGCTGCTGCGCGAAGTGCCGGATCTGGTCGAGTACCCGTCTGTCGTCGCAGGCACCTTCGCGCCCGAGTTTCTGGAGCTGCCCGAAGAAGTCCTGACGACCACGCTGATTCATCACCAGCACTACTTCCCGATCGAGGGTGAAGACGGCAGGCTGAAGAACGCCTTCCTCGCCGTGATCAACACCGAGCCCGACAACGAGCGCACCATCGCGCGCAACGCGGAGCGCGTGGTGACCGCGCGGCTGCGCGACGCAAGATTTTTCTGGGAGGCCGACCGGCGGCAGCCACTCGAGGCGCGAATCGACCGGCTCGGGACGCTGCTGTTTCACAAGAAGCTCGGGACCTACAAGGAGAAGGCCGAGCGGATCGAACGCCTCGCCCAGTGGATCGCCGAACGTGCGCTCGGTGCCGACGCGGACACCGCGAAGCTGGCCGGCCGGGCCGCGCGGCTGGCCAAGGCCGATCTCGCGACGGACATGGTCCGCGAGTTCACCGAGCTGCAGGGGGTGATGGGCGGCGTCTACGCCCGTGCGGAGGGGCAGCCTGAAGAAGTCTGGAAGGCGATCTACTACCACTACCTGCCGATCGGCGTCGAAGAGGACGCCCCCCCAACCCGACCGCAACTCGGCAAGGCAGCCGTCACGTGGACAGCCGTGTCCCTGGCGGACAAGCTCGACACGATCGTGGGGCTCTTTGCTGCGGGTGAAAAACCGACCGGCTCTCGCGATCCGTTTGCTCTGCGTCGCGCTGCTCAGGCCGTGATCAAGATTCTGATGGACGGCTCGGAGCTCCTGAAGGGCGAGCCGCAGCCATCGAACATCGTGAGCGCTCTCGTCGATGAGGCGTTTATTGGCTATGGGACGCAACTGAAGGCAGTGGACGACAATTGGAAGCAGGCGCTCGACGAATTCTTCGCGGAACGCCTGGCTCATACATTTGAGCGACGTGGTTTCAAAGTTCAGGAAAGCAGAGCGGTCAGCGAGTTCTGGGGACGACCGGGTTCGGCTCTCAGGAGGATTAAGGCACTCGAGGCGTCACGCGGTTCCAGTGATCTTCAGGCCCTCGCGGTATTGTTCAAGCGGGTCAAGAACATCACGAAGGACTTTCGGCCCAGCCACGGAACGCGTGAGCTGGAGAACCGCCTGACGGAGCCCGCTGAACGAGCGTTGAATGATGAGATCGAGCGCCGATGGCCCGCGATTGACGAAGCACTGAACCGCGACCAGTACGTCGAGGCGATGCGCGAGATCGTTGGGTTGAGGCAGTCGGTCGATCGATTCTTCACGGATGTCCTCGTGATGTCCGACGATCCGGAGGTTCGGGAAGCGCGTTTGACGCTGCTTGCCGCACTGAAGAGCATGATTCTGCGTTTTGCAGACATCGGCGAGCTTGCGGCCGAGGATGTGAAGCAGGCCTGAAGGCCTGCACTACGACAAGGGTTCGGCTGAAGCCGGACTTTTACAGACTACTCAATTAGCAGACCGACGACGGAGCACAACATGGCGAAGAAGACCGCAGCGAAGAAGAAGGCGAGCCCCACGGCCAAAGCCTCCAGCCCCAAGTCGGATAAGTACGTCTACCTGTTCGGCAAGGCGAAGACCGACGGAAACGGCGGCATGAAGCCGCTCCTGGGCGGCAAAGGCGCCAACCTCGCCGAAATGTGCCGCATCGGCCTGCCGGTGCCGCCGGGATTCACCATCACCACCGAGGTGTGCACCTACTACTACGAGCACAAGCGGAGTTATCCGTCCGTCCTGCGCGGACAGATGGAAGCGGGCATCGCGACCATCGAAAAGCAGACCGGGCGGAAATTCGGCGACGCGAAGGACCCGCTGCTCGTGTCGGTGCGCTCCGGCGCCCGCGACTCGATGCCCGGGATGATGGACACGATTCTGAACCTCGGGCTCAACGACGAGACCGTCGAAGCGCTGTCGAAGAAGACCGGCAATCCGCGCTTTGCCTGGGATTGCTACCGGCGGTTCGTGCAGATGTACGGCGACGTCGTGCTCGGCGTCCAGAAGGGGCCCGACGAAGACCACGAGCCGTTCGAGACGGTGATCGAAACACTGAAGCACGAGCGTCATCACAAGGACATCGAAGACACCAAACTGACGGCGGACGATCTGCAGGAGCTGGTTCGGCGGTTCAAGGCGCTCGTCAAGGAGCGCTCGGGCAAAGATTTCCCGACGTCGCCGTGGGATCAGCTGATGGGCGCCGTCGGCGCGGTGTTCGGCTCCTGGATGAACGATCGCGCCATCGTCTACCGCCGCAAATACAACATCCCGACTGAGTGGGGCACCGCGGTCAACGTGCAGGCGATGGTTTACGGCAACACCGGCGATCAGTCGGGGTCCGGCGTGGCGTTCACCCGCAACCCGGCGAACGGGACGAAGGAGTTCTACGGCGAGTTCCTCATCAACGCGCAGGGTGAGGACGTGGTTGCCGGCGTGCGGACGCCGGAGCCGGTTGCCGAGCTGAAGAAGCACATGGCGAAGGCGTACGCGGAGCTCGAACGCATCCGGCAGACGCTCGAAACGCACTTCAAGGACGTGCAGGACTTCGAGTTTACGATCGAGGACGGCGTCGTCTACATGCTGCAGACGCGCAACGGCAAGCGCACGGCGATGGCGGCGCTGAAGTTCTCGATGGACATGTACAAGGAGAAGCTGATCGACTGGAAGACCGCCGTCATGCGGAACCCGGCGGACCAGCTCGATCAACTGCTGGCGCCGGTGTTCGACGCGAATGAAGTGAAGAAGGCCGCCACGATTGCCACCGGCTTGCCGGCCGGCCCGGGCGCCGCGTCCGGCCAGATTTATCTGAACGCGGATCGTGCGGTCGTCGCCGCGGAGAAAGGCGAGAAAGTGCTGCTGGTCCGCGTCGAGACCTCACCCGAGGATCTGCGCGGCATGATCGCGGCCGAAGGGATTCTCACGGCGAGGGGCGGAGTGTCGTCGCACGCCGCGCTGGTGGCGCGGCAGATGGGGAAGGTCTGCGTCTGCGGCGCCGCCGCGCTCGAAGTCGACTATCAGGCGCGCACGGTCAAAGTCGATGGCAAGACCTTCAAGGAAGGCGACTGGCTGTCGATCGATGGAACGGCTGGGAAAGTGTTCGCCGGCCGCGTCGCGACCGCGCCGTCAGAAATCGTCGCCGCGCTGATCCACAACGACGCCTCCGCGAAGGGGACCGAGAAGTTCAAGAGCTTCCAGCAGCTGATGAAATGGTGCGACTCGGCGACCCGGATGGGTGTGCGGACCAACGCCGACACTCCGGAGCAAACGCAGAACGCCCTCGCGTTCGGCGCGGTCGGCATCGGGCTCTGCCGCACCGAGCACATGTTCTTCGAAGGCGATCGGATCGACGCGATGCGCGAGATGATCCTCGCCGAGACGCTCGAGGCACGAAAAGCGGCGCTCGCGAAGCTGCTCCCGTATCAGCGCGACGACTTCGCCGGCATCTTCCGCGCGCTGAAGGGATACCCGGCCACCATCCGCTTCCTCGATCCGCCGCTGCACGAGTTCCTGCCGCACACGAAAGAGCAGCAGCAGAGCCTCGGGAAGAAGCTCGGGATCGCCGCTGACAAGATTCACACCCGCGTGGAACAGCTGCACGAGTTCAACCCGATGCTCGGTTTCCGCGGCTGCCGTCTCGGTATCGAGTTTCCGGAGATCTCGGAGATGCAGGCGCGGGCCGTGTTCGAAGCCGCGGCGATCGTGCAGAAGGAAGGGATCAAGGTCCGTCCCGAGGTCATGATCCCGCTCGTCGGGTTCAAGAAGGAGTTCGACCTGCAGCTCGAGGTCGTGCATCGCGTCGCGAAGGAAGTGCAGGCCGAGAAGAAGGTGAAGCTGAACTACCTGGTCGGGACGATGATCGAGGTCCCGCGCGGCGCGCTCACCGCCGACGAGATCGCCCAGACGGCGGAGTTCTTCAGCTTCGGCACGAACGACCTCACGCAGACCGGGCTGGGGATGTCGCGCGACGACTCCGGCTCGTTCCTCCCGCACTACGCCGACCTCGAAATCGTGACGAAGAATCCGTTCGCCACGATCGACGCCGCCGGCGTGGGACAACTCGTCGAGGTCGCGGTGACGCGCGGACGGAAGGTCCGCCCCTCGCTGAAGCTCGGCATCTGCGGCGAACATGGCGGCGATCCGGCGTCGATTCACTTCTTCGAGAAGGTGGGGCTCGACTACGTCAGCGCATCACCGTATCGGGTCCCCGTCGCGCGGCTCGCGGCGGCACAGGCGGCGCTTGCCAGGAAATGAGCGTTTCAACTCAAGAGCTAAGGGCTGAGGGCTGAAGGGCTTCTCTTGAGCCCTGAGCCCTGTGCCCTAAGCCCTGCACCGTATGCGTCAGCCGTGAGCCACTGACATGATCTCGATCTATGTCCACCGCCACGGCCTCACCGAGCAGGCGGCGAAGTTCGATCGCGCATGGTTGACCCCGGCGTCCGACGCCATCGTGTGGGTGGATCTTGCCGCGCCGTCGATTCCCGAGTCGTTGATTCTCAGCGACACCTTCGCGTTCCACCGGCTGTCGGTCGAAGACGCGATGTCGGAGCGGCAATACCCGAAGGCGGAAGCCTACGACGGGTACCTCTACGTCATCCTCCACGGCATTCACTTCCAGAAGGGCGACAAGCGGTTCAGCACCCACGACATCGATTTCTTTGTCGGCCCGAACTACCTGGTCACCGTCCACGACGGCGATTCGGGGACGATCCTGGAACTGCGCGATCACGCGACACGCAATCCCAAGATCATCGGCGAAGGACCGGTCGCGCTCCTGCATCGCATCGTCGACGGGATGGTCGATTCCTACCGTCCCGAGATGGACAAGCTGGAGGATCGCATCGACGATCTCGAGAAGCAGATCTTCGACAGGCCCGATCCGTCGCTGGTCCGGAGGATTCTCGACGAGAAGCGCCAGATTGCCGGGCTGCGGCGGATCATCACCCCGCAGCGGGACGTCGTGGCGCGCCTGGCCCGGCGCGACTTCGTCGACATCAGCACCGAGATGTCGTTTCGTTTTCGTGACGTTTACGATCATCTCGTGCGGATCGCCGACGATGTGCTGATCTTCCAGGATCGAATTACGGGGATGCTCGACGCGCACCTCTCGAACGTCAGCAACCGCCTGAACGAGGTGATGAAGGTCCTGACCGTCGTCTCGACGATTCTCATGCCGTTGACGCTGCTGACGAGCGTCTACGGCATGAACGTGCCGCTGCCGGCGTTTCCGGGCGGCGCGGGCGCGCAGTTCTGGTGGCTCTTCGGCATCATGGCGGCCATCGCCGTCGTCATGCTGGCGATGTTCCGCCGCAAGCGGTGGATCTAGGAGCGCCGAAGCTTTAGCCATAGGAGCGCGAAGGGTTTAGCGCCATAGGAGCGCGAAGGCTTCAGCCGAGCGTATGGGAAAAATCAACCGTCTTCCCGCCGACCTCGCCAACCAGATCGCCGCGGGCGAAGTCGTCGAGCGTCCCGCCTCAGTCGTCAAGGAGCTGGTCGAGAACGCGATCGACGCCGGCGCGCGCCGCCTGACGATTCACGTCGAACTCGGCGGCAAGAAACAGGTCCGCGTCGAGGACGATGGCGAGGGGATGGAGCCGGAGGACGCGCGGCTCGCCATCGAGCGGCACGCGACCAGCAAGATCCAGCGGGCCGACGATCTCGCGGCGATCCTGACGCTCGGGTTCCGCGGCGAAGCGCTGCCTTCGATCGCCTCGGTCTCGCATTTCGTCCTTCGTACGCGCGCGAAGGGACAGGCGACCGGAACCGAGATCCACGTCAATGGCGGCGCGGTCGCATCGATCGTGGAGGTCGGGGCGCCGCAAGGCACGGTCGTCGAAGTCAACGACGTGTTCTACAACCTTCCGGCCCGGCGCAAGTTCCTCAAATCGGACGGTGCGGAGTCCGCGCAAGTCTCCCGGGTCGTGACGCAGCTGGCGCTCGCGTATCCCGAGATTGGGTTCACGCTGACGAGCGCCGGCCGCAGGGTGTTGCAATGTCCGCCCGCGGTGTCCCACCGCGACCGGCTCTATCAGGTGTACGGCGAGCGCACCGACCTGATGGAGGTGCAGAAGACGGCCGGCGGAATCACGCTCACCGGGTTCATCGCCGCGCTGGCGGAGCAGGGGCCCACGCGCGGTCCGCAGAACGTGTTCATCAACCGCCGGATCGTCAAGGACCGGACGATCGCGCACGCCATCATCGATTCATACAGCCAGGCCTCGATCAAGGAACGCAGCCCGGAGGTGCACCTGTTCATCGAGATGCCGCCGGAAGCGCTCGACGTCAACGTGCATCCGACGAAAGCGGAAGTCCGCTTCCGCGATCAGTCGCTGGTGCACGAGGTCGTGAGGCGCGCACTGATGGACACGCTCGGACGCAGCGCGGCGCCCCAGCTTCAGCTCCGCCCCGAGCACATGGCTCAGGCACCGTTCGCCGCGACGCTCCCCAACGTCCTCTCTGGCGGCACTTATCCGAATCGCTGGATACCGAACGAGGTTCGCAAGGTTCCAGAGGTTCGCGACGTGCTCGGGGTGCTTGGTGGCTCAGGCGCAGAGGCTGGAGCACCTCCAGAGGCTGGAGCACCTCGAGAACCCGGAGCACCTCGAGAACCCCGAGAACCTCTCAAGCCGATGATCCCGCTGGGCCAGTTCCGCGACACCTTCATCATCGCGGTCGATGACGACGGGGTCGCGATCATCGATCAGCACGTTGCGCACGAACGCGTCCTGTTCGAGCGGGTGATGGAGCGGCTGACGAACGGCAAGCTCGAGTCGCAGCTGCTGCTCGTGCCGATGGTCATGGACCTGCTGCCGTCCGCGCAGCAGGCGCTTGTGAGCCGGACGGCCGAGCTCGAGCGCCTCGGCTTCGAGGTGGAGCCTTTCGGCAGCGCCACCGTCAAGGTGACCTCGGTCCCCGCCCTGCTGAGCATCGAGGACAGTTCGAAGGCGCTCCTGGCGCTGGCCGAAGACCTCGAAGGGCTCGACCGCGGTGCGCAGGTGCAGGAAGCGCTGCAGCGCATCGCGGCGACCACTGCCTGTCACGCCGCGGTCAAAGCGAACTATCCGCTGACCTACGAGAAGATGACGCACATCCTCGAGGAGCTGCGGGCGACGTCGTACTCGACCGTATGTCCGCACGGCCGTCCCGTGATGCTGCGGCTCACGCGCCGCGAGATTGAAAAGAACTTCGACAGAATCTGATGAAGCAGGCCATCTTCTATGCGGGGCGTCTCCTTCAGCTCTTTGGCATGTTCGAACTGCTCGTCGACATCGTCACCGCCGGGCCGCTCGGTCCAAGTCCGAAAATCTTTACGTTCGGGATCGTCGTGTTCGTCGTCGGATGGGGTCTGACACGCTTGACACGCTGAGATCACCATTGCTACACTGATTGCGCTCCTTTCCCAAGCGAAAAAGGCAATTCCACGTGGTGCGGCTGTGTCCGTGCCTCTGGGAAGCGCAAAGCTGTAAGCCTTGCCCTGCAAGGTGGTTTAGCTGCCGAACTTGGAGTTCCGAATGATGTCCCGGCGTCTGATTTTCACGACTTCCGTCCTCGCCACCGCGGTCCTCTTTTTCATGCTCGGGGCCATTCACACCCGGCAACACGATGCATTGAGCCAGGCATCCTACGATGCGAAGCTCGATGCGATTCGCACCGAGGTGCGATCCGAACTCGGGAAATCGGCGAGGGCGACCGACGCCGTCGAACCAGCGGGAACGACCGGCCGCGTCGGGACCAAGAGCCGCGCCGCCGACGTCAACCGCGAGCGGATCGTTTCTGAAATCAAGGAGCAGCTGCAGACGGAAATGGGATTGCTGCCGGTCCACCTGCTGCGGGACCGACGCGCCAGCTTCGTCGAGCTCTACTCGTACGACAACCTCGGAAAGACGAACTACGGCACCGCCGGCTATCTCGGCGGTGGTTACTTCATCACCGTGAAGCACGCCGTCGTGGCACTGCGCGACGACGAGGACCGCCAGAGCACCCGCAAGATTCAATCGGTGAAGGTCGTCTACAACGGCAAGGAGATTCCCGCGAAGGTCGTCGACACCGGCGATGCCGATGTGGAAGTCCACAGTGGCGATTGGGCCATCATCAAGACGAAGGAGCTGGACCTGCCGGCGCTCCACGTCGATTCCGCGTTCGCGTACGATTTCGCCGACCCGATCTTCCGCCTTGGGAACGACTACTCCAAGGGCATCATCCTATCGACCGGCTATGTCGGGCAGCACACGCAGAACGGTCTGGTGACCTGCCTTACCGACGGCCACCCGGGCGTCTCTGGCGGGGGAGTCCTCGATCAGCGCGGCAACCTGGTGGGGATTCCGATCGGCCGCATGCAGGGCGACTACCGTTTCTCGTTCATCCTGCCGATTCGGCCCGAGATGCTGCGGAAGCTGCCGACCTACGAACAGCCCGAAGTGCCGGCCACGCGGATTGCCGTCGCGGAAGACCAGCACTGAACTGCGCCGTGTAGCGCGAAGCCTTCAGGCGAGCGTCGATCGCTCGGCTAAAGCCTTCGCGCTCCGACTAGCAGCTTTCGCCGCTCAGCTGAAGCGTTCGCGCTCCAACTAGAAACTCTTCAACGCGTCCGCTTCTCCGTCGTAGCACTCGAACACCGTCAGCAGCTTGGTAATCGACAGCAGGTCCTTGATTCGCTTCGTGACGTTCAGGAGCTTCAGCTTCCCGCCGTTCTTGGTAACCGTCGCGTACGACTGAACGATTTCACCGAGCCCCGCGCTGTCCACGTACGACACGTCCCCGAGGTTCAGCAGCACTTTCTTGTGATCCTGCTGAATCAAGCTGCGCATCTTATCCCTGAGCGCCACGTCTCCGCCGTCACCCAGGGTGATCTTGCCCGAGACGTCCACAATCACCACGTCACCAACAGTCCGTTCCGAGATCTGCATGCGCCCTCCGCGCGGAAAGTATAATCCGGCATGCTTAGACACCGGACAACGGCTTTTGTCTGCGGATGTCTGATCGCGGTGCTCACGGCCTGCGACCGCGGCGCGAAGAGTCCAGGTCCCGCTCCAGCTCCCGCTCCGCCGGCCGACCGGGCCGATGCCCGGGTCCGCGCGCTCGCTGACGCGTATCTGGAGGGGTATTTCCAGCGCAATCCGGACCAGGTGACCCTCTACGGCGTGCCTGGCCGCCGCCACGACGCGCTCCCCGACAACTCCCTGGACGCGCTCCGGACCTGGCAGGCGAAGGAAGACGCCTGGCTCGCCCAGGCCAAACAGATCGACCCGGCGACGATCGAGGCGCCCCCGCTGCGCGGCACCTACGCCATCGTCCGGGAGGCGTTGGAGGCGTCGATCGCGGTGCGGGTCTGTCGCGGGGAGCTCTGGACCGTCAGCCAGTTCGTGAACGGCTGGCAGGTGCAGGACGGATACACCGTCACCATCCAGCCGGTGGGGACCGAAGACGCGCGGAAAGACGCCCTGGCGCGCTGGAGCCGTCTGCCAAAGTACGTCGATACCGAGATCGCGAACCTTCGCGAAGGGCTGAAGGCGGGCTACTCGGCGCCGAAGGGCAACGTCCGGATCGTCATCGACCAGATGAACACGCTGATTGCGACGCCGACCGCGGAATCGCCGTTCGACTCGCCGTCGGTACGCGACAAGACGACCGAGTTCGTCCAGCAGTTCGACACGCTGGTGCGCGAGCAGATCGTGCCGGCGTTCACGCGATACCGGGATTTTCTGCAGAAGGAATACCTGGCCGCCGCCCGCGAGGCGATCGGCGTGTCGGCGAACCCCAACGGCGCCGCCTGTTACGACGCGTCAGTGCGTTACCACAGCTCTCTGCCGACGCCGGCCAGCGAGGTTCACGCCACGGGGCTGCGCGAGGTCGAGCGCCTGGACGCCGAAATGAAGGCCATCGGCGAGCGTTCCTTCGGCACCGGCGACGTGTCGAAACTGCTGCAGCGCGCGCGGAGCGACAGGCGATATCTGTTCAAGTCGTCCGACGAACTGATCGAGGTCTCACAGGCGGCGCTGGCCCGCGCCAAGGAGCACATTCACGACTGGTTCGGCCTGCTCCCGAAGGCGGACGTCGTCATCCAGCGATATCCGAAGTTCAGGGAGAAGAACGGGCCCAACGAATACAACCCGCCCGCCGAGGACGGCAGCCGTCCCGCGGTGTTCTTCATCAACGCGTACGAGGCCGAGAAGAAGAGCCGCGTCGAGGCGGAATCGACGGCGTTCCACGAGACCATTCCGGGTCATCACTTGCAAGGCGCCATCGCTCTCGAACGGAAGGACATCCATCCGATCGGCCGATATCTGGGCAACTCGGGCTACACGGAAGGCTGGGGGCTGTACGCCGAGCGGCTCGCCGACGAGATGAAGCTGTTCTCGTCCGATCTCGATCGCCTCGGCATGTTGTCCAGCCAGGCGCTCCGAGCAGCACGGCTCGTCGTCGACTCGGGCATCCATACGAAGGGCTGGACGCGGCAGCAGGCCATCGATTTCATGCTGGCGCACACTGCGGAAGATCCCGCCGACGTCACGTCGGAAGTCGACCGGTACATCATCTATCCCGGTCAGGCCACGGCCTACATGCTGGGCAAGCTGGAGATCAGTCAGGCGCGCGCCGACGCGCAGCAGGCGCTCGGCTCCAGGTTCGACATCAAGCAGTTCCACGATCGGGTCCTCGAAGACGGGGCGATTCCCGTCAGCTTCCTGCACGAGAAAATCCGGCGATGGCAGACGCAATGAGACTCCAGCAGGCTTCCTTCAAAGGTTCGAGCGCGCGATGGGCCGGGGCGTGCGCGGTTGTCGCGGTGCTGGCGGTACCGGCGATCGTCGCCGCCGATCGTCAGCCGCCCGGGCAGGCCGACGCGGCCTTCGACGTCCAGGAGAAGTCGATCGAGGATCTGCAGGCGGCGTTGACCTCCGGTGCGGTCACGTCCCGGTCGCTGGTGCTCGCGTACCTGGCGCGCATCCGCGCCTTCGATCTGCAAGGACCGCGGCTGAACGCGATGATCTCGATGGCGCCGCGGGTGCTCGAGACGGCCGACGCGCTGGATCGCGAACGTGCCGCGCGCGGCCCGAGAGGCCCGCTTCACGGCATTCCGATCGTCATCAAGGACAACTTCGAGACGGCGGACATGCCGACGACGGGCGGCTCGGTCGCCCTCACGGGATTCATGACCGGGCGCGACGCGTTTCAGGTGAAGCGGCTGCGGGACGCCGGGGCGATCATCATCGGAAAGACCAATCTGCACGAGCTCGCAGCCGGCATCACGACGATCAGCTCCGCCGGGGGACAGACGCGCAACCCGTATGACGTGTCCCGTACTCCGGGTGGCTCGAGCGGCGGTACCGGCGCGGCGGTTGCCGCGAGCTATGCGGCGTCGGGAATGGGCAGCGATACGTGCGGATCGATTCGCATCCCGTCCGCGAACAACAACCTCTTCGGCCTGCGGGGAACGGCAGGCCTCTCGAGCCGGACCGGCATCATCCCGCTCTCGCACACGCAGGACATCGGCGGTCCGCTGGCTCGAACGGTGAGCGATCTGGCCATCATGCTCGACGCGACGGTCGGTGCCGATCCGGACGACGCCGTCACGCAGGCCAGCGCCGGACATGTGCCTCGCTCCTATCGCGAGCTGTTGAAAGCCGACGCGCTGGAGGGGTTGAAGATCGGCGTCGTGAAGGAGCTGTTCGGAGGGACGCCCGACGACGAGGAAGTGACCACGATCGATCGGCAGGCGCTGGAATCGATGCGGCGCGCCGGTGCGGAGCTCGTGGAGTTGTCCCTTCCAGGCATCGACGAATCGATTCGAGGGTCGAGTTTGATCGACGCCGAATTCAAGTTCGACTTGATCGACTACCTCAAACGATGGCCGGACGCGCCGGTCCACTCGCTCGGCGAGATCCTGGAGCGCGGCGACTATGCCTCGGCGCTCGACACCACGTTCAGGCGCCGCAATGCCCGCACGTCAGCGGACACACCCGATGTCACGCAGGCGAAAGCGAAGCGCGCCGATCTGCTGGCGCTCGTCACGCGAACGATGGATGCGCAGAAGGTCGACGTCCTCGCATACCCGACGCTGCGCCGAAAGGCGGCGGTCATCGGCGAGCCGCAGCGCGGGTCCGAAAACTGCCAGCTGAGCCCCAGCACCGGCCTGCCGGCGATCAGCATGCCCGCGGGATTCACGGAAGATGGCGTGCCGGTCGGCATCGAGCTGATGGGCGCCGCGTGGACCGAGTCGAGGCTGCTGGCCGCGGCGTTTGCGTACGAGCAGGCGGCCCGGCCGCGGAAGGCGCCGTCAGCAACCCCGGCGCTCGTCAACAACCGCGCCCCGGCCACGCTGACGTTCGTCGTCAATCTCAACGGAGCGCACCTGACGTTCTCGTTCGAACCGGCGGTCGGTACCTTGTCGTGGGATGCCGTATCGACCAAGCCGCTCGTCGCGACGCTGCATCGCGGTCGATCGGGTCCGGCGCTGGCGACGCTGATGACCGATCGTGCGAGTGAAGCAGCCGGCCAGGTGGTCCTGACGCCTGCCGACCGCGCAACGCTGCGCGTGAACGGGCTGTTTCTGGCGGTGCGCACGATGGCGCTGCCTAAGCAAGTTGAACGGGCGCCGCTGCGGGTCAGCGGACCGTGACGCTTTCGCTTCTGGCGTAGTGCGGAACTTCAGGTCCGCCGTCGGGCAGGCCTGAAGGCCTGCACTACTTCCGAGTTGCTGGAGCGCGAAGGCTTTAGCCGAGCGTCTACGCGTCTCCGCCCGAGCCTTTGAACTGATCCGCTTCTTCGGCGAACAGCACGTTGAAGCTCGTGAGCGTGCCGTAACAGCCGCTGATGTACCCCTGCAGCTTCACCTTGATGTCGTCGCTCAGGTCGGCGCTGTTGACGTGCTGCTCCAGGGTCCGCAGACGGTTCCGCAGCATCACCACCTTGTGAAAGAACGTTTCGATCGGCCACGACTTCTCCTGCAGGCCGGCCGTCCCGGGTCGGAGGACGAGCGTGCCGCCGCGCCACTTTTCCGCGGGTGCCACCGGCGAGATGCCGGCCTCCTCACGGATGACGCGACGGAGCAGCAGTTCGAGGTCGATTTCACGATCGGGTGTCATCTGAGGCCCTGTCCTTTCGCGTTCGCTGACGATGGGGAATGCCGCCTTCGCTCCAGGGGCGGTCCGGCGCGCCTGAGGATCCGACGGCGGTGCACCTGGCCGCGGGCTCGAAGGGACGGCGCCTCGTGTCGCGCTGGCGGCTGGCGCCGCCTCCGCGCGTGATGCTGGGCCGCTGAAGCCAATCCGGCCACCGCCTCGATAGTTGTGCTCGCTGTGGCAGTACCCGCAGTCGACGCGAATCGGCCGTCCGTCGTTGTCGGCGGCAACCACGGTGTGCATCCGGTCGGTCTTGCAGGCTCGGCAGAAGTCCTCGATCGATTCGCCGGCGCGGTAACGTCGCAGCTCCATCACGGATGCTATGATCGCACGACTCTGGAGACCATCATGAATCGTGACGAAGGCATCCTGTTCAGCGGAGGCGCGGCGGGCGCAGAGGCGGAGTTCGGCGCCTGTGCCGAGCGGCACGGCATCGAGGAAGTGAACTTCACGTTCGAGGGGCACCCGATCGTGCGGCATCGCGGCGTCCGCGTCCTGAATCACGAAGAGCTGCAGTCTGGCGACGTCAGCCTCGCCTACGTTTCCCGATTGATGCACCGGCGCTACGCCGACGCGCCGACGATTCGCAAAGTCCTCCAGACGCTCTGGTACCAGGTCAACAGCGGCCAGGAGATCTACGTCATCGGCACGATTCTCGACGATGGAACCGTGCGCGGCGGGACGGGATGGGGCGCGGAGTTCGCGAAGCTGTGCAACAAGCCGCTTCACGTGTTCGATCAGGAGAAGAACAGCTGGCACACCTGGTCCGGCGAGGACTGGGAGCGGCGGACGTCGGCCAACGGGCCGATCATCACTCACGCGCACATCACCGGCACGGGCACGCGAAAGATGCAGGCCAACGGTATCCGCGCGATCGAGGAACTTTTCACGCGATCGTTCGGTGCCTGATGGCTGAAGAAGGCCCTCGCGCCACCGGCGTTCGCCTCTCGATTCTTCAGTACGCGACCATCGCGGTTTTCGTCGTGCTGGGAGGCGGGTTCTGGGTGTTGCAGGTCGTCCAGCACGCGAAGTTCGACGAGATGGCGGAGAACAACCATCAGCGGACGCTCGCGCTCCGCGCGCCGCGCGGCATCGTGTTCGACCGGAACCAGCGGGTGCTCGTCGTCAACCGCCGCTCCTACAGCATTTCGATCATGCGGGAGCACACGAAGGACCTGAACCGCACCATCCGGATGCTGTCCACCGTGCTCGGCATCGACGAGGAATCCATCCGGCAGACCGTCGATCGGCATCGCCGGGAACCAATCTACCGGCCGATCACGATCGTTCAGGACGCGACGTTGTCGCAGGTGGCGGCGATCAGAGCGCGCCGTCTCGACTTCGAGCTGCCCGACATCGTCGTCGAACAGGTGCCGACGCGGCAGTATCCCGACGCGATGGCGGCGCATCTTTTCGGGTATGTCGGCGAGGTGAGCGACGCCCAGGTCACCGGGAGCGAATCACTCAAGAGCGGCGACATCGTCGGACAGGCCGGCATCGAGAAGGTCTACAACGAGATGCTGATGGGCGAGGACGGCGCGAAGCGCGTCGTCGTCAACAGCATGGGGCGCGAAATCCGCACGCTCGAGGAGAGCCCGCCGAGCGAGGGGAAGCGCGTCGCTCTCACCGTGGACTACGACCTGCAGAAGGCGCTGGAAGACGGTTTCAAAGTGTCCGGCTTCAACGGCGCCTCGGTGATCATGGATCCGAAGACCGGCGAGGTGCTCGCGTTCACCAGTGTTCCCGGCTACGACCCGAACGCGTTTGCGGGCGGCATCGATCGCGCGACGTGGGCATCTCTGAACACCGACGACTTGAAGCCGCTGCAGGATCGGGCGATTCAGGGCCGCTATTCGCCCGGCTCCACCTTCAAGATGGCGGTCGCGGCCGCCGCGCTCGAGGAAGGCCTCATCACGCCGGACTTCAAGGTGGCCTGTCCCGGTCACGCGGTGTTCTTCGGCCGATCGTTCCAGTGTTCGCTGCCCAACGGCCGCGGTCACGGCACGATCGATCTGCGACAAGCCATCGAGCGCTCCTGCAACGTGTATTTCTACACCGTCGGCAACATGCTCGGCATCGAGAAGATCCACAAGTGGGCCACGCTGTTCGGGCTCGGCGAGCGGACTGGCATCGATCTGCCGAACGAGCTGCAGGGGCTGGTGCCCTCACCGGAATGGAAGCGGGAACGCTTCAAGGAGAAGTGGTACGCGGGCGAGACGATCTCGGTGTCGATCGGCCAGGGCGCCGTATCGCTCACGCCGATCTCGATGGCCGTCTACATTTCCGCGCTCGCCAACGGCGGCACGCGCCTGACGCCGCATCTCTTGAAGGCCGTCGACGACGGGTCCGGGTGGAAGGATGTGCCGGCGCCGGCGCCGAAATCCACGGTGCAGCTGAAGCCGGAGACGATTCAGGCGATTCACGACGGTCTCTGGATGGTCGTGAATGCGAGCGGGACCGGCAGCAAGGCACGGATTCCCGGTCGAGACGTCTCCGGCAAGACCGGCACGGCGCAGGTCATCTCGCTCGAAGGCGGCAAGGCCGCCAGGGGGCGAAGCGACAGGGACCTGCGCGACAATGGCTGGTTCGTGTTCTTCGCGCCGCGCGACAACCCGCAGATTTCAGGCGTGGTGTTCGTCGAGCATGGCGGTCACGGCGGCACGACGGCGGCGCCGATTGCGAAACACGTGCTCGAGACGTTCTTCGCGAAGCAGGAAGGGAAGCCGCTTCCTGTGCTCAAGGAACTGTCGACGACACCGGTCGACGGCGACGAACCGATCGCGCCTCCGGTGCTCCTGCCGGAACTCGCTCGTCCGCGCGTGCACTGAACGCACTCGGGCGCATCGCGTCATCACAGCATGCTCAGTCCGCACTACTTCCATCCGAAACCGCGCTAGCGTTCCGTCATCTCGACCGTCGCGCCGGCTCGCAGCGCGAAGCGTCCACGCCCCGTCGACACAATCTGGAGGTCCGGGCACTTTTCCTGGAGGCGCTGCCGCAGCAGGATGAGCCGGCTTTCGAGGTTGTCCTTGACTGGCGGCAGCCCGAGCGACGCGTCGACGCGCAGTTCCCGGTTCGAGAACTCGGTTCGTCCCGTTCGCGTCGATTCGCCGAGCACCTTCCAGAGAATTCTCGCGGGAATGTTTCGGATCAGGTACTCGTCGTCAACGAAGATCGCATCGTCGTTGCGATAATAGGTGAGGCGCCTGACGCGTCGATCCTCTGCCGGGCCCGCGGGAAGAGGGGAGATCGCGGACGTCTGCGCCTGCGCTTCGGTTGGTGCTGAGTCGGCGTTTTCGTCACACCGCTCCATCATGCGATCGATTCCCAACGCAATCTGGTTCGCGAGGATGTCGAGATACGCCTCGTGCCACTCGCTGAAGCGCATCGGATCGCGATCTTCCGCCGCGATCACGCCGACGAGGCGGTCGCCGATGGTCAGCGGAATCGCCAGCACGCTCTGCGCGTCGGGAAGGCCGGGCAGCGGGATCTCGGCCTGAAGCGCGCGCTTGCCGTCCGCCGCTTCACGACGGATCGCTCGACCGTACCGCAGATCCGCCTCGAGGCTCGTGAGGCGAAGCAGCCGCCGCTCGCGAGCGACGGTCCCAATCAACCCTTCACCAATCCCGACCTCGGCGCCCACACCGCTCTCGCCGTACCCGCGGCTCGCGATCGTCGTCAGTCGGCGGTTGGCCTCGTCGTGCAGCAGGATGGCGGTGTGCGAGAAGTTGAAATACTCCTCGAGTGCCTCGAGCACGCCGCAGAGCAGCGACTCGAGACCGGTCGCGCGGTTGATGCGCTCGGAGACCCACTGCAGCCCGCGCATCTCGGTCCTCATGCCGTCGAGCGATGCACCTTCGGGCATGTCGGCGGGGGCTTCGGTGAGAAACCCGGCGACCGGCTCGGCGCAGGTGACCTCGAAGACATCGGCGGCAATCAGCCGGAACACGCCGGCCATTCCCGTATGCGACGCGATCGCGTCGATGCGAAGCGACATCGTGTCGAAGAGCGGTCCGCTTCGTTCCGAGCGGAGGAATTTCAGGCGCAGCCGGTAGGCCTGCAGCGTGACCGGATCCATCACCTCCGCGCACGCGACCGGGTTCTCGTCGAGATTCCGGCGCGTCTTGGTGAAGAACTGGCAGGAGAGCGCGACGTGACGGTCGTCGACGAAATACACCTGGCTCACGTAGATGATGTTCGGCAGACCCCGGCTATCGGCCGTGGCGATCATGCTGGGAATCACGCCTTGAAAGCAGCGGCGAATATCGGACAGGCGGAGGCTCATCGGACCCGGCTTCCTGCCTTGGGGCCGGGCGTCTGATCGAACACCTGCTCGACACGCATGGTCAGCGCGAAGGCGGGCCAGTGGGCGACGCGATGGGTCAGCCGTCGAGGGACGCCGATCCGGTCGAGCACATCGGCGAGCGCGTCGAGACGCTGGCGCACGAAGGCCGATTCGTCTTCCCGGGCAAGCCGCGCGTCGAGCGTGGTGCCCTTGAACTGCGTCGCGAAGTTGTCGCGCGGATGAGTGGCGACGACGGCGAGCTGCTTCGTCGTGGCGACGTTGTGAATCGTGTCATGGCTCGTCGCGACCGGCAGAAATACCGTGATCGTCTCGAACTCATCCATCGACTGGATGGCGATGCCGCGACAGCACGAAGGGGTGCCGGCGGAGTCGGCGGTGCCGACCAGAATCGACAGTCCGGGTTCGAGACAGCGTCGGAGACGCGTGGGATCCATGCGATCGAGCAGAACAACCCACATTATCGGCTATTTAAGATTTGTTTAGGAAACTGGTCCGGCGTCTGCACGCTGATAGCGAATTCTTCCGATGCGCATAGGCAAGTCTTAGCAACCGGCCGCGAGGCATCCAGCTACATTCGAGAGCATCAGATGACGCCCACTGAGGAGGGAATGATGAACGCCTTGATGTTTCTCGTGTTGAGAGCCGCGCACGTGCTCTGCGCCGCGGTCTGGATCGGATCGACCGTTTACATTGCGCTGTTGCTGGCGCCGGCGGTTGAAGACGCCGGGCCCGCGGGGGGGCAAATCATGATGGGCCTGGATCGGCGCGGCCTGCACCGCTACATGGCGATCGTCTCGATGACCACGATCGCGAGCGGGGTGTACCTCCTGTGGCGGTTCACCGGCGGCTTCGATCCCGGCGTCATCGCGACGCATGCCGGCATCGTGTTCGGCACCGGCGGCACCGCCGGCCTGCTCGCGGGAATCATCGGCGCCACGGTCGTCGGGCGCAGCGGGTCCCAGGTCGTGGCGATCATGAAGGAGGTGGCCGGCACCTCGGACGGAGCGACGAGAGGCGCGCTGATGCTCCGCGCCGCGGGTCTGCGTCGCCGGATCAAGAGCGGCACCCGCGTCATCATGGCGCTGCAAGCGACCGCGCTCGTGCTGATGGCCGTCGGCCACTACGTGTGATTCCGTGCCAACTCTCAGGGTCTGACCTAGGTCTGACCTAGGTCTGACCCTGATTCTCAGAGGACCAAAAACAGGCCGTTTTTTCGAGTGTTTTTTGTCGATTTTGGACCGAGGTCAGACCTGGGTCAGACCTGGGTCAGACCTCGGTCAGACCCTGTCATGGTCAGGAGCGGCGCTGCTTTTTGATCGCTTCCCAGCCATCGAGGCGGCGTTTCAGTTCTTTCTCGAAGCCGCGTTCTTTCGGCTCGTAGTATTTGCGACCTTCGAGCGCGGGGGGCAGGCAGGACATGTCGGCGATGGCGTCGGCTTCGTTATGCGCGTACTTGTACCCCTTGCCGTATTGCAGATCCTTCATTAACCGGGTCGGGGCATTGCGCAGGTGGAGCGGCACGGGCTGCGCGACGTCGCGATGGGCGTCCTCGGCCGCCCGCGAGTACGCCTCGTAGACCGCGTTGCTCTTCGGCGCCGTCGCCAGGTAGATGGCGGCCTGCGCCAGCGCTGTGTTCCCCTCCGGCATCCCGATGAAGTGGACGGCATCTTTCGCGGCGACCGCGACGGTCAACGCCTGCGGATCCGCATTGCCGATGTCTTCTGACGCGAAGCGCACGAGCCGACGCGCGATATACAGCGGATCCTCTCCAGCCTCCACCATCCTGGCGAGCCAGTAGACCGACGCGTCGGGATCGCTGTTGCGCATCGATTTGTGGAGCGCGGAGATGATGTTGTAGTGCTCCTCGCCGGTCTTGTCGTACAGCAGCGCGCGCTTCTGAATCGTCTGCTCCACGCGGCCGATGTCCACATGCCGCCGAAGATCGATTGACGGAGCCGCGGCCAGGCTCAGTTCGAGCAGGTTCAGCGCCGATCGCGCGTCGCCGTTCGCATACAACGCGATGGCACCCAGCGCATCCTCGTCGATCGAGACTGGCTCGGAACCGAGGCCGCGCTCGGTGTCCGTCAGCGCGCGCCGGAGGATCGTAGCGACCTCGTCGGTCGTCAGCCCGTGCAGCACGAACACCTTAGATCGCGACAGCAGCGCGGCATTCACCTCGAACGACGGATTCTCCGTGGTCGCGCCGATCAGCACAATGTCGCCGGCTTCGACCCGCGGAAGGAACGCATCCTGCTGCGCCTTGTTGAAGCGGTGAATCTCGTCGATGAAGACGATGGTCCGGCGGCCGGTCGTGCGGCGCAACCGTTCGGCCTCGGCCATCACGTCGCGGATTTCCTTGATGCCGGCCAGAACCGCGCTGAAGGAGACGAACTTCGCTCGCGTCGTGTCGGCGATGATTCTGGCGAGCGTCGTCTTGCCGGTGCCCGGAGGGCCCCACAGGATGATCGACTGCAGCAGGTCGCGCTCGATGGCTTCGCGCAGCGGTTTCCCCTCCGCCAGCAGATCCTGTTGTCCGACGAACTCGTCGAACGTTCGCGGCCGCATGCGCTCGGCCAGCGGCGCGCGGGGCGAGTTCGCGACGGGCGCGTCGTCCTCGGGGAACAGAGAGTCCATGCCTCAGGCAGGCCTAAAGGCCTGCACGACTCCTGGCGCGATCACCGCGTTGGCGGCGAGCCTCGTAGACGATCAGTGCGGCCGTTACGGCGGCGTTGAGCGATTCAACGGGCGCCTGCATCGGAATCGTGACGCGCGCATCGGCAGCCGCGACGATGGCCGGCGGCAGCCCGCGGCCTTCGCCGCCGATCAGGATCTGGAGCGGCCCCGAGAGGTCCGTGTCGAACAGCGAGCTTCCGTCGCGCGGAACGGTCGCAACGATCTTGCAGCCGTGCCGCTTCGCGTCGGCGACCGCCTCGTCGGCCAAGACCTCGGTGGCAATCGGCAGTCGCAGCGCGCTGCCCATCGATCCGCGGAGCGCCTTCCAGCTGAACGGATTGGCGGAATCACCGCAGGCGATGAACCCCGAAGCGCCCGCAGCCTCCGAGACGCGGACGATCGCGCCGAGGTTGCCTGGGTCCTGCACGTCGACCGCGCAGACGGCCAGCGCCGCGGCGCCGCCGTAGATCCTCGCGATGTCGAAGGCCGGACGCTCGGCGAGGGCCACGATTCCGCTCGGGGTCTTGACGGGGCTCACCGCATCCATGACCGACGCGGAGACCGTAATCGTCTCGACGCCGATCCGGTCGAGCGCGGCGACGAGTGTCCGGATGTCGGGCTCCTCGTGTGCTGCCGGCGTGACCGCCGCCACCTGGAACGTCACCCCGGCCGCGATTGCATCGGACACCAGATGCGCACCGTCCAGGAGCATGACGCCGCCGACGTCCCCTCGTGCCGCCGCTCGGAATCGCGCGACGTGCGGATTCTGGCGGCTGGTAATGGTCACTCGGGAAGGATAGCACTGTGGTACGATTGCCCGACCGACTGGGGATGCGATGAAAGATCGGCTGATCAAAAAGTTCGAAGACGAAATCCAGGCGTTGAACCACGAGCTGAAGCTCGAGCTGCCGAAGGAGATCAAGCGCGCCCGCGAGCTTGGCGACCTGCGCGAGAACGCCGAGTACCAGGCGGCCAAGGAACGGCAGCGCCTCGTCGAGTCCCGGATCAGCATGCTGCAGAAGCGGGTCGCCGAGATTTCCCTCATTCAGGTGGATCGCATCCCGAAGGATCGCGCCGGCTTCGGTTCGACGCTCGACGTCATCGACAGCAACGGCGAGAAGAAGACGTTCCAGCTCGTCATGCCGGAAGACGCCGACGCCGAGAAGGGCATGATCTCCACCACCTCGCCGATCGGCCGCGCGCTCATCAACAAGGAGCCCGGCGACACCGTGAAGGTCGTGACGCCGGGCGGCGCCCGCGAGTTCGAAATCGTGAAGCTCACGACCATTCACGACGAAATCGCCGGATGACGGATCGGCCCGACGCCACATCAGCGGCCGCTGCTCACGTTCACGAACCGTATTCCCCGCAACGACGCACCGCGCTGGTCCTGACCGGCACCGGCACGGCTGGCGCCTATCACGCCGGTGTGCTGCGCGCCCTCCACGAAGCGGGCGTCAAACTCGACATCGTCGCCGGCCGCGGAGTCGGTGTGATCGGCGCGCTGTTTGCCGCCGTTGACGGCGGACAACGGCTCTGGAGTGAGAAGGGGTTCTGGCGGGCAGAGGGCGTGGAGCGGCTCTACGAGTGGCGGCTGATTCCGCGCGCGGTCGTCTGGGCGCTCGCGACGTCGCTTGCGATCGTGGCGATTCCGATTGCGGCCGTCGCGCTCGGGCTCATCGTGTTCCCCGTCGATTTTCTGCTCAAGCTCGTCGGCGTCGGCGCCGCAGCGAGTCTCGTCAACGCATACGTGCGCTTCGCTCAGGCCGCCTTCGCGCCGGATGCGCTGCCGACCTGGCTGCCGCGTCTCGTCTTCCTGGTGCTCGGCGCGGCGGCCGCCGCCGCGGCCGTCGACGGCTGGTTCACGAGCCGCAGGACGCTGGCCCCGTCGATCGGTGCCATCTGGTGGGGCACCGTTCGCGCGCCGATGTCGTCGGCGAACGCCATCGATCATTGCTGGCGGGTCATGTGGGACCTGGTGCGCGGCGCGACGCAGCTGAAGGAGCCGGCTCCCGCCGAGCTGGCCCGGCGGTACGGCGAAATGCTCGCCGAAAGCCTCGGCCAGCCCGGATTCCGCGAGCTGATCGTCACTGTCCACGACGCCGACGCCCATCGCGATCTCCTGTTCGCGCTGGTCAGCGAAAGCCGCCGGCGCGATCTGATCCGGCGTCCGACGACCGACGCGGGTGAAGAGCGCCGCGCCGAGGTGTTCGATCTCGCGGGCGTCGCGCGCGACCACCTGACGGACGCTGTCGCCGGTGCGCTGACGATTCCGCTCGCCACCGAATGGCATCGCGTCACCTTCGCGCCCGACGGCTACTGGCGCGGCGAGACTCATCGCCTGTGCGATCGGCCTGCGGGCTTGATCCGGCTGATCGACGAGCTGATCGAATTCGGAGCTGAGCAGATCATCCTGGTGTCGGCCGCACCCGAGTCACCGGGACCGCATGCCCTGGCCTCTCCGCGTCTCGACGGCCGCGGCAGGCTCGGCGAGTACATGCAGTCGGCGGAGGCCGCAGTCGTACGCGACGCGACGACCACGACCGGCGGCGTGAGGATCTTCACCGTGCGTCCCGCGCACAACCCGATTGGCCCGTTCGACTTCTCGGGCGGCTACGACGATCGATCGCAGCGACGACAAGGACTGGGCGAATTGATCAACCGCGGCTACGAGGACGCGTATCATCAATTCGTCGAGCCGGTGGTCGGCGCGTCGGGCGACAGCGTCGCCAATCTGAAATCTGCCATCTGAAATCCATCTGAATCTGAAA
>Ga0070665_100001838_pt1 | contig 24106 bp, 47 predicted proteins | sample KBSS13metaG_FD_65862 | JGI IMG/M metagenome (GOLD analysis project Ga0070665, IMG submission 65862) | Switchgrass rhizosphere microbial communities from Kellogg Biological Station, Michigan, USA - KBS S1-3 metaG | ecosystem: Host-associated > Plants > Roots > Rhizosphere > Soil ... | reverse complement strand
GTGGCGGAGGATCAACCGGCCATGCTCCCTTGAATGTGATTGTGATCGGATTACTATTTGGGAAGAAGAAGTCGCCGTGATTGTCTTGATGCAGCTTGACTTCGCCGTCTTGCAACGGAAGGATTGTGAAGATCTTTGTTCCGTCGATAGTTGTGGATCGAGTCTGTGTCCCGGTCTTCTGAGACAGAATAGCAACCCTGCGCGCAGCACCGATAGTGGATGCTGGAGCGGGTGCAGGCGGAGTCTGTGTCACCACAGTCTTCTTTGAGTCAGGCATCTTTCGTTCCTTGTAGGGTGACTACTTGATTTTGTTGTCTTTCTTCCACTTGTCTAGGGCTGCTTGAGTGGTGGCAACCCAGGATTGGCAGGCTCGGAGCTGTTCAGATACGGAATCGGCTCTAAGGGCGAGGCTGAGAATAGCGTCAGAAATTGGTTGAGGAAGTACGACGGTGGTGGAGCCGGTGTTGTCACTGCCGCTGGTGGAGCCGGGATTTCCGGCACTGGCGTGTTCACGATCTTTGTTGGCGATAGTGAACTGCAGCCTTGTATTAGTAGCATGGAGCTTAGCAATAGTTTCCTGATCATCTCGAATGGCCTTTTCATACTTGTTCTGAATGTCGTTCTTCGCTTGGTAAAGCTCAATTTCAACCTTGCCCTTCGCTACTGTGAGGTCGATGAGCTTCTGGTCGGCCTCTTGGTTTGCCTTCTCAATCTGGGCGGTGTACTTGTTGACCTCGTACTGCTGTGTGTAGTACCAGGCTGGCACGGCTCCCAATCCGATGAGAAAGATGGCGCCGAGAACGTATGCGAGTAGTTTCGTGAACATTTTGGAGTCCTACAAGTGATCAAGATTGTACCGAACAGATACATCCTTGAGGATGTCCACGATAATTCGATTGGGATAGACATCTTCACCAACCGCAAAATCGTAGCATCTGAGGAACATGAGTATAGCTTTCACCACACTATACTGCACGTCTGAACACATCAACCGGAAAACGACGTTGCACTTCCTGATTCCGAAAGAGTTCAACGTACAGATGATGTTGTTAATCAACAACTTCTCGTTGATCTCTCCAGTCTTGAGGAACCGAGATATCATCTTCCTGATGGTGATGAAGACGACGAATTCCCTTTCAAAGTGGGCCTCCGAAAAGACCCCCTGAAACTTGAAGCCATCCTTGGCGAATTCTTTGACGTCTTTCTGGTCAATCTTAGGCCGATCCATTATGTATCACTTCACCTTGGTTGGGGTTACGCGGTAGCTTCGTCAGCCTTCTTGACGGGAGCTGCAGGCTTGATCTTCACGAGCTTCTCGACGGTGTGGATGTTTCCGTCGCCGAGAGTCACCGCAACCTTGAGTGTGCATTCGCCAACGTTGTGATACGCGTGCGTCGCTTCGCCAGTCGTGTGGAGGTCAATCTTGGAGTCCTTCGAACCGTCACCCCAGTGGATGACAGCGGAACTGAGGTCAGCTCCACCTGGGAACTTGACAGTCAGATCAAGCGGAGCAGGACCCGAGAGCTTCGAGAATGTGAGCTGTGGCGCAGCCGTGGCCTTGGATGCAGGCTTATCGTCGCGCGGAATTGGCTCACCCGTCTGAGGGTGGAACCACAGATGATCGTCGTTCTTGGCCATATACTGTTTCCGTAGTGGGGAAGGAGGAGGTATCAAATCACTTATAATGACGCTGATGAATTATGTAGATCAAAAGTACATCAACCTCATCTCTGTCTATTTAGAGCGTTTCAAGACTCTGAATTCTGGGTTGTACACCTTCCGGTGCCCTATCTGCGGCGACTCCCAGAAGAACAAATACAAGACTCGAGGATATTTATACACTTTCGATGATGTTGTGGCGTTCCGCTGTCACAACTGTCAGGCGAGCATGAGTCTTGCTAACTTTATCAAACACTTCTCTGTTGGGCTCTGGCAGGAATACTGCTACGAGAGATTCTACAACGGCGAGAAGCGTACACCCAAACAACGTGAAGCTGAACTCACCAGCACGAAACCGGTATTCAACCATGACAAAAATGACACAGATTCCGAGGGATCCAGGGAAGGGCTTGAAAGAAAGGCAGGCATACTTGCGCGCTTCCCGACCATCGCAAGCCTCCCGGCAGAACATCCAGCCAAAACGTACGTTCAAGGAAGGAGAATACCTGAAGTACTCTATCATGAGCTGCATTATACAGCAGATCTCAGAGAGGTATTCCGTGCCATTCCCCGATATTCTGAAAGAGTTCCAAGAGCGGTCGAAACCGCTGTGCTCATCCCTTTCTATGATGGCGGTCTACCGGTATTCGTCCAGGCCCGAATCCTCGAAAGCCCAGACCCTCATCGACGGCACCAAACCTTCCAACTTGACGAATTAGGGAAGAAGGTCTGGGGCCTCAATCACGTTGACTGGTCAAAGCGCGTATGGGTTTTTGAAGGCCCGATTGACGCGATGATGATCGACAACGGAATCGCAGTCGCCGGCGGTGCTCTCACGTCGGAGATTAAATACCTGCAAGAAAAGTGTGACGACTTCGTTTTCGTCTTTGACAATGACTACCGCTCCAACTATGAAATCTTCTATCAATTCAAGAAGGCAGTGGACCTAGGCATTCCGGTGGTTATATACGACCGAAAATTCCCATTCAAAGATGCGAACGAAGCCATCAAGAACGGATGGAGCAGGGACCAGCTCCACGCATACCTCAGCCAGCGAACGAAGCAAGGACTCTCCGCACAACTGGCTCTGTCAGAGTTCAAGCACCCAATCAAAAAGTGACATGAGCAAAAGCAACCACCCGCGTTCTGACGCTAATCAGAAAAAGGCCGAGTCCATCGAAGACCGCTCCACCCGGGCTCGCGAACGTCAAATCCGACAGACCCTGAGTCATCTAACCCTTGAAGATGACCTCGACGATCTTGACTTGGAGTGCTATGAACGAAGACATCACAAGGCGACTTTGAAATGAAGAGAATCATCTACGTTGAAGTTAACACTTCAACTATCCCACGAAACAAGAAACAGGCCTACCTGGACAGCGTCCTGCAACTCATCAAAGAAGCAAAGGCTGACGCCAGTGAAAACAATGTACCATTCTTAGTTTTCCCGAGCGAGTACGTCAAGCTCAAGGAAATCGTGATAGAGGATTGACATGAAGGGTATTGCCCTCGTTGACGCATCCAACTTGGTATTCAGCAAGTGCCAGGGTTGGTTCCAGCAGACAGGTGACCAACCTGATCTGCAAATGATTCGTATCCTCGTCATCGAGGAACTGATCAAACTCCGTTCCCGGAACAAGCAGTACGCTGAGTGGGTGATGTGCTATGACGCACAGAACTACTGGCGCCGTGACTTCTTCCAGTACTACAAGGGCAATCGCAAGAAGGCCCGGGACAAAGACAAGTTCGACTGGAAGGCCTTCTTCCCTCTGTACGAAGAGTTCAAGGAAGAAGTACGAGAGCACCTGCCTGTTGTCTCACTGCAAGTCGATGGAGCCGAGGCTGACGATCTCATTGGATCGCTCTGCAAGGTGTACGCGCCACATCGTGATGTCGCGATCTTCTCATCTGATAAGGACTTTGTCCAGGTTCAGTTGACGATCAGTCCGAACATCAAGCAGTGGTCACTGCACCATGGTAAGTGGATCACCCCGAAGAGTACTGACTACAGCCTGCTCCGGCACATCGTGAAAGGTGATGACGGCGACGGCGTCCCGAACATTCTCTCTGATCCAGACACGCTGGTGACTGAGGGTAAGCGGCAGAAGCCTGTGAAGGCTACCTGGCTGGCTCAATGTGAGGCACTCGGTCTCGCGAATCCTGAGAAGTTCTGCACCACCTTCGACATGCTTGAGGCATTCAAACGGAACAAGACCTTGGTTGATCTCCGCGAGATTCCTGAAGATCTGACTCAAAAGATCATACAGAATTACGAATCCCAAGTTCCTGTCACAGGGAAAACATACAATTACTTCGTGAAGAATAGGCTCACGAAGTTGATGGAAGGTGGAGGTTTCTGATGCATCTCACCTGTACTTGCCCGGTCTGCTATTTCGAGATCGATGTTGAACTCTGGTCGCCTGGTTCTATCGAGAAGTGTCCTGCATGCTACTACGCCTTGAATGTCGAAGAGACTGATCAAGGCGACAAGTACCTACTGGAAGCCATCTGATGCTTGCCTTGATACTCAGGCTGATCAACGACCTTCGTGCAGGCCTCAAGAAGAGGAAATGCACTCATCCACGCTTCTGGGAAACCAGAGCGTGTGATGCTGTCTGTTGTGAATGCAACAAGAACCTCGGATTCATCAAAGACATCCGCGGCACCGGCCGCGAAGAAATCTTCAAACCCATCGGATACTATCGATGAAATGCGCAATCTGCAACTCCGTGATGATTCTTCGTCACGATGTACAAACTCACACAAACATCATGTGGTGTGGGTGCGGCTACCAAGAATCGATCAGCTGTGAAGCTATCGCCGACACTGCAGCCATGGATCAGTGGCTGAAAGCTCAACCGACGGATGGCCTGTATGCCCCTGTATGATTTCCACTGTAAGGACTGTGACCACGTCTTCGAGAAACAGCTGAAGATTGCCGAGATGGAACAGCCTATCGCCGAACCGTGTCCAGAATGCAAGAAGGAAGGCGCCATCGAGCGATTCATCGGGCGCGTTGGTTTCGGTGATCCTGTCGGGTTAGGTTTGAAGAAGCCCGGCCAAGGCTGGACTGATTGGCTCAACCTCTTGAAGAAGCAAACTCCCGGTGCCGCCAACTTCAACACTTTCCGGTGATGTATGCATGACAAGCGCCTTGATTTCATTGAAAATTGTACCACATTGACGCTGTTGAAGAAATACATCGAGCAAATGCTCGAGTTTCACGGCTGTTCATCTGATTCGATTGAGGTCCACGAAGGGTATTACTACGACTCGATCGCCATGATCGTGCGAGTCAACTCTAGGTACGGCCCCATCAAAATCACCACACCTGAAGTACCAATCTCTGAAGTAGCAAAGCTTCCCAAGATTGTGGAAGCATACCTACTCGACGTTTTCGCCAACATCTGAGGATACATCATGTCGTACGCAAGTTTTGTTGACAACCCAGAGCTCCAGTTGCACCTGGCCAATCGCTACGAAGTCTGGCACACCGCCTTCAAGCAGGCCCTCTCTGTTGAACCGTACAAGCCTTCAGCTGCAATCGAAATCGCCAATCAGGCGGCAGCTGCACTTGACAAGGATTTCGGTTACGAGTTTGAAGAGACAGGTCCGTCTCCTACTCACACCAAGCCACACCACGCTGAGCTTGAATTCGATGGCGTGAAGACTTCGCCGCTTCCTCTCTTTGACGCCAGCCGGCACGACGATGGCTACTATGCCAAACTGGCCCAGTGGGTCTATAATAACGGCCTCGGTGCCGCCTCGGCGAAGCGTCTTCGTCAGACCTTCTTCGAGAACGATATCGAGAGTTCTTCCGGCCTGCCGTGGACCGTGAAGAGCGTTCAGACGTTCATCGCACGTTACCTCTGATGGAAAAGGTCGAGGTAGCTCAGAGGGTCAGTGATTTTCTGAGCTCCTCGGAAAAGCCACTCACTAAATATCCCGGCGTCACCAGAGTTCTGTCGTCTACTCAAGACGACACTGCTCTCCTGGAATGGAGGAAACGAGTAGGAGAGGCGGAAGCAGATCGTATTGTGAAGGAATCCACTACGATCGGCAATTCGCTAGACGCCCTTGTTCAGAAGCATTTCAACGAAACCAACTTCAAACAAGAAAACTACAAATCCGAAACCGGATATGATTTGTACCGTCAATTGAAGAAGCCGCTGCTCCTCGTGGAGCCGTTGGCCCTGCAAATGAAGGTCTGGTCAGATAGGCTGAGGGTCATGGGTTACTTGGACATACTCGGTTATTACGACGGAGTACTGTCAGTCATGGACGTAAAGAACACAAGAACCACTAAGAGAAGAGAGTACGTAGAAGACTACTTCCTGCAGACAACGATCTACTCGCTCTGTCTGTATGACCTTCTTGGCATCGAAGTAAAGCAGATCGTGTTGCTCATAGCTGATCGGAGCAACACGGTTCCCCAAGTCTTTATAGAGAGAACCAAGAACCATGTTCAAACTTCTATTCGCCGTATTGCTGAATACAATCGCACCAACGGCAACACCAACACAACATTTGGAACTGGATCCAAAACAGATCCAATGCCTGGCGGAAAACCTATATCATGAAGCAAGAGGTGAAGGATACGAAGGCCAAGCAGCGGTCGCACAAGTCGTCTTCAACAGAGTCCAAGCAGGAAACTACAGGGACTCAATCTGCGGTGTGGTCTACCAGCCCGGACAATTTGTCTGGACTGATAAGGACGCTGGAACCAGGCGCGTACCGCATAAGTCTCCCGAGTACGAAGAGATTGAGCTCCGAGCTTGGCTCTTCGCCCTTTCAAGGAACTCAGGAGTCTCCTTCGCAGATCCTCGTGTCAAAACTTCCACCCACTTCTGTGTGAAAGGATTCAAGGACCGCAACCTGGCTTTCGACAAGCAGATCGGCCACCACAAGTTCTACTCGGTAGCATCTCTATAGGGATACCATGACGTATAGTGAAGAGATTCTTTTGCAATTGAATGAGTTGGCCCAGGTAAACGGCATCAATCTCTTCGAAGCGGCTTCGCACTACTGCGAATCACACGACATCGACCCAGCAGATTTCTACGATGAGATTGATGCCTCTGCGCGAGACCAGATCAAACTGGCCGCCATCGAAGGCAACCACGTCCGAAGGGACCTGAGGAAGAAGAACGCGAAGCTGCTATGAGTAGACGCACAACCCTGAATTGCTTCAGGGATTATGTGACGATCAAGTTGCATTTCAACTCCGAAGCATTCATCTGGCACTCGAAGGCAGGCGAAAAGATCTCAGAGAACGCTCTGTTCTCACGAAAAGATCAGTACTACTTCGAGGCACTCACAAACAAATACACTGACGATCATGAACGACGCGAGTTTCTCGTGTCAGCGTTCATGTTCAATCCGAACTTTTGGATCGGCGAGTGGAAGCATGAGGATGTTGTGGCTTTCCACAAGAGCCGAATGAGGAGAGCGAACTCCTTGGTCTTCAACTTCAATTCTGACGTTGACAACATCAAGGAGTACATGGACGAGAAGAAGGTTAGCATCAAGACCCTTCTTCTGAACGATGGTGACAGGCCTGCAATCATCAAGCAGAAGTCAGCAATCATAGGTGGAGTCACGGATGAGACGATCTCGCTACTCGATAGGGGATTCTGTTTCCTGAAACAGCCAACAGAAAATCCATTCTGGAAGCAAGAGTCGTTCAAACTCCATAAATACCAGCACTTCTTGTCGGTACCGAAGGAAGTACTCGTATCAAATCTAAACCAACTGGCACTCAGGCCTTAGAGCCACTTTCGCCGCATTAGGAGATCACTCATGTCATTTGCAAACCTCAAGAAAAACAGCAAGAATTCGATGGCAGCTCTCGCAAACAAGTTGACCAACGAAGGTAAGTCCGGCTACGAGAAAGACGCCCGCTATTGGGAGTTCCAAGTCGACCAGGCCGGCAACGGAATGGCAACCATCCGTTTCCTCCCGCCGCCAGAAGGCGAAGAGTTCCCCTACGTCAAGATCTTCGAGTACGCGTTCCAGGACAAGCGTACCAATCGCTGGTACATCGAAGCGTCTCGTGATACCCTTGGCGAACCTGATCCGGTCTCGGAAAAGTGGGCTGAACTGTGGAACGCAGGCATGAAGGACGAGGCGAAGAAGTACTCGCGCTCGACTCGCTACATCTCCAATATCCTCGTCATCTCTGATCCGAAGAATCCGGCGAACGAAGGCAAAGTCTTCCTCTATAAGTACGGTCCGCGCATCTTCCAGAAGCTGCAGGGCGCCGTCAAGCCAGAGTTCGAAGACGAAATCTCGTTTGATCCGTTCAACTTCTGGGAAGGCGCGAACTTCAAGCTCAAGGCGCGCATCGTCGACAAGCAGCGTTCATACGACAAGTCGGAGTTTGAAAAGCCGGCACCGTTGTTCGATGGCGACGACAAGAAGCTCGAGGCACTCTATGCTTCGCAGTACGCACTGCTTCCGGAAATCGCCCCGGACAAGTTCAAGGACTACGAGACGCTGAAGAAGCGCTTCCTCTCGGTTATCGGTGGCGCACCTGCTCAGGAGCGTCAGGCTGGTGGCAATGAAGAGCGTGCTACTTCGACTCGAAACGACGATCCTCCGTTCGACGCAGACGAGCCGAAGAAGCCACAGGGCCAGAAGGCATCAGCGCCAGCTGGTGATGACGAGGACCTCGAGGCGTACCGCAAGATGCTCGAAGATTAAGGTCTTCGTTCACTGAATAAATAAAAGGGCACGCGGTCTATGGTGCCCTTTTATTTTGGATCCTGCCGATGACAACAGATTACACCCAACTGAACCTTGAGATTTGTGCGGGCGAATCGATCTCCAAGATCGAAAACGTACTCCGCCACCACGGTTCAGATGTGAAGACCTTCGATTGGAAGAGGTTCATGACGTGGCTGAACAACGCGCCCGAAGAGCTTCTCTCGAAGATCACTATTCCGTCCAAGCCTTCCAAGTCACCTCTCAACGCCGTTCTGACTGAGCATGCTGGATCAGGCCCAGCCCTGACCTACATCCTGATCATGTATCGGTCAAAGTGGATCCAGACCAAAGCGTATCTCGAGTCTGACATCGAGAAGTTCGTGAAGATGTGGTCCGGAACTGAATATGCACAGAAGAAGCAGTGGTTCCTGACAGGAGATGAATCCAGGAAGGCGACTGAGATTGTCTGCGAAAACGTCATCCCACAGTTTGAGAAATGGGGCCTGGATCGCGGTCCTGCCACCGTCAACTCGCTGTTCCGAATCCTCAAGAATCTAGAAGACGTCCAACTCTCTGCAACGAAGGATTTCAAAGCAGAGCTGGGCGCTCTGTTCCTACAGTCGTCGTTCTTTGACAAGGACGTGCGAGCACAGATGGCGAGATTCTACGCCACTAACTACATCAAGGTCGCTCGTGCTCTCGGCATTCCAGAAGAGAATGTGGAGAACATGGACGAAGGCTACATGATCAAAGTCGATGCCAAACTGCTGCATGAGATGAATGCAGTTCAGAAGGCATTCATCCAGATCGAAGACAAGTACGCCACGAATCCAAAGAACAAGTCGAAATACGTCATCCATGATCTCTCGGTATCGCCAGAAGACGCGATCCTGAAAGCCTGGAAGGCGTGCCTCGGAACCGCTACCCTTCGACCTGAAGCGTTTATGCTCCAGACTTCTCGAATTGTTCCCCTGTTGGGTTCGATGGAGAAGCTGTGGGAGTTGATGGAATCCAAGCCGGTCATGGACCGGATCTGTGACTACATCAAAGACCTCGGTACGCCTGGTCTGGGACTTGTTCTCGGATCAATCGTTGACTACTGCCAGGGCCAATCGATCTCCACACGTGCAACCTTCTACCACTTCTTGGTCAATCTGAACCAAGAGTACGCGAACCTGCATCCAAACATGGTCTCGCCAAAGGCCACGTACTACATGATGATCATCGCCAGCTCAACACCTCTGGCGTGGCGTCAGTATGTAGCAATGCTTCCAAGATTGCAGTACGTCAACAAGCTCCCAGACATGATCGACTCGGAGCGCGGAACCTTCAATATCACGGCCCCAAAGAACCTCGCGTTCCTCAAGAAGGCCGTGGAAGATGTTCTGCTGCCGTGGAAAGACAAGCTGGTCTGGAACGACCCACGCGTTCTTTTGATGCTGTTGAAGTCACTCGGTTATGAAGACTTCATGAAGTTCGCATTCTCGGATGACAAGATCCAGTCGGCTTATGAGCTCCTCGCCAAGACTGAACCGAAGTCTCCGTACCTGAAGCTCCTCGCGTCCAAGAACATGAAGATCCGTAACGAGGTCTTCTCAAACATCCAGAAGCGCATGTCTCTAGGTGGACTCGATCCTATCAAGTTCTGTGATCCGTCGAGAAACCTTGCAGATTTGCCATCAAAAGATGTTCCTGATCATGTGCAGGCACTCTTCGGTAAGGCATTTGATAACCTGAAGATCACTCAGTGGCGCCCAGATGTTTTGGGCTCACGCGACGTCTACATGAAGTCTGATTGGATGGGTAATTTGTACACCCGAAAGATCCAAGAGCGTGCATACACCGCCATGGCACAGCATGCTCATTCACCTGACTCGTTGGCGGTTGTTACTGATGCTCTTCCGACTGCTGAAGTCGACAAGCTCCTGCAGATTTTCCCAGACGAGCACCTGCGTGAGGCCCTGAAGTCTCAGACGCCGAAAGATACAGCACAGCTACTGCACATCCTCGACAATTGTGCGAAGATGCACCACCCGGCTCTGTCTTTCGAGGCGATGTCCAAGCTCCTCGATGTTATCGAAGAGATCGTGGACAAGAAGCAGGACAAAACGGCTGAAGAATACAACCACCAGTCTGCTATTCGTTTGGCGGTCTGTGATATCATTGGCCGTTGGGCTGACGATCGTAAGCAGGACGCAGATAGGCTGTTCGCGCACCTCAAGAAGCATCCGGTTCTGCGCGAATTTGCGGCCAAGTACTTCGCTGAGTTCTCTGCTGTCAATGTTCTCGTCAACCTGTTGAACACGTCTGTCATCAAGCCGTTGACACCGACGACTCCTGAGCAGATGCGTATCCTCATGAAGTTCAACAACATTGAGCTTCCAACCGAGAAGAAAGTCGATGTCTCGAAACTTGAGACCTTGGACGAGATCCTTGACATGCGTAACCAGGCGAAGCTGGTCTGGCGTGACTTGCATGTCGAGCACAACGACCTGGACGAGGCTGAGCTGCTCGAGCGTTCCATCAAGCTCGACAAACACAACAAGTATCGCCACGGCGACATTGCGATCAAGGTTGTGAAGGAATTCAAGGTCGACGTTCCAATTCAAGCTGAACTGACTGCAAAGTGGGATGAAGTCCACAAGGATGACGAAGTCATGATCCCGGTCTTCCATGGAACGGGTTCAGTTGCCGCTTCGTTCATTCTCCGTTTCGGATTCGCAGTCATCATCGAAGGCGGTGGCGGCGTCGCTATCGCGGGCAAGATGTTGGGCAACGGCATCTACTTCTCAAACGTCATTGACAAGGCTGCTCAGTACGCTTCCGACAGCTCATTCTCCCGAGGCAAAGGCAACAAGGGCTACATCTTTGAGATGAGAGCCAACCTGGGTAAGAAGGGCAAGGACTACAACTGCGCAGGTGTTGATGGAACTGATGGTATCCGCTCGCCAGAGTGGTGCGTCTTCAATCCAAACGGCCAGCTGAGAATCTACAAGGCCTACGAAATTGAATTGACAGACAAGGCCGAGATGCGCGACATGAAGGGTAAGTACAAGACCCTGATGAAGGACAAGGGCATCGACGTAGACGACGATACGGACAATACATGAACCCACTCATCATCAAGCCATTTGGCCAGTACCTGAAGGAAGAAACTGGCCAGGTTTCGCCGACACAGCTTGTTTCATACACATTCATGGACGGCACGATTCCGATCTCTGAAAATGAGGTCGTATCCTTCACTGAGTTTGACCAATACCAGTTCGGACCTCATGTCTCTATGGAAGGTTCTGGCCAAGGGCCCGTCCTCTACATCGATACTCCGTACTCTGATGGTGGCGAGATTTACGTCGTGCGTTTCACATCAGAATTCATGAATGACCTGATTGAATTTGGTCGGTATTTGATACTGTTAAGAAATCCGGCCTGATTCAAGGGCTCGGTCCATTACAATATGATCCTGATTTGGAGATATCATGGCTGTAGTAGAGCACCAAATATTCGACGTTGAAACCCTTGGTCTGAAAGAGCACGCCGTTGTCACTTCGCTAGCGTGTGTTCCTTTCACGTTTGAAGGTGATGAAACGTATCCAAAGCTGGTGAGTGAGGGCTTCTTCGTGAAGTTCAAAATCTCCGAACAGCTGAAGATGGGCCGTCAGACTACACAGTCGACTCTCGATTTCTGGAAGGGCCAGCCCCAAGAAGCAAAGGTCCATTCAATCATCCCGTCTCCGAACGATGTCGGCCTTGAAGAGGGTCTGACCAAACTGACGACTTGGATCAAGGGCCGCAAGTACGAATGGAAGAAGTCGTACCTCTGGTCACGCGGCAATGCTTTCGACTTCCCAAAAATCGAAGACCTGTTCGACCAAGTCGGCATGAAGGTTCCTTTCAACACCTTCCGCGTACGTGACGTCCGCACATTCATTGACATCTTAGCTGGAACTGACAATGGTCAGTATGAACTCCAAGGTGGCGTCCCGAAAGAATTTGTGAAGCACCATGCTCTGCACGATGCTGCGCATGACGCCGCAAAGATGAAAGAACTCTACAAAATCAACTCTGGAGAATGAAGCTGTGGCTCTCTACACCATCACAAGAAGGCTTTCACCGTATAACCCCGGTGCAAATTACCTGGTGGGGTTTGACAAGTTGAATAATCCGGTTTTCAAACTAAGCTCCAGGCGGAACAGTGCAAGGGGCCAGAGGCCGATTCTTTATACGTCTTGGGCATCAGCCAATAAGGCGCTTCGATCAGTCAGGCATTCTACTCATCTGGGGTTTGAGCCCCAAATTTCAAAAGTTCGTACAACCAATCTCGTCCTAGGATAGAAATTCATGAGTGTTGAGCAAGGCGCAATCACTATTCCGTCGGATCCGCACGTCCGTAAGGAAATCAAGGACTGGGTTCTTGATACCCATGATCTGATGCTCCAAAAGGAAGCGTTCGACGCAAAGATCAAGGATTCCGTGGCTGGCGCAGCCGAGAGGTTTGAGCTGCCGAAGGAGTACTTGAGCAAGATGGCTCAAATGTACCACAAGAGCACATTCAAGAAGGAACAGGTCAAGACCGAGGACATCTTCTCGCTCTATGACGTCGTGATGGGAGACGGCGATGGCAACTAGATTCTCAGGAACACCGTTCGGTGAAGAGCCGACGAGAGAAATTGTGGCAACAACTGAACGAAAGAAGCCAGGTCCAAAGCCTGGCGCCAAGGCAGCAGCTGCCGCTGCTAAAGTACAACCTGCGGCTCCGGTCGCTCAAGGAGCACAGCGCATGGCAACACCAGCACCGAATACACTCACAATCGACAAGTCGTTGGTCGAGTTCCTCTTCTCTCGTCAGGAAGAATTGGCCCACAAGTATATCTCAGACTACGACACATTCATCAAGGGCATGGTCTACATCGCATCGAAGCCCCTGTCTCCGAACGCGCCGGACACATTGTGGTCCAACTTCCTGTCTCAGTTGATCGCCAGAACGGTGACAGCGGGATCGAAAGGAGTTGCCGTTCGCTAGTATTCTCCCGGTGTACCTCGGTACATCTTAAGGGCGGCCTTGTGTCGCCCTTCTTTTTGGATCACTAAATAAATGGGTACGCCACACATACTTGGACACCCATAATGATCCTTCTCGAATTCACAGAATGGCTGAATGAAGCCATCTCGACAGGCAACATCGATCGTGCGGCGGAGCTGATCACGACCTACCTGGTTAAGCACACTCCGCACCTGATCTTCAGGATGCCTGGCTATGAAGAGTTCTCGAACAGCAAGAACCGTGGCTTCGGTATTCGTCTATTTTACGGAAACGATGATTCCATCCGATTCAATTGGGTACACACGAATTTCAGCTCAGCAGAGCTCGACTCTGTTGACGTTTGGGAAGGCGGTGGCGGCAAGGATCCGACCTGGCACCTAGAGTTCGATCGTGAGCTGTCACTTGTCACAATCCTCCCGACGATCGTACAGATCCTGACGGCGCCAAATATCAAGCCTGAAGACATCATCGCGATCCCAGATCCATTCGAGCCAATGCGCCTCGAAGAAAACATTTCTGATGATCCGTTTGAGATTGTCATCAACTCGCTCAAGGCAGGGGAAAAAGTTCCTCTAACGGCCTTGGCAAACAAGACTGCAACATATAAAATCATCCAGTATATCCGCGAACACTACGCTAACCTCTTCGCGAAGGATGGGCGTGATACAATCTTCAAGGGTCTGCATTCAGACGTCGAGAAGATCAAGGCAATGCGTGACACAATCCTGCACGCCGTTGGCGCTGTCAAGGTCAAGGTCGTTCCAGGCGGCACTGGTGAAAAATATACAGGCGACACGAAGTTCGACGCCATGGATAAAGAAGGTTTGGAACATCTCGCATATGAGGACCAGCTGAAGGACCTTGAGGGTCTGATCAGGCTGACGATCAAGGGCGCTTCGAATGCCCTATTCATTGCTGGACGAGGTGGTGTCGGTAAGACCCACACTGTTGAGAAGGTCCTTTCGGATGCTGGTCTGCGAGACGGCGACGGCTACTTCAAGATCACTGGTTCGGCATCTGCCGGCGGTATCTATCGAGAGCTGTTCAAGCACCGAAACGATCTGGTCCTATTCGATGACGCCGACGGCGCTCTTTCGGATCAGGACTCTCGTAACCTGATCAAGGCCGCTACCGACACCAAGAAGGTGCGTAAGCTGTCTTGGATGAAGGCTTCGAAGAATCTGCTAGACCCAGACGTCATCACCGACGCTGACATCGAGCAGGGAATGCTCCCAACATACTACGAGTTCAAGGGACAGATTGTCTTCATCTCCAACCTGGCGATAGACAAGCTGGACCCGGACAAGGCTCTGCGTACACGTGCGCTGATGATCTCAATCGATCCAACGGACGAAGAAGTTCTCAACTTCATGCGCAAGATCTGCAACGGCATCCCATTGGATGATGGTTTGATTCTGTCGGACGCCGAGCGTACCGAAGTTGTTGACCTGATCGGCCAAAACAAGAACGACCTGAACATCCGAAAGCTGATCCGTGGTCTGAATATCCGTGCCGGTGCTGCTGCCGCTGGTGTTGGCGGAACCGAATGGCAGCGTCTCGTCAAACGTTATAGCTAAGAGGAACACATCATGGATTTCAACACATTTGTAGACCAGCTCGTTGAAGGTAAGATTGTCATTGACGAAAAGACTGTCTCGGGCGAAGGTGCATACTTCAACAAGGCACTGGATGCTCTGCATGCCAAGAAGAAGGCCGCTGAGGCTGCCGCAGCCGGAAAGCCACACAATCCAGGCCTCGAGAAAGCCGCAGAAGAAGCTCGAAAGAAGAACATGGGGAAGTAATTCACGAAGGATTCGTGAGCTGGTCAAGGATGAAGCAAGGACGGCGAAACACAGCTCTCGGTCATCAACCCACCAGCTGGTAGAGTGGGGATAGGCCCAGGACCGAGAGCTTTCACAAGGGGATTCAATGGACGCCGATACTCAATGGTTCAACCAACTCCTGCAGACTCTGATCGTTGTTGTAGTGGTCGGCGCCTGTATGATCTTCGCTTGCATGTGGTTCTGGAACCAAGGCCACGAAAAGGATTGTAGATGAAAGGCTTCACAGAATTCATGAACGAAGGCGTCCACGCACGTTCAACTGACATCCTTCACGACTTGATGTTGGCTCTAAAGTCAACATCTCTCAACACCCGAATGACCGAGTGGCGTACCAACGAAGTTCCTCATGGTACTCTTGAAGTACGTGATCTCGGCAGATGGGAGAATCCGCCTCGTCATGAAATGCCTGACGATGATGACGGCGAGGATTACGATTGGCAGATCCTGACGAACGACTCTGCCTCCAAGATCTCAGAAATCGTGAAGAAGATCGAGCAAAAGTATTCCTGCCAAATCAGATGGGGCTGCAACGAGAAGAATTGGATCGACTTCAGCCTCCCAAATTAAACACGGGGCACGCCTCTGCATCGCAAGTGTGCCTTCTTACTGTATCAAAGTTGGGCCAGTTTCCTAACGATTTCATACTAGACTGATAGGGTATAGGATGAGATTGAGCCCAGAGCCATAGTGCCGTGCTGCCTTTCTTCATCGTGACTCAGCCACAATGGGCCAGCACTAATCGTCGGACCACGTGTCTCGCCGTGAGCAAGAGGCTGTAGGTACTTCTGAGTCACAATCCAAAGGCATGACTGGCAACGCTCACCTGCGACCAGTGTCACCGATTTGAGATGTGATGTTCTCTCCTCGGTGTGGCAGAATATTCCGAAGCAAGCGAAGGGCGCCGTCCGGTTCTCGCGTCCGCACTATACAGCAGCTTGACTCACTGTGTGGTTATCGGCTCCGTACTGATGACTGCTGCACCTTCGGTTGGCAACAGCCGAAGGTGTGGCTCAACAGCCCCAACTGATACTCAGTAGGATACTTAAATACGTGAGTATCCCACCAAGAAGAATACGATGGCATCCCAGGCACTAAGTACAGCAATTTCGAAGGTACAGGGTTACCTGAAAGCAAACAACCAGGGTTTGACTCAGATGTTTGCTGAAATTCTCAACGATCTGAACCAGATTCAGATGGAGTTGACGACAAAAGGTACACGTATCAAGAACATGACGAAAGTTCGTCAGTTGGTCACTCAGCTTCAAGATCTGATTCAGGAGCCTGAGGAAAAGATCGAGGAGATGTCATCTACAGATTTCTTGAAACTTCGGATGGCCGACAAGCCAGAAACGTATGGACCGGGCGCTGCTGTTTTGGCTGCCGGCCATGCAGGAAAGGTCGTCGGTGTCAAGGAGAAGAATGGCAAGGTGATGGGCTACGACGTTGATGTCAAGGGCACTGTCAAATTCTACATGGCTGTGTCGGTTGAGAAGCTCCATGAAGAGCAATCCGCGATCGATATCATCAGATCTCGTATTGAGGAAGGCTACGTCGGATCAAATGAAGGTCGACCGATTCACGTTGAGACTTCTGAAGAGAAGATGAAGGAACACAAGATTCCGAAGGCTGGCTACGGCGAATCGTACGGGTCAACAAAGACCATTGAGCACGAAGGCCACAACTTCAACGTCTATCACAATGCTGGCAAGACGCTCGCCGTCTCGGTTCGAGCAGCAAACGCCAAGCAGACGCCACACGAGAAGGTTGAAGCCTTCGCCAAGAGATTTGAGAAATGAAACAGTTTCTCATCGCACTCGTCATCTTCGTTGCCCTCATCGCAGTGGCACATTTCGTCTATCTCGCTTTCGGAGTACAACACCAATGAAATCTTTCACTGATTGGACAACAGAACTGAACGAAGACTCTCGCATCAACAGCGAGAAGGTCAACCCAGATAAGCACCTTGCTGCAGGCACGAAGGTTCAGGTGAACTATCGTCCTTCGAAGCACCACGGCATGACTGGAACTGTCACTTCTCATATCGGAACTCGTGTGACCGTCCAGCACGAAGATGGTTCTGAGACTCACCACATTTCTACCCTACATCATGCTTCGGGCGGCGCTAAACCAGTTCTTTGAGGTGAAATGCATGAGAAAATTCATTCCTGAAATCTTCACTCTTCTGCTCGTTCTCTTTGTCGGTACAGCTTCAGCCGACGTCCACGTCTACAAGGACAATGTTGAAGCATTCTGCGCGGCGACCCAGGTTGATGCCACCCACTTCGCAGGAAACTGCGCCACCACACCTCCTCCGAATGATCCAACGGCCCTGACATTCACACAGATCCGTTACAGTGATCACGGCGTCTACCGGCCGGTCAACAACGTCGATGTTCGCACTAACTTTGGCGGAATCGTTGGTCGTATCTCGAATGTCCCAACATTCAACGGCGTGTTCCCGTACTTGTCTGGTCCGACCTGGGCAGTCACTCTCCCAGCCAACAAGATCATTCGTGACCGTATTGACGTTCTGCCTGGCACACCGACGAATATCTCTCGATCGCTTGTTGCTGTTTCGTATGGACCGTCGCCAAATGATGCTGCTCACTCAGTACGAGTAGCGATTGTTCCTGTTGGTGGCGCGTGGCCGACTGGCCCAGACACAGGTTGCTTCAAGTCACATCAGCGATTCATGGATCAAACTTTGCTCACAACAACGACGAATCCAGCTGACGCAAACCCATATCGTTGCAAGCTGATCCCAGGCCAGTCCTACGAGATCTTGTTTGGGTATGATATTCCAAGCTCACAAGGAAACGTGGTCTTCTGGTGGCACTAACGACCTGGCTCCGCCGCGCGGTTCAGAGTGCGGCCTGAGACTTCCAGGAGTTCAGAGGGGCGTCGGCAACGGCGCCTTTCTTTTGTTTCTCCAAAGAAAATGCTTGACTTTTGAAAGTGTTTCCAATAGACTATGGTTGTAGGCCAAACCACCTCACCTTCAGGAGCTGAAGATGCAGTACTCGGTCCAAATCGTCTCGAAGAACCCCGCACGCCATTCGTCGAAGGGCTTCATTCTCGAAGACGGCATCCAAATCGCCTCGTTCGAACGTAAAGCGGCCACCGGCCCTTACATCAACGATATGACGCTCAAGTTTTTCACCGAGGCGTCGAAGGCTCGCTTCTGCGACTTTTCGGATTCGCTGTCGATGGTCGAAACCGTCGAAGCTTTGGGAGGCTGATCATGGGAACCAAACCTGGCACTGTCACAATCAACCTGACGCCGTGGATCTTGGCATGGCTGGTCATCGGACTCATCGTCACCAGTTCGTTCAACATCTCCTGGTGGTGGTTCACCGGACCGCTCCTGCTCATCCTGAGCCCCTTCCTCATCATCTTCCTTTTCGTGTCGGCGGTGTTCATCTATACGATGATCCGCCATCCGGAACGCATCAAGTGGGAAGTGAAGAAATGAAGCAGATGCGCCAGATCAATTCGAACCTCTACACTGCGGATGATGGAACAATCCTCGTCCGGATCAACCACGAGTGGGTCTACCTCGACCACATCAGCCAAGTCGTCGACAAGGACCAGTACCGGTACGACGTCGCCGAACGCAACGGCCTGGAGTTGAAATGAGCACGTATCGAAACATCACAATCAACGGCGTCTGCTATCTCTGCGCTGTCGTCAAGGGCAAGACCTACATCCTGGGCCGCACCGGACTGGTCGGCAACTGCCAGGATCCTTCGAGGATGCAGAAATGAACGGCCCGTCGAAAGACACTGATCCGAACTTTGGCCCGGGGCATTTGACATGATCGAGAAGACCAACGTTAAGGGTGCAGAGGGCGGCCTCTGTAATCGCTCGGCTTGTCAAGCGCCAGGCGCTACCTGGTACAACGCCTCGACGATGAAGTACTATTGCGAGGATTGTGCCCGCGAGATCAACAAGTGGTCTCTCAAGGACGACGGTTTCCGCATCTGTGTCTTCGGTGTCGGCGAGCCGACGTTCAATGACGTCAAGTTCGGAAACAAACTGCGTGATACGCTTGTCGACGTTCGGGCTGGCATGGACCTCGCGTATGATGCTGTTTCGAAGGGCCTTTACGACGAAGCCCTCCTCCACCTCGGGCATCACATCGCCCTCGCATCCAAGGCACTGAGATGAGCACAAAACCTGTTGAAAACGTGAAGGACCTGTTCAACCTCTTCGAATCTGCGGAGAATCAGGTCCACTACAACCCAACGGCAACGGACCGTGCAGATTTCATGCAGCGTCTCGAGACGTTGAAAAAGGCTGCCATGAAGCTTTCGGAGCTCCAGAACGACGTCCGCAAGATGACGATGGAGACCTTCGAGAACAACATGTCTCTGGCTTATGACATCGGCGTCGATGAGTCGATGTCATACGGGAACAGCGAGAATCATGCTCTTGAAATCGAGAGCCTGACCAGTGGCGCTTCGGAGTCCATGTGGCTGCCGAGTTCCTGGGAGAGCTGCTGATGTGCCCGTTGGTCTGTGAGTACACATTCTACGCCTGGGCAGGCGGTCCGGTACACGCCAAGATGCAGAATCTCAACATCCTGCACAACTCGGTCGAGAGATTGACCCGAGACGATCTCTACAAACTCGTGGACCTGTTGCTCGACAACAACCTGAACGTCATGATCAAGAAGAATCGTGAGTCGGTTGCGAGTTACACGGTCTTCGTGGATGACAAGGGATTCACGCAGCGATGAAGCAAGGGTTCACGGGCACCCGGCGGGGCATGACCGATCATCAGAAGTGGCGGTTTGGTCACTCGATCGGTATCATCCAGCCTGTTGAATTCCATCACGGCGACTGTATTGGGGCTGATTCTGACGCTCATGATATCGTGCGAGAGGTCTGTCCCAACTGCAAGATCGTGATCCATCCTTGCAACCTCGAGAATCAACGTGCTTTCAAACAAGGCGACGTGATTCTCGAACCGAAGCCTCCGTTGGAACGGAACAAGACGATCGTCGAAGTCTGTGACGGCATGATCGCCACCCCTGGCGAGTTGGAAGAGCAGCTTCGTTCGGGGACCTGGGCAACCATTCGGTACGCACGAAAGATGATGCGGCCAATGATGATCATGTTCCCGAAAGATTTGCTTGACATCTAATACACTTTCAAATAGAATAGGCCATGAATTTCGAAGAACTTCAAGCTCGTGCTTTGGCCGAACCTGAGGTCACCTGGAAGAACACTCGGTGCATCCGAGTTCATTCCCATGGAGAGATCGTCGGTTTCATGGCCTGGCATGGCGGCTTTGTATATCGGACGTCCAAAGAACAATGGGACGCTGGCAAACTCACGGAAGTGCACTGATGACTATCCTAATCGGATCACAAGCGCTCCATAAGCGGTTCCCGGATTCCCGTGAGCCGAAGCTGGACTACGACATGATGGGAACCGTGCAGGAATTCACGGAGTTGGCCAAGGAGCTTTCGAAGATCCATGGTGAAATCACTGCCGTGAAGCATTCGGAGGACGGCGACAAGGTCTATGCATTTTTCAAGGATAACATGGTCCTTGAGTGCGAAATCGCCTGGCCTGGCACCTTGACTGAGAAGCTTGTCGATTGGGTCAACCAATCGGAAGAGTGGCTCGACTTCTCGATCGGTGATGTGTGGGTTCGAGTGCCACCCCTCAATTTCTTGTACATGCTCAAGATGTCGCATCGATACAAGAAGAACTCGCCGCACTTCCTCAAGACGATGCGCGACATCCAGTTCATGCGCTCAAAGGGAGCAAAGATCGGAATCGACACCTATCTCCTACGTCCGCTGTACAAGCAGCGCATGAAGGAGACTTACAACTACGCGCACCCGAACCTGAAGCAGACGAAGAAGGATTTCTTCACAGACGACGTGCCGTACAAATATGACCATGACTCAATTCACCGAGCCATCGCGGCTCCGAACGATCCTGCGTACACGTACGTCAAGGATTGCCAGGATGAGGTTTTCATGAAGAAGGAAAACTTCTATGCATCCAGTCTGGTCACTCAGTTGATGTGTGTGCTCGAAGAGTCGATGGTTTTGGCGTTGGAGCGTTCGATCATCCCCTTCGACTCGTTCGAGAATCCTGAGCGTATCGACTGGGCATTCAAGATGGCGCTGTTCAAGGTGTGCACTTCGATCACGTCGGGTTGGTTCCGTGAGTTTGCATGGGAAAACTACGACACGGTGCTTGAAATGTATGGCCTCGACAGCCAGGAATTCGTCAACAGATTCAAGAAAGGTCTTGACAGCGGTATCGTTTTGCCATACACTAAGCCTGCCTACTGAGGAGAAAACAGATGGCCACCAACAAGCCTTCCGCCATGGTTCCGATCCAGCAACTCAACCTGCAGGAGCTCGAAGCCCGTTTGACGGACCTCCGTCAGCGTAAGGGCGCTGCACTGCGAGAGATCGAGCTTGAGGAACAGGCGTTGAACCAGCGCCGTATCGCAATCGAGCAGGAAGCGATCCGTAAGCGCCAGGCCCTTGCGAAAGGACACGCTACAACGATCAAAGAGAAACTCTCCGAGATCGAGAAGCTGATGACAGAGGCTGGTTTCACTGGCGGATTTGCTGGTAAGATCGGAGTCAACATGGGCTGGACTGACGATATCGAAGTTGATGTCGGCGAACAGCCTGAATACGGCTGGCACGGGAGCAACTGCTGATGAACGCGAAAGATCGCGCCGACACCAAGAAGATGGTGCAGGAGAAGATCAACGAATTGCGTGATGTCCTCAAGGCATCAGGATACGCGTACAACATTTCCGGCGGCATTTCAACTTCGGAAGAAGAGTACGAACGTAACGGCCTCGACATGGATATTGACCTTTTCGCAGGCAAGTGGGTTTCTAGCTGGTGCTAACCAGGAGGTCAACGTGGCAAATGCGAACCGTATCCGCCACCTGGCCGAGGAATTGGATCACTCAGGACTCAGTGTCAAGGTGATCCGCCGACAGGACGGTGACACGCTACGAATCTCAGCGTCTGACAAGGACGCCAACGACGATCGTGGCGGATGGGTAGAATCTGACTGCATGGATGCCGACTGATGCACTACCACGTCAAAAACGGCTTCTTTGTGAAGTGCTACAGGCAATGTCGTAGCACTTTGCTTTCGGGAACCTTCTGGATTGGCCTGACTGTCTCCTATCCCTTCGAACATTGGCTCTGGGAGAAGGTTTGGCCCTTCTCGATCATTGGCCACTTCCTCATCGGACACTGATATGCTCACAACTGCTCAAAAGTTGGATGATCTTCGCGAAAAGATCACTGATAGTTCTCTCAGTGAGTACGCGAAGTGTGATTACGCCCTCAGGGTCCTGAACAAAGATGCTGAGGACGACTACACCTTCTTCAAGGAAGGCCAGTATCTGTTGAAGGAACACGGGTTCTGGATCGCATCCGAATTCTGTTCATGGATCGACGAGGTGGGAATCGGCGAAACCCGAGTGGACATCTACTGATGAAGCTCTGGCTCGACGATATGCGCCCAGCGCCAATCGGTTGGCTCCACGCCAAGACGGTTGCTGAAGCAATCGAACTCTGCGAGAGGAATCCGCAGGTCGAGAAGATGTCTCTCGACCACGATCTAGGAGCATGCCTCGCGTGCATGCAACATTTCACTGGGCTTAATACGACGGACCGAACAACGCTTGTCGAAGCTTGGTTGGTCAAGTCTGAATATCAGAGCATGCCGCATTGCGTGCATGAAAAATCCGGACACGATTTCGTGGTCTGGCTCGAGAACAACCCAGGGTACTGCCCTGCAGAGATGCCGAATGTACACTCAGCTAATCCCGTCGGCCGTGACCGTATGCGGCTTGGACTCCAGCGACTTTATGAGGCGCTACGAGGAACTTGAAGACGGCTACGATTCTTTCGAATCCATGCAGCGCGCGCACGCCATCCGTAAATTGGATGAAGAATTCTTCGAGTGGCCCAGCGAATGGGCTGAAGTAGAGAAAGCGATCAGGGGGAAGATTGACGCGTTGTCCCGTCAATTCTGCAACTACCACATCGACGACGAACAATTCTTCTGATGCTCGCCACCGATCAAGAGGAGAAGTTGGTAAATATCATCCGGCTGCTCCTTGATAATCAAGACAAGATTCTGAAGGACTTCCAACCGGACTCATGCGGTTGTAACGGCGGCCTACCGAAATACGTGTACCGCAACCCCGCGGCATACCAGATCGGTAACATGCTCGAGCAGAGTGAAGGTTGGATGAGAGAATGGATACAGAAAACGTTGTAGATGCATTTTCGTTCAATTCGCAAGAATCATTCTCCAAGTGGTTGAAGCCGCCTCCTGATCCACTGGCCGACAACAATCTCATGGAGTTGGTGCGAATCATTGATTTCCACTACAACAATGAGGGCGGGCAATTGGTCGGTTTGCAGAAGGCCAGGCTCGACCTGCTGAAGAAGACAGAAGATGAGCAGCTGATTCGAAAGGCTGTCATCCTCTCTGACTACGGCAAAGATGAAAACCTGAATCTGCAAGGAACCTTTGCTCTCTTCTGAGGTACATGATGCTCGTCACGAAGCGATTCCATGAAGAAACCGTGCAGACGTTGCAAGCTGATCGCGCGGATATGCTCGTTCACTACCGCACCAAGCTTCAAGAGAAGGATGACGAGATTGCTCGCCTGAAGACGTCTACGTCAGCAGCAGACGCCATCAAGATGCTTGGCATGCAAGGTGAAATTGAAGCAGCAAACACCTTGGTGGAAAATCTCCAGAATCGGATTGTGACTCTCTACTTGGAGACCGAACGCATTCCTGGCCTGGTCGACAAGAACGAAGAGCTCCAGACGAGGAACGCAGTAC
>Ga0070665_100001837_pt1 | contig 24108 bp, 19 predicted proteins | sample KBSS13metaG_FD_65862 | JGI IMG/M metagenome (GOLD analysis project Ga0070665, IMG submission 65862) | Switchgrass rhizosphere microbial communities from Kellogg Biological Station, Michigan, USA - KBS S1-3 metaG | ecosystem: Host-associated > Plants > Roots > Rhizosphere > Soil ... | reverse complement strand
AGGAAACATTTGTAATTAGCGGAAAACCCTTTCCCAAAATCCATAGGTCGATGAAGCCTTGAGTCTTCACCAAAATGGCACACCGCATTGAGTAACAATTGAGTCATCCGCGGGTGACGGAAGAGCGAGTTTGTCACCGAATTAGGACGGAAGGACTAGAGCGCGGATCCCGTGGCTGCGATCGGTGTTCTGTGCCCGTAGCCTCCACGTGGACTCAGTGCAATGCCGACCGTTGTTCGCTCAGTCGGTTTCGAGCCCGCTTGACTTCTCACCCCAGGACCCCCTCTCTTTTCACAAGTGGTGATTCTAAAAGACTTGCTGACGCGATCGCCAGCGATTCATCTGGCGAAAACCTATCCCCGTTTTCTTCAGCAATGAGTTTGCAAGCTACTGAAAAAAAGCGAGATAGTTGCTTCTTTTCCCAAAGCGAATCGCTCAGGGTTGAATCAGGGCGAGGCGGAAGCCACGGCGAGAGCAATGATCTTTTCCCGCGACAGTCGCGTGCGAGGCAACTTGGTGATTTGCCCGCTCAGGCTCGGGCCTGCTTTTCACCAGGGGCCGGAGGTCATAGCGGACGGGAAAGACCGCCTTAAGTGGAGGATTCAGGGACCTGGCGAGGGCGCGAGGACCGCGTTTCCCATAGTCGGAATCGAAGTAACGAGCCAAATAAAACCATCTATTTCCGTGCCAGATGGAGACAGTCAAAAAGATTTCGCTAAGGCGAGGATCTTTGTCGTTAAGGTTCCGAAAAGCGCCCAGCACAAGGTTCCGTCGGCGAGGGAAACTCGGGTAGCGAGCAACGTGCCGCGCAGGCTCGAGGCCGGCAGACGCTTAACGGGCGTAACGCACACTTCGCGGTCATCAGAGGTGACGAACTGCCAGACCGGATGCTTTTTCAGATCTTCCACTCGAAGGGACACGGATTTGCCGGCAAATTTGGTCATGAGTTGGATTGTCCGTGAGGTCGCCGGAACGGCGGGTTACCAGAGGTTGGCCCAGCGGATGAGGTCGACGACGCCGACGGCGGCTACGAAGATCGTGCCGATCCAGAGGAACAGTTTTGTAGTGGGGTAGCGGTCCTGATTTGTAGATTCTCCGCTCATTTTCAAGAAGAAGAAGAGAAGTCCGGCGACTCCGAGGAGGATGGCCCAAATGGGAATTCCAGCAAGGTGCGTGGGCATGGACGACATAAGTGGATGTTACAAACGCAAGCTGAATTCGCAAAGCTTAAACTACAGCCTGGTAAACGAAGCAAGCAACAGGGTTCGGCGCAACTCGGGCAACTACCATCGATGTGTTGGGTTAGCGGAAGCTGAAATGTTGATTTCAAGCTTGTCAATTTCGCACGCCTGCTGGGCTTGAGTTTAAGAACGGCAGAAATAGACAGGCGCTCGTCCGCATCGCGCTGAGCTGCGAACGTTCCCCCGCAGGTACTATTCGTAGCGGAGGGCTACGATGGGGTCGACGGCCAGAGCGCGGCGTGCGGGGACGTAGCAGGCGGCGAAGGCGGCCAAAGCGAGAATGGCCGCGATGGCGATGTAGGTGATTGGATCGCTGGCGCTGACGCCGAAGAGGAGACTGGTCATGGCTCTGGTGGCGAGGAAGGCGGCTGCCGCGCCCACCACGAGCCCGATACCGGCGAGGCGCATGCCGCTGCCGATGAAGAGGCCGAAGATGTCGCGGCGCTGCGCGCCGAGGGCGGTGCGCACGCCGATTTCGTGGACACGTTCGGTGACGGCGTAGCTCATCACACCGTAAATTCCTACGAAGGAAAGCACGAGGGCGAGAACGCCAAAGGCGCCGACGAGCCACAGGGTGAGGCGCCGCGTGGCGAGCGTTTCGGCGACGACTTGTGCCATGGGGCGCATGTCGTGCACGGGGAGTTCGGGGTCCAGTTCGGCCACCATGTTTCGCACAGCGGAGAAAAGCGCGGCCTGGTCGCCATTGCTGCGAATGGCCAGCCCTACGTAAGACGACGGAGTCTGCGCGAAAGGGAGATAGCTTTCGAACTGGACAGGTTCGGAGAGACCGTTGTGGAGAACGTTGCCCACGATACCGACGACTTCGAGTTGTTTGTCGCCAAGAATGGTGATGTGCCTGCCGAGCGGATCCTGGCCCGGCCAGATTTCCTGTGCGACTTTTTGATTGATGACGACGACGGGATCGGATTTGGCGGTGTCGGAGGGGGCGAGTTCGCGTCCGCGAAGCAGCGGAATGCCCATGGAATGAAAGTAGCCGGCGTTGATTAAATGAACGCCGATGATCGGGCGCTGCGCGCGTTCGAATGGAGCATGACCTTCGGCGACGGCGAGTCCCGTGGTGGTGTCGTCGCCTTCGAGCGGAAGGTCGTTCGAAGTGGCGACGCCTTCGACTCCAGGCAATGCGGCGACGCGGCGAAGAAGCTGGTCGAGAAGCTGTGTGGAACGACCGGTTTCGCTATAGCGGGCGCTGGTGAAATTCATCCACATGGTGATCATGCGATCGGGGTTGAAGCCGGGTTTTACCTGGAGGATTTGGACGAAGCTGCGGATGAGTAGGCCGGAAGCTACGAGAAGAACGAGAGACAGGGCGACTTCGCCGATGACCAGCAGGCTGCGGAGGCGATTGTGAGCTACGCCACTGGTAGAACCGCGGCTGCCTTCTTTGAGAAATTCACCGAGAGATTGCCGGCCGGCGGCGAGAGCTGGCGCGAGGCCGAAGAGCAAGCCGGTGAGGAGAGAGACTGCCAGAGTGAAGCCGAGAACGCGAAGGTCGAGAGAGACTTCCTGAACGCGAGGAAGATCGGACGGAGCGGCCGCAACGAGGAAGTGGATCAGCACTGCAGCAAGGGCGAGGCCGAGAACGCCGCCTGCGAGCGAGAGGAGCGCGCTTTCGGTGAGAAGTTGGGTGACGATACGAAGGCGTCCGGCGCCGAGCGCGGAGCGGACGGCGATTTCACGGCGGCGGCCTACGGAGCGTGCAAGGAGGAGATTGGCGACGTTGGCACAGGCGATCAGAAGGACCAAGCCGACTACGCCGAGCAGAACAAGGAGAGTTTGGCGCACGGGGCCGGTGACGAGTTCGGTTAACGGGATGAGTTGAACCGTGTGGCCGGTGGCTTCGGTGTGTTGCTGACTGATGCGGCCCATGATGCCGGAGATGTCGGCCTGGGCTTGAGAGATAGGGACACCAGGCTTCAAGCGGCCGATGATGCTGAGGTAGTGATTTTCGCGGTCGGTGCTGAGTTTGCGTTCCCAGTCGGCGGATGCGCTGAAGATTTCAGGAACCGTATTGACGGGATTGACCCAGAGTTGGATGTCGCGGCTGTAGCGGAAGCTGGCGGGAAGGACGCCGACGACTTGTACGGGCTGATTGTTGAGGCTGATGGTTTTGCCGATGATGGCGTGGTCGCCGCCGAAATGGCTTTGCCAGAACCCGTAGGTCAGGACGGCGACGCGAGGGGAGCCGAAGGTTCCTTCTGCGGGTAGAAAAGTGCGCCCTAGAATTGGTTGGACGCCGAGCAGCGTGAAAACGGGAGTCGTGGCGACCACTGCGGGGATGCGTTCGGCAGGGCCTGCGCCGGTGAGATTGAAGCTCAGGCGGTGAACGGCGGCGATTTGGGCGAAAGAGCTGTTTTGCGACTGGAAGTCGAGGAAGTCGGCGCCAGAGAAGGGAGCTTCGGAGAGATGGGGCTGCGACTCCCAGAACCAGACGAGTTCGCTCGGCGCCGGGTAGGGCAGGGGGCGCATGAGGACGGCGTTGACTACGCTGAAGATGGCGGTGTTGGCGCCAATGCCGAGAGCGAGGGCCAGGATGGCGGCGAAGGTGAGGCCGCGGCTGCGGAAGAGCATACGCAGGCCGAAGCGAACATCCTGAAGGATGTGGAGCATTGATTGGGCCTCCTGACGGACCGCGACTTGGAACGTTAGACGAGGGGAAGGGCTAGCGGTCAGGAGAAAATGTAAGGTTCTTGGGATTTTCGGGCGGCATTTGATTGGTGGAATTTTTATCGAGGAGACTTAGATGACGACTCGCAAAAGCATTGTCCTGTCGTTGGTGGCTGGTTTCTTGGTGCTGGCTGGTTCTGTTTGCGAGGCGCAAGTTTCGAAGACGGGAAGGGAAGCGGTGAGTGCTGCAAAGAGCGGTGCTCGAACGGGTGAAGCGGACGATTTGGCGGTGAAGATTGCGTTTCGGTTCGATATTTTGGATGTTGTGACGAACCATCAATTTGCGGGGCAGAAGAACAGCTTTCATGTGGAATACGAGTACGCCGGGGTGTTGAAGGGAGCTGAGTTTGATCCGAAGGGGCACGCGGTGCCGGCGACGACTTATCCTTATTTTCAGTCCGTGCGCGACGCGATCTTGGATACCATCGCGAAGTATCCGGACAAGGAAGATTTTTATGAAGTGTTTGGCATGAATATTTGCCGGCGGGTGATGCGGGAGTTTCCGCAGATTCAGAAAATTACGCTGCGGATTGATACCCCGGCGTATGGACCTGTGAATGTGGATCGGGGTGAGACGATTGTGGTGGAGCGGAAGTCGGCACGGAAATAGTGGAAGTTGCGCACAATCTAATGCGAGAGGGGGAATAGTGAAAGGGAATTTAGGAAAGGCGATGATGATTTTGATTGCGGGGCCGTACCGGTCGGGGACGGGGGATGATCCGGAGCTGATCCAGAAGAATGTGGAGTTGATGGAGTCGTATGCGCTGACGATTTTTCGTGCGGGGCATATCCCCGTGCTGGGAGAGTGGTTCGCGTTGCCGCTGGTGGCGCTGGCGGGTTCGCGGAAGATTGGGGATGAGGCGTTCAACGAGATTTTTCATCCGATCGCGGTGCGGTTGCAGGGGAAGTGCGATGCGGTGTTGCGCGTGGGAGGGGCTTCGGCCGGGGCGGACGAGATGGTGCGCGTCGGAGAGAGCTTGGGGCTGAAGATTTACCGGAGGTTGGAGGACATTCCGGGAGTGGGGTGAAGCGCGCTGCGAAAAAAAACGGAAGAAGGTGAGAAGGGCGGAGATGCAAGCTCAAAGAAAACAAGCACAGATGGAAGAAGCGCTGCGAGATGCACTGCAAGAAAACGCCGGCGAGACGCCGGCGCTGCAGAAGGAAATTAGTCGAATTTGATGTTGGCGTATTGAGCGTAGCGCTGCTGGCAGGCGATCGCGTTTTGGCGGGCGGCTTGGAATTCGGGCGTGTTGCGGATTTTGTCGAACATGTGATCGTTGTCAACCGCGGGATAGACGCAGAAGTTGCGTTTGGCGTCGGCTTCGAGCAGTTGAAGCGCGGCGTCTTTTTTGTCGAGCCAGGCGAACATGGCGGCGCCGAAATACCAGGCGTCGGGATCAGGTAGCTGGAGAAATTCGGACACGGATTGCGCGATGATTCGATCGCATGCCGGTGTCGCGGAGTTCGGCCAGCAGGTGCGGACCACTTCGTAGTTGCTACCCGCGGGAAGAATTTTAAGTTTGGGCAGCGCTTCGTCGACTTTGCCTTCACGCAGCAAAACATGTCCCGACAAGAAAGAGCTGAATTCGCCGGGGGCGCGATCGAGTTCGATGCGCGCCTTACGGAGGTCATTCAAGTAGATGTAGGGAACGGCGCAGTCGGCAGCCAAATCAGGATCAAGGCGATGGGATATTTCGCATTCCTCGGCGGCGCGATCGAGCGCTCCGATGGAGCGGAGGAGTTGGGAGTTGAGCAGATGAAGCTCTGCGCGACGCGGCCGCTTGCGAGCTAGTTCCTGAAGCTGGGCAAAGCTGGATTCGAGGCCCCCGCTCACGCGACTGCCGAGGCCGATAGGCCACGTGGCGGCGCTGAGCAAGTTCGGATCAAGCTGACGCGCGCGATCGAGTGCGGCGATACATTTTTGCAGTGCGGCGTCGCCACCATTAAGCATGTCAGCTTCAATGTAATAGTGGGAGCCAAGAGCGACCCAAGCGGGCGCGTATCCGGGATCGAGTGCGACTGATTTTTCGAGCAACGCGATGGCTTGTTTGTTGTGCTCGACGTCGTAGCCGGGATCCTGGCTGCGGAGGTAGAGATCGTAGGCTTGCTGGTTTTTGGGTTTGGTGGCGGAAAGTTCGCCAGCGGGCACGCCGAGTGAGGGGAGCAAACCCTTTTCGAGGCTGGTGCTGATATCGTCGTGGAGTTTGAGGACGTCGGCGGCAGGAACTTCAAGAGAAGTGCGCCAGGTTACTTCCTGTTTGAGGACGTCCATGGCTTCGAGAGTGACGCGAAGGCGATTGTCGTGGCTGAGGAAATGGCCGGTGACGATGTGCGCGACGCCGAGCTGACGAGCGGCGGCGTGAGGATCGGCGTCCTCACCGGAGTAGCGTTGCGACATGCTGAATGGGCGGACACTGAGAGTGGGAGCGTAGCTGAGCGTGGTGACGACTTCGTCGGGGAGAGCGGTGCCAAGGTAGTCGAATTTGGCGTCGTGGGCGGAGTTTTGAAATGGAAGCACGGCGATGGTCGTTTGATGGGACAAGCCCGCTGGGACGGGCGCAGCAGCGCGTTTGCGGAGGAAAAATCCGGCGGCGACGGTCGCGGCGACCGCGAGCAGAAGAACAGACGCCGCGGTCAGAGCAAGGCTCACGCGGTGACGCCGAACCGTTTTGCGTGCGGCGACTTTCGCGGCGCCAGATTCGATGTCGCGCTGGAGGCGAAGGAGATCGGCTTTTAATTCAGCGGCGCTTTGGTAGCGAAGGTCGCGGTCTTTGGCGAGGGCCTTGTCCAGGATACGTTCGAGATCGTGGGGTAGGCTGGGGCGGAGGTCGGAAGGCGGAATTGGCTCGGCCGTCAGAATGGAACTGAAAACGGCGGTTTGCGTGGCGCCGTCGAAAGCGCGCCTGCCTGTGGCCATTTCGTAGAGGACTGCGCCGAATGAAAAAAGGTCGGAGCGAGAATCGAGAGGTTCGCCGCGGACTTGTTCGGGCGACATGTAAGCGGCGGTGCCCAGGACAGCGCCGGTCTTTGATAGTTCGACTGCAGTCTCCACCAGAGTCGTGTTCGCGATTGTTGTGTCCGAGCCGGAATCGTCGCGCTTGGCGAGGCCAAAATCCAGAATCTTTGAGTCGCCGCGTGAAGTGATGAAGATATTAGCGGGCTTGATGTCGCGATGGATGATGCCTTGCGCGTGTGCGGCAACCAAGGCGTCGGCGATTTGAACGCTCCACTTCAGGAGCTGAGAAATTTCCATACCGCCGGGGCGGCAGAACTGGCGAAGATCGGAGCCGTCGAGGAGTTCCATCACGAGAAATGGATGGCCATCGTGCTCGTCGATTTCAAAGATGGTGCAGATGTGGGGGTGATTTAGCGCGGAGGCGGCTTGAGCCTCGCGTTCGAAGCGGCGGCGGGCAGGCAAATGGCCCGCATCGTCGGTGCGGATGAACTTGATGGCGACTTTGCGGAGAAGCTGCTGATCTTCGGCGACATAGACGTCGCCCATTCCGCCCGAGCTGAGATGGCGCAAGATTCGGTAATGCGAGACCTGGGACCCTTCCGTCACTGGAGCCATTGCTGTGGATGATACCGCAAGTCGCGCAGCGAAGGCCGCCGGGTATACGGAGCTAGGAACTGGGCGAGGCCCAGATGACGAAGTCAGCGATGCCGGCGATGGCGAAGAGGATCGTCGCGATCAGGAAGAAAAGGCGGAGCTTGGAGAGTTCTTCGCGCTCGGAGGGATTGCCCGCCACCTTGAAAAGGAATAGAAGGAATCCTGCGATTGCGAAAAGAATAAGCCAGACGGGGATGCCGGCGAGTTCGGTGGGAATGGAACGCATGTTTTCTTCCGCAAACTGATATTACAAGCGGGAAGAGCGGCGCGCAAAGAGTTCGCAAGCGATAGCAAAGCCGCACCCTTGCTACTGATTAAGGGTGCGGCTTAACTGCGAAAGCAAGTGCAAAGGTTGCGCTACTTGTGAGATTCGGTTGTGCCGGTCAGGTATACGTTTTGCGCAGCGGAAAGCGCTGTTCTCGTTGCGGGAGGGAGGAGGATGGTGAACACGTGCTCGCCGGTCTCGATCTTGGTGAGAACGGTTTGGTCGCCAGTGCGAAAGAGCGTAACACTCGGGTGAGATTCGTGAGTGTCGCGTATATCGAAGGTCATGGCGACAGCGGAAGCGCCATTTTCGACGCCTCTGATGGACAAAACCAGCAAATCATGGTCGCTGTTGCGCCTAACATCGTATTTGCCCGCGGGAAGCGTCTTGCCGTTGACCACAAAATCGTACGGGATATCGACGACAAGGCGATCCGCTTCACCTGCATAAGCGGCCACAGCTAGAAGCGCCCCGCCAAAAGACACCACGAGCCAGCGGAAAAAATTCCGTTTCATATCTTCTCCTTTTTGTTTGGAGTGGTCTTGCGCACCTTTCGCGGCTGGGATGAAGAAGACCGCGGTCAGCACCGTATTCGGATGCAGCCCCAAACTTGTATGTCCATTCGACGCGCGAGGAAAAGTTGGCGTTAGAGCGCGCCGGTAAAGCTTGTGTAACGGATTTGTAGCATTCCGGGCCTGAAAAAACCTGGAATCATTCAGCCGAAACGCTCAGGCGCTGAGCTTGCTGTGGATGAGCAGGCGACGAATGGCGAACGCCAGGAACAGCAGGAGAAAGATCACATTGCTGGCGTTGGCGTCGACTTGCGAGATGAGGTAAACGTGGCGAGCGGCGAGAGCAAGCATCAAGACCATGATGACGAGGTTGAAGGTCTTGTTCACGGAAAATCCTTTCGCGTGAAGCTTATGGTGATTTTTGTCGGATCTGCTTGCAAATAGGCGGCACCTTAACAGAAAAACCGCGCGGCTGTCTTGTATTTGCAACCGCGAACAATATTGACCACGGCAAAGCGATTTCCATTCACTGTGCCTGAAGTCGCGAAATAAAAACTGAAACGTCACGGAAGCGAAACACAGTGGGACTAACCTGCGGCTCGCGATTGCCGACAGAGCAATCGGGAGAGGTGTGACTTTAGTATGGGTACCGACCGTAGAGAGTTTCTAAAATATCTGGCCACGACGGCAGCAGCGAGTGCTTTTCCAGCGAGCATCGCGCGAGCTCTGGCGATTCCAGCTAGTAACCGGACCGGGTCGCTGAAAGATATTGAACACGTAGTGTTCCTGATGCAGGAGAACCGGTCGTTTGATCATTATTTTGGCGCATTGCGAGGCGTACGCGGGTTCGGCGATCCGCGCGCGGTGAAGCTGCCTTCGGGCAAGAGCGTGTGGCATCAGCCGGATGCCAATCATCCCGATGGATATCTGCTGCCTTTCCGTCCCGATGTGCCGAACCTGGGCCTGGCGTTCATCGAGGACACCCCGCACGATTGGACGAGTACGCAACATGCGTGGAACGGAGGGAAGTACGACCAGTGGGTGCCGAGCAAGGGCACGACCTCCATGACGCATCTGACGCGAAACGATATTCCATACCACTATGCGCTGGCCGATGCCTTCACGGTTTGTGATGCGTATTTCTGCTCGTTGCTAGGTCCGACGGATCCGAACCGGTATCACATGTGGACAGGCTGGGTGGGGAATGATGGAAACGGCGGCGGGCCGGTGATCGATAACGCCGAAGCGGGCTACGGCTGGTCCACGTATCCGGAAAAACTGGAGAAGGCGGGGATTTCTTGGAAGGTTTACCAGGACATCGGCGAAGGACTGGACGCGGAGCATTTCTGGGGATGGACCGGCGATGCGCCATACATTGGAAACTATGGCGACAACTCTTTGCTGTACTTCCATCAGTACCAGAATGCGCCGGACAGCAGTCCGCTGGCGCAGAAAGCACGCGTCGGAACGAACATCGCGAAAAGCGGAACCCTGTTCGACAGCTTCCGCCAAGACGTTGTTTCAGGGCAGTTGCCACAGGTTTCCTGGATCGTGGCGCCGGAATCGTACACGGAGCACGGCAATTGGCCGTCGGATTATGGGGCCTGGTACGTTTCGGAGATGCTGGACGCGCTGACAGCGAATCCGGAGGTATGGAGCAAAACAGTGTTGTTCTACATGTTTGACGAGAACGACGGATTTTTCGATCACATCGTGCCGCCGACGCCGCCACGATCGAGAGCCGAAGGGATTTCCACGGTAGGAACAACAAACGAGCTGTTTGAAGGCAGTGCCACTTATCCGCTGAGCGACTTTCCCGCCGGGCCGTACGGACTGGGGGTGCGCGTGCCGATGATCGTGGTTTCGCCGTGGAGCAAAGGAGGATTTGTGAATTCGGAAGTATTCGACCACACGTCGCTGATTCGATTTTTGGAGCAGCGATTTGGTGTGAGCGAGCCGAACATCACGCCGTGGAGACGAACGGTGGCCGGGGATCTGACCTCAACGTTAGATCTTGCGACGCCAAATGCGGCGGTTGTGTCGCTGCCGAGTACGGCGTCGTATCAGCCGCCGGATAGCGACCGTCATCCGGACTACATTCCGCCGGTGCCCACGAACCAGTCGTTGCCCGAGCAAGAGGCTGGAACACGGCCGGCGCGGGCGTTGCCTTACGAGCTGCATGTGGAGGGCGAAGTCAGCGGGTCCGCAGTGAACGTCGCGTTCCGTAACAGCGGCAAAGCGGGCGCGGCATTTCAAGTGCGGTTTGAAGATGGCAGCGCGCCGCAGACTTACACAGTCGGCGCGGGACATCAAACCGTGGACGCGATCGGTGGCGGCGGAGCGGCGTACGGCTTTGCCGTATACGGGCCGAACGGATTCCTGCGCACTTTCTCGGGCGGATTTGCGGGAGATCGCGCGAAACTGACGGTGACCGCGGATTACGAGAAAAGCGCCGAAGCAATTGGGCTGACGATTCGAAACAATGGACAAGACGCGGAGAAGGTGAACATCTTCGATGCGTACACGGGGAAGACAGAAAAGCATACGGTGCAGCCGGGGCATGTGGTGGTGTTTTTTGCGCAACTGCACAAATCGTTGGGGTGGTACGACCTGACTGTAAAGACGGCGAGTGACGCGGGTTTTGCGCGGCAGCTTGCGGGGCACGTGGAGACGGGCCGGCCCAGCGCGAGCGATCCGGCGATTGGATCCGCGGCGGCGGTGGCGCAGAACGCGTGAAACCGAATCGCGAGGGCTAAAGAAATCGGCCTCCAACCAAGCCGCGGTTGGAGGCCGATCAATTTTTTCAGAGCTTTAGCGGGCTTCGACTTGCCAGGTGTCGCCGCCGCGCAAGAGTTTGGCGAGATCGCCGGTGCCGCGCTTGGCTTGGACTTCGGCGATCTGTTTGGCGATGACGTCTTCGTAGCGAGGAAGATCGGGCCACGAACGAAGTACGCCGATCGGCGTCGGGAAGTCCGGGCGTTCTTCCATGTGAGAGAGCTGGAAAGCGTAGAACGGTCGCGGGTGGTGGACGTCGTGGACGATCAAGTCGGATTCGGCGATGCCGTTGCCGAGTTGGACGACTTCGATGTCGCCGTCGGAGTTGCGGCGGATACCCTTGTCGCGATTCTTGCCGAAGATGAGCGGCTTGCCGTGCTCGAGTTGGATGACATGCTCGCTGCGCGCGTCTTTTTCGGTGATGCCGGTCCAGGCGCCGTCGTTGAAAATGTTGCAGTTTTGCAGGATTTCGACGAACGCGGAACCTTTGTGTGCAGCCGCGTGCTTAAGAGTGTCCTTCAAGTGGGCCTGAAATACGTCCACGGAGCGAGCGACGAACGTGGCTTCGGCGCCGATGGCGAGCGAGATGGGATTGAATGGACGATCGAGCGAGCCGAACGGAGTGGACTTGGCCCTCTTGCCCAGCTCGGAAGTCGGCGAGTACTGGCCTTTGGTTAAACCATAAATTCGATTGTTGAATAGCAGAACCTTCAAGCCGACGTTGCGGCGCAGCATGTGAATGGTGTGATTTCCGCCAATGGAAAGAGCGTCGCCGTCACCGGTGGCGACCCAAACTTCGAGGTCGGGGCGAATGGCTTTGATGCCTGTCGCGACGGCGGGCGCGCGGCCGTGAATCGTGTGAAAGCCGAACGTGTTCATGTAATACGGGAAGCGCGAAGAGCAGCCGATGCCGGAGACCACGACGAAATTTTCGCGTTTGATGCCAAGTTCGGGGAAGACGGACTGGACGGCGGAGAGAATGGCATAGTCGCCGCAGCCTGGGCACCAGCGGACTTCCTGGTCGGTCTGGAAGTCTTTCTTTGTAAGAACCGGTAGAGCCGTTGTGGTCATTTTTCGCTTTGCTCCGAAAATTACAAGACAAGCTCGGAGATTTTTTGTTCGAGCTCGGACTGCTTGAACGGACGACCTTGGATCTTGTTGAGGCCGATGGCATTCACGAGAAACTTTGCGCGCAGGAGCCAGAGGAGCTGGCCCATATTAAGCTCGGGGACAAGGATTTTCTTGTAGCGCTTGAGAACATCGCCGAGATTGCGCGGGAATGGATTGAGGTGTCGCAGATGAACGTGGCCGATACGGTGGCCGAGTTCGCGCTGCGAGTTGACGGCTGCGGTGATGGAGCCGTGCGTGGAGCCCCACGCGACGATCAGGAGATCACCGTCGGGATCGCCGGCCGGGACGATATCCGGAATGTCTTGAGCGATGGCTTCGACCTTGGCCGCGCGGATGCGAACCATTTTTTCGTGATTGAGCGGCTCATAGTTGATGTTGCCGGTGACGTCCTGCTTTTCGAGGCCGCCGACGCGATGTTCGAGGCCGGGAGTGCCGGGGACGGCCCAGGGACGGGCTAGCGTTTCGGGATTGCGGCGATACGGCTTGAAGTCGACCGGGTCGGTGGCGAAATTCACCGGGAAGGCAGGAATCTCGTCGAGGTTGGGGATTTTCCAAGGCTCGGCGCCGTTGGCGAGGTAACCGTCGGAAAGAATGATGACGGGGACCATGTACTTCACGGCGATGCGGGAAGCTTCTAGAGCGGCCCAGAAGCAGTCGCTCGGAGTAGCGGCTGCGACGACAGGAATGGGAGCCTCAGAGTTGCGGCCGAAGAGTGCCTGAAACAGGTCGGCTTGCTCGGTCTTGGTCGGCAGACCGGTAGACGGGCCGCCGCGCTGGATGTCGCAAATGACCAGCGGAATTTCGACAGCGATGGCGAGGCCCATGGCTTCGGTTTTCAGAGCCATGCCGGGACCGGAAGTGGTGGTGATGGCGAGCGCACCCGCGTACGAGGCCCCGATCGCAGAAGTGATGGCAGCGATTTCGTCCTCGGCCTGAAAGGTGATGACGCCGAAGTCTTTGTACTGCGAAAGCTCGTGAAGGATGTCAGAAGCAGGCGTGATCGGATAGCTGCCCTGAAAGAGCTTGAGACCGGATTTCTGCGATGCGGTGATGAAGCCGAGCGCCAGCGCCTGGTTACCGCTGATGTTGCGATAGAGACCGGGCTCAAGCTGAGCCGGCGGAATCTCGTAGCTGATTTGAAACGCTTCCGTAGCCTCGCAGTAGGAGTAACCGGCCTTCATGGCCAGCTTGTTAGCTTCGACGAGGAGCGGCTTCTTGGAGAACTTGTCTTCAATCCAACGGACGGTGGAGTCCATGGAGCGGTTGTAAAGCCAGTAGCACATGCCAAGGGCAAAGAAGTTCTTGCAACGGCTGACGGACTTGGCGTCGAGACCCAGGTGGTCGAGAGCGACCTTGGTGAGGCGCTCGAGTTCGACCGGGAAGAGGCGGAACTTGTCGAGCGAGTGATCTTCCAGAGGATTGGAAGACATTTGCGCCTTGCGGAGGTCGGTTTCGGCGAAGGCGTCGGAATTGACGATCAGGATGCCGTTGGCCTTGAGGTCGGCCAAATTCATCTTGAGCGCGGCAGGGTTCATGACGATCAGAACGTCCACCGCGTCGCCCGGAGTGTAAATCTCGTTCGACGAGAAATGAAGTTGATAGCCGCTGACGCCGGGGAGGGTGCCTGCAGGAGCGCGAATTTCGGCTGGAAAGTCCGGGAAGGTGGCGATGTCGTTGCCGTAAAGGGCGACCGTATTGGTAAATTGGCTGCCGGTAACCTGCATGCCATCGCCGGAGTCTCCAGCGAAGCGGATAACGGCGCGGTCGATAACTTCGCGCTTTAATTTAGGCAGCGGAATGTCGGTGGTTGTGGCCATGCGCTTGTTGCGAATCTCCCAAGTAAGGCAAAAGAGCTTCAAAGCCTCCAATGAAAATTGCGGAGGCGAGCTGTCTGGCTGGAACAGCTTGCAGGCTTAGAAGCTGAGGTGAACTTGCCTGCGGCAGGCACGCCGCCAGGAGCCTAGACAAAAATGATAGCACAGCGAGGAGAAACCGGAGCGAAGGTGCGCGCTTGGACAACAGTCAAAATTTGAATTTGGAGAATTTGGAAAAGTGAAGAAATGAAGCCAAGTCTGGGAAAGAAAACGGGTTACGCTCGGAATTGATTGAGAGCGCTTGATTACTGGTAGCCGCGACTCAGGACGGCAATTTGGCGTTGGCTCCGCTGCGGGCGGCGGCGTAGAACGAGCGACGCGACAGAGAGAGCGTGACGATGATGGCGACGGGGACCACCAATCCCAAAAGGTTGAAATAACGCATGTAGTGGAACATCTCCTCGGCACCAAAGGGGACGTTGGGCAGGTCCATTTCAGCGAAGGTCGCTCGCATGACGGATTCGAACGAGGGGCTGAAGGCGGCGAACAGGCCGTTGAGACACAAGACTAGCTGGCTCGCCATGGTAACTGAAAAGCTCCAACGCTTGACGAGCAGCAGCCCAATGCCGGGAATCGAGAGCAAAGCAAAATTCAGGAACAGGATGAGGGTAGCGGATGGGCCGCGAAACAGGTGTCCGAAGTAATAAGCGGGAATGCGTATCGGGAGGAAGGGAACGATCGGCAGGAAGAGCACGAAAGAGGCGAGATACCAGCCCACGATGCGGACGGCAAGCGGGCACCGGGGATTGTTGAAAAGCGAAGGCGAAGGAGCGGGACCAGCGCCGGGAGAAGTGTCCAGTGGCGGAGCAGCAGCGAGTTGAAATTGTTCGACGACGGAGCGGCGAGTCAGCAGAACGAGCCACCAGACGGAAACGACGACAGGAATTCCGTAGATAAAAGCAAGAACGCTGGCGAGGACTGTTTTCGAGACTGCCGGATCGGCTGGCATGAGATAAATCGTGAAAAAGATGACGCCGATACCGATCACTCCGAAAAAGAGCAGGCAACCGGCGATGATCAGCATGGCGATGCGAGCCCAATTGCGGAGGCGGATGAGTTGGACGCCGGAGACAATCACGAAGAGATCGCAGGCCAGGAAAAAAATCCAGACGACATAAAGAAATGGGCGGATGGATGAAGGGATCGCGGGTCCTGCAACCGCAGAAAAGTTAAGCGCTACAAAGGCAACAACAACGGAGAGGGTCGCAAAAGCCCCGGCGATGACGGCTACCAAACCAGCTGCGACTAGGGAAGCGGAAGCGCGGACCGGAGCATGCATGTTCAATGCTTATAGCAGGCGAACGTGAGGGACGGAAAGGAAAGAGCGTAGTGAAAGGTGCTTGACATTTCGCTTTAGCTTCGCCTAGAGTGGCTGTGGAAAAGTCCTGAACGATGAGTAGTTTCATGAGTCCGAAGCAGAATCGCACAGACTAAAGTTTGTGCCACCGGAGGCAAACCATGGCCCTCACAAAGCGACAGAAAGAAGTGCTGGACTACCTGGTGTCCTTTGAAACCAAACATGGGTACGCGCCGAGCTTTGAAGAGATCGGCAAGGGAATGAAGCTGACGTCGCTGGCGACGGTGCACAAGCACATTACGACGTTGGAGAAGAAAGGATTTATCCGGCGCGGCTACAACCAGAGCCGGTCGATCGAAATTTTGCAATTGCCAAAGCCTGTGAAAGAACAGGTGATCGAACGCAAGGTGCAGGAGCTGCCGTTAATGGGGCGAATTGCGGCGGGACTGCCGCTGGAAGCGGTGGAAGAGCGGGAAACGATTTCGCTGGGCGATTTTGCGCGCGGGGGCAATTCGTTTGTATTGCAGGTGAAGGGCAGTTCGATGATTGAAGACCACATCATGGATGGCGACTTTGTGGTGTGCGAGCAGACGCAGGTGGCCAATGCTGGGGATATCGTTGTGGCTCTGATCCGTGGCGAAGAAGCGACGCTGAAGAGATTTTATCGCGAGGGCGCGGGAAAAATCCGATTGCAGCCGGCAAATTCGGAGATGGGCCCGATCATCGAATCAGCGAGCGACGTAAGGATTCAAGGAAGAGTCATCGGAGTACTCCGGAAATACTGAAGCAGAGCGCTGCGCCGACCATGCCTTATCGGCAAACTACAGTTTTGTCCCTATCTGAGAAAGCACAACGTTTGGCTATGGTGCTGAAAGTCCCCACGCCTGGCTCTCCATGTCAAAGTACACTGCTCCTTCTGAGCCGATGATCACGACGCTGCCGGTCAAACGAAGCTACTTAAGAAGTCGACTTCGATCTCACGCTGTCGAAGGAACGGTCTGGCGGAAGCTAGTCGCGCTGTTTTGCGTCACTACTCTGGTTCTGGTTTGTCCAAGGCAGGGAAACGCATATTCCGTGATGTCGCACCAGGCGATCATTGACGCGGCGTGGGACAACGATTTGAAACCGGCGCTGCGGCAACGGTTTCCGAATTTGACCGACGACGATTTGAAGAAAGCTCACGCGTACGCATACGGCGGAGCAATCATTCAGGACCTCGGCTACTACCCGTACGGAAACATTTTCTTTAGCGACCTCACACACTACGTTCGGAGCGCGGATTTCATTCTGGCGCTGCTGCGCGATGCGCAGGATCAGAACGAGTACGCCTTTGCGCTGGGCGCCATGGCGCATTATGCGTCGGACAACAACGGGCACAAAATCGGGACGAACCGCGCCGTGCCGATCCTGTATCCAAAGCTGAAGAAAAAGTACGGCGATTCGGTTTCGTATGAAGACGACAAGCTCGCGCACGTGAAGACTGAATTTGGGTTCGACGTGCTGCAGGTGGCAAAGCATCGGTACGCGCCCGAGAGCTATCACGATTTTATCGGGTTTGAAGTGGCGCCGCGGGTGCTGGAACAAGCCTTTGCGGAGACCTACGGGCTGGACCTGAGGAAGTTACTGGTGAAGGAAGATCGGGCGCTCAATTCGTACCGCCACGCCGTGAGCGATTTGTTGCCAACAGCGACGCGCATTGCGTGGCATCTGAAGCAGGATGAAATCGAAAAAGACCAGCCGGGGATCACAAAGCGGAAGTTTCTCTACAACTTGAAGCGCGCAAAGTACGAACAGGAGTGGGGGGCGGATTATCAGCGGCCGACGGCGAGTGACAAGTTTCTGGCCTTCTTGTACAGAATCCTGCCGAAATTCGGGCCGCTCAAGGTACTGCAATTCCGGACGCCGACGCCGGAAACCGAGCGTATGTTTGAGGCGAGCTTCAACGACACGCTCGATCAATACCGCAAGCTCTTGAGACAGCAGCGCGAAACACAGCGTCCCGATCTGACCAATGACAATTTTGACCTGGGCACCACCAGCGCGCCGGGCGAATACGAAATGAGCGATGCTGCTCACGCCAAATTACTCGGCCAGCTAGCTGATCAGAACTTTGCCGGGCTGACACCGGAAATTCGAGCTGAGCTGCTCGACTTCTTCGCTGGCACGAACACTCCGTTCAAGCTGAAGAAAGACAAGAAGGCCTGGGCGAAACTGCAAACCGAACTGGAAGCATTGCGAAATTTGCCGTCGAAGGAAACTGTGGCTGCGGCGTCTGTTGACAGCGCTGAATAGCGGACTTTTAGCGGCTGAAAGGCCCAGCGGCTGACAGGAGCTTCATTTCATTCAAAACTCAAGTTTGATCCATCCAAAAAACTGCTGTAGTGGCATAGTACGGGCGTGAAAGAATGAACGGTTGCGTGCAGGTGCGCAAGCTCGCCTATGTCTAAAGGTAAACCCATCCAGAAACTCTTAGCTGCAAACCGTAGCGAGATCGCGATACGGATTTTCCGTGCGGCGAACGAGCTGGGCCTGCGGACGGTGGCGGTTTATTCGAAAGAGGACCGGCTGGCGCTGCACCGGTTCAAGGCGGATGAAGCGTATCAAGTGGGCGACGGGAAGGGGCCTGTCGAGGCGTACTTAGATATCGCGGGAATCGTTGCAGTGGCAAAAGCCAAGGGCGTCGACGCGATTCATCCCGGATATGGGTTTCTCTCCGAAAACCCCGCCTTAGCACGGGCTTGCGAAAAGGCCGGAATTACCTTTGTGGGACCGACGCCGCAGTTGCTCGAGTTGCTCGGCGATAAGACGGCCGCGCGCGGACTGGCGATCTCAGCGGGCGTGCCGGTGCTGCCCGGTACTGAGAAGCCCGTCAAATCGGTAGATGAGGCGAAGAAGATCGCGCGGGAGATAGGGTATCCCGTGATGGTGAAAGCCGCGATGGGTGGCGGCGGTCGCGGGATGCGCGTAGTACGGGACGAAAGCGAACTGGAAGCGCGGTTGGAAGAAGCACAGGGCGAAGCGAAGTCAGCGTTCGGAGACGCTTCGGTATTTTTGGAGAAATATTTAGCGCGAGCGCGGCATCTGGAAGTGCAGATCCTCGCTGATACGCAGGGGAATCTGCTGCACCTGTGGGAGCGCGATTGTTCGGTGCAGCGGCGCCATCAGAAGGTGGTAGAAGTAGCGCCCGCTCCGAATCTGCCTGCGAGTATTCGGAACGAACTGTGCTCGGCAGCTGTGGAACTGGCGCGCAAGGCGAAGTACCGGAACGCGGGTACGGTCGAGTTTCTGTACGACGTGGATGCTCAGAAATGGTACTTCATCGAGGTCAACCCGCGCATTCAGGTGGAGCACACCGTCACAGAGATGGTGACCGGCATTGATATTGTACGCGCCCAGATTTTGGTAGCGCAGGGGCATTCGTTGCACGAAGAGCCAATGAGCTTGCCGCAGCAGCCAAGTGTGCCGCTGTATGGCGCGGCGCTGCAGTGCCGTGTGACGACGGAAGATCCCGAGAAAAATTTCGCGCCGGATTACGGGAAACTGACGACCTACCGTTCCCCGGCGGGGTTTGGGATTCGGCTGGACGGCGGAACGGCATACGCTGGGGCTTCGCTGGCGCCCTACTACGATTCGCTGCTGGTGAAAGTGACTGCGTGGGGCACGAATCTGCCGGAAGCGTGCCAGCGGATGGACAGGGCGCTGCGCGAATTCCGCATACGCGGCGTGAAGACGAACATTCCGTTCGTCGAAAACGTGGTGAATCACGCTAAATTCCGCACCGGCCAAGTGACGACTGGATTTTTGGAGCAGCACCCTGAGCTCTTCCGCTTCCCGAAGCGCGGCGATCGCGCAACGAAGCTGTTGACGTATCTGGGCGACGTGATTCTGAACGGCAATCCTGAGATAAAAGGGAAGCCAGTCCCGACCGGATTGGACGTGGCGACCGTGCCCACCGCAAGTAGCGGGGAACCGAAATCGGGCACGCGGCAGCTGTTGAAAAAACTGGGGCCCAAGAAGTTTGCGGACTGGGCCAAAAAAGAGAATCGGCTACTGCTCACGGATACGACGTTTCGCGACGCTCATCAGTCGCTGATGGCGACGCGTGTGCGCACTTACGACTTGTTGGCGACAGCGCCGTTTGTGGCGGAGCGATTGCCGAGTCTGTTCAGTTTAGAGATGTGGGGCGGGGCGACATTCGATACCGCTCTGCGGTTCTTGCGCGAAGATCCCTGGCAACGCTTGCGCAAGTTGCGCGAGGCGGTGCCGAATATCTGTTTTCAAATGCTGCTGCGCGGAGCGAACGCAGTTGGCTACGCATCGTATGCGGACAATGTGATTCGCGAGTTTGTCCGGGAAGCGTATGCGGAAGGCATGGACATTTTTCGCGTGTTCGACTCGCTGAACTCAATTGAGAACATGCGCGTTTCATTGGATGCCGTGCTAGAGACCGGCGGAGTTTGCGAGAGTGCGATCTGCTATACGGGAGATATTCTCGACAAGACGCGGCCGAAATACTCGCTGAAATATTATGTTGGGCTCGCGAAGCAGCTCGAAAAACTAGGCGTGCACTTTTTGGCGGTAAAAGACATGGCCGGGCTGTGCAAGCCGTACGCCGCGTTCGAATTGGTAAAAAAGCTCAAGGAAGAAGTAGACCTGCCGATTCATTTTCACACGCACGATACGAGTGGCATGAACGCCGCTACCGTGCTGAAGGCGGCGGATGCGGGAGCGGACATTGCGGACGGTGCCGTAGCGGCGATGAGCGGCGGGACGAGCCAACCGAATCTGAACGCGATTGTCGCGGCGCTGCGCAATACTCCGCGCGATACGGGATTGGACGCGGCCGCGCTGAATGATTGTTCCGATTACTGGGAAACGGTGCGTGCCTATTATTTGCCGTTTGATTCGGGACCGAAGGCAGGCAACGCGCGGCTGTACGAACACGAAATTCCGGGCGGGCAGTACACGAATTTGCGGGAGCAGGCGGTCGCGATGGGGTTGGGGCACCGCTGGCGCGAGGTCGAGCGGATGTACGCCGAAGTGAACCAGCTATTCGGCGACATCGTCAAAGTGACGCCGTCAAGCAAAGTAGTTGGCGATATGACCCTATTCCTTATGGCCAAAGAGATGACGCCATCGGACGTGCTGAAGTTGGACGAGCGCCACGATGTCGCGTTTCCGAATTCGGTGGTGGAGATGTTTTCAGGGGTGCTGGGCGTTCCGCCGGATGGCTGGCCGCGCAAGGTGCAGAAAATCTTGTTGCGCGGCGCAAAACCGGTGAAGGGAAGACCGAGTGCCAGCATGCCCGCGGCTGACTTTGCCGCGGAGAAAGATGCGCTGGAGAAGAAGACTGGCCACCCAATTTCGCATGAAGACCTGCTCAGCTACCTTCTGTACCCCGAAGTTTTTCAAAAATTCGACAAATTCCGTCAGGCACACGGCGATGTTAGCGTGCTTCCTACTCCGCCGTTTTTTTACGGCTTGAAGTCTGGCGAGGAAATCACGGTTTCGATCGAAGCGGGCAAGACGCTCATCATTAAATACATGACGGCGAGCGAGGCGCACCCGGACGGAACGCGGACGCTCTTTTTCGAACTCAACGGACAGCCCCGAGAAGTAAATGTGCGCGACAAGTCGTTGCGCGTAGTAGAGAGGGCTCATCCAAAGGCAGACGCTGCCGATCCGGGACAAGTAGGCGCTCCCACTGCGGGTGTGATCAGCGGCATCGCCGTACAGGCGAACCACACCGTCGAGCGTGGTGCTAAACTAATGACGCTCGAAGCCATGAAAATGCAATCGAACATTTACGCACCGATCGCGGGTCGAATCGTCAAGCTCCTGGTGACGCCGGGGCAAAACGTGGAAGCAAAAGACCTGCTTGTGACGATTGTTCCGTGAGCGACGGACAACTCCGCAAACACGACAATTTCCGGTCAAAGTTCCTGAGGAATCAGAGAAGTCTCGTGGTGTATCTGCCGCCCGGCTATCGCGAGCAGCCGCAGCGGCGTTTCCCTGTCCTGTATCTCCACGACGGGCAGAATCTTTTTGATGGCTCGACCTCCTTCATTCAAGGCCAGGATTGGCACGTTGGGCAGACAGCCGATTCAGAGATACATGCGGGAAGGGTCGAGCCGCTCATCATCGTCGGGATTTACAACACCGGCAAAGCGCGGATCCGGGAGTACACGCCAACCAAAGCGCCGAAACTTGGCGGCGGGCGAGCGGATCGCTACGGAAAATTTCTGCTGGAAGAAGTAATGCCGTTTGTGCACCGAGAGTATCGGGCGGAAGGCGCTCCGGCGCGGACAGGAATTGGCGGATCGTCGCTGGGCGGATTAGTTTCGTTGTACCTGGGATTGTCGCGGTCAGACGTGTTCGGAAAAATTGCAGCGCTCTCGCCATCGGTTTGGTGGCATTACCGCGTGATTCACGGTTTTGCTGAACAGATGGCCTTGTATTCGCGGCCGCGAATTTGGCTGGACATTGGAACGCGCGAGGGGCCGCGAATTGTCGAAGACGTCGAGCGATATCGCGACATCCTGCTTTCGCGTGGCTGGCGATTAAACGAAGATCTTCACTACGAACGCATAGAAGGCGCCGAACACAACGAGGCGGCGTGGGCACAGCGCGTCGGCCCATTTCTGCGGTTCTTGTATCCTGCGCGATAGTTGCGCGTTATACTTCGCGGCTCACGGCAGTCAAGGAGGCTAGCTTGCCCGAGCAGCGACCCCTCGCAATCCTTTGCGTCAGCACCTATGAAAAAGGGCAAGAGTTTATCCGGACGTGCAAGGCGATTGGCTGCACGGTGTACTTGCTGACGGTCGAAAAATTGCGGAACGCCGACTGGCCTGGCGAAGCGATTGATGAAATGTTTTTCATGCCGGAAGAACTACCGCTGCCGCAGTTGCTGAATGCGGTGAGCTACGCAGCACGGACTCGAAGAATTGACCGAATCGTTGCGCTCGACGAATTCGACATGGAGAACGTATCGGCGATTCGCGAGCATCTGCGCATTCCCGGCATGGGACTGACGACGGTCCGCTATTTTCGCGACAAGCTGGCGATGCGGGCGCGTGCGAAAGAAGTTGGCGTAAGCGTGCCTGAATTTGTACACGTGCTGAACCACGACGAGCTCAGGGAATTCATGAACCGTGTGCCGGGCCCGTGGTTGCTGAAGCCGCGCTCACAGGCATCGGGAATCGGAATGAAAAAGATCCAACGGCCAGAAGAGTTGTGGCCCTGGCTAGAAAAGCTAGGTGACGAGCAGTCGCACTTCTTGCTCGAACAGTTTTTGCCGGGCAGTGTTTTCCATGTAGACAGCATCGTAAGCGAGAAGGAAGTGGTATTTGCCGAGGCACATGCGTATGGAGCGCCGCCACTGGATGTTTCGCACGGCGGAGGCGTATTCACTACGCGCACCCTCGAACGCGATAGCCCGGACTCCGCGGCGCTGCAAGCTGTGAACCGAGAATTGATCGAAGGATTAGGATTAATGCGCGGTGTGACGCATGCCGAATTTCTGAAAGCTCACGCGGACGGAAAATTTTATTTCATTGAAATCGCAGCGCGAGTGGGCGGAGCATACATTTCAGACGTGATTGATCACTCGACAGGCGTGAACTTGTGGCGGGAATGGGCAAAGCTCGAAGTCGGGGCTGGAAAAATGCCATACGCGCTTCAAAATGCGCGCAGGGACTATGCCGGCGTGATCGTATCGCTGGCGAAACAGGAGCAGCCCGATACCTCGGCGTACCGCGATCCGGAGATCGTCTATCGCGTGAAGAAGTATCACCACGCCGGATTCATCGTGAAGTCGGCGAATGCATCGCGCGTCACCGAACTGCTCGACAACTACGCGAATCGTTTTGTGAACGATTTTGTCGCTTCTCAGCCAGTTCCCGATAAGCCCACCGCATAACTATTGCCCTCGGGACAGTAACGGGACTGCCCTACAGGGTAGTTACTCTCACGCACCGCACGCTGATAGGTTGTTTGCAGCGCCCACGACACGGGAATAGAGTTTTATCTTGCCCCGACGGAATCTGATGGGGTGGCCTGTCCCTGGAGGATCAATGTGGGGGAACGCTAAGAAGCCGGAAACGCCGCAAGCCGCGCAACCGGATCCAAAGAGTTTTGCAGCGAATCAACCGAATCTGAATCAGGCGCCGAAGCCAGCTCCGGCGACTTGGGAGGGAACAACGACCATGAGTACAACTCCATTGGGTGCGACCGGCGACCGCGCGACGGCCAGACTTGGAGCCAGCCTGCACGTGAAAGGCGAAATCACCGGGAGCGAAGACCTGCTGGTCGACGGCTCGGTGGAAGGGTTGATCCAACTGGATGAGCGCAAGCTCACCGTGGGAGCGACCGCCAAGCTGACGGCCGACATCATTGCCCGCGAGGTAGTGGTGTATGGCAGCGTGAAGGGCAATCTTCGCGCCAAGGACCGGATCGAAATCAAGAAGGATGGTTCGGTGAACGGCGACCTAACCACCGCGCGCATCATGATCGAAGACGGCGCCTACTTCAAGGGTTCCATCGAAATCGACAAGAGCGCGGAGAAGGAATCGGGCGGCAGCGCGTTCGCAAAGTCGTCCAGCGCGCCAGCTGCGGCTGCAGCCGGTCCGAAGAGCATCTAACAACACAATTTTGTCGCAGGGAGCAAGGCGGCGTGACGCAATACTGTCATGCCGCCTTGTCCGTTTGTGGAGTAGCACC
>Ga0070665_100001836_pt1 | contig 24110 bp, 24 predicted proteins | sample KBSS13metaG_FD_65862 | JGI IMG/M metagenome (GOLD analysis project Ga0070665, IMG submission 65862) | Switchgrass rhizosphere microbial communities from Kellogg Biological Station, Michigan, USA - KBS S1-3 metaG | ecosystem: Host-associated > Plants > Roots > Rhizosphere > Soil ... | reverse complement strand
CTCGGCATCGTCGGCGAGTCGGGGTCGGGCAAGACGATGACCGCACTCGCCGCGACGGGCTTGTTGGATACACCCGGCGCTGTCGTCGACGGCAGCAGCATCCTGGCGGGTGAGACCGAACTCGTCGGCGCGTCGGCTCGGCTGTTGCGCAGTGTGCACGGCGGCAGGATCGGTTTCGTCTTCCAGGACCCCGGCACATCACTGAATCCGTTGCTCACGCTGGGCCGTCAGATCACCGAATCGCTTGAGACACACCGGAAGATGACGCGACGTCAAGCGAACACCCGTGCCCTCGAGTTGCTCGAGGCGGTCGGCCTGCCGGATCCCGAGAGCCGCCTGCACGCCTATCCACACCAGTTGTCAGGTGGGCAGCGGCAGCGCGTGATGGTCGCGATCGCGCTGGCATGCGACCCCGAACTATTGATCGCCGACGAGCCGACCACATCGCTGGATGTGACGACGCAGGCCCAGATCGTCGAGTTGGTGCGGGACCTGCAACGGGATTTCGGCACCGCGGTGGTGTGGATCAGCCACGATCTCGGAGTCATCGGACAAGTGGCCGACAATGTAACCGTGTTGCGCGACGGTGAAATAGTCGAGCAGGCACCGATCCTCGACGTCTTCGACGACCCGCAGCACGCGTATACCCAAGCGCTGTTGCACGCGCGCCCTATCGTCGGCCGGTCCGCGCCTGCGCCAGTTGGCGACGACGCGCCGGTGCTGCTGCGGATCGACGGTCTCGATGTGCGGTTCGCGGTGACGACGCCGGTTGGCAGATCGACCGTGCACGCCGTGAAACGTCTTTCGTTCGAGCTGAAGCGTGGCATGACGCTGGGCCTGGTCGGCGAGTCGGGCTCGGGAAAGTCGACGGTGGCGGCCGCGCTCACCGGGCTGGTCGAGCCCGACGCGGGCACCGCGCAATTGGACGGTGTGGACGTTTTCGATGTTCGTGGGGCGGCCGGCAGGGCGCTACGCCGCAAGATCGGCCTGGTCTTTCAGGATCCGTTCTCGTCGCTGAACCCACGCATGCGGGTACAGACCGCGATCGAAGAACCATTGCGAGTACACGGGTTGGCCAAGGGCAGGAGTGGTCGTGAAACACGGGTGGCCGAGCTACTCGAACTCGTCGGCCTGCCTGCATCATTCGCTTCCCGGTACCCGCACGAGCTGTCCGGCGGGCAGCGGCAGCGCGTCAGCATCGCCCGCGCGCTGGCCGCGGAACCGGAGCTGTTGATTCTCGACGAAGCGACTGCATCGCTGGATGTTTCGGTACAGGCTCACATCCTCGACTTGCTCGCCCAGTTGCAGCGCGAGCTCGGGCTGACGTATCTGTTCATCGGCCACGACCTGGCGGTCATCCAGCAGATGAGCCACGAGGTGCTGGTGATGCGCGACGGTGAGGCGGTTGAGTACCGGCCCGCCGCGCAGCTGTTCGCCGACCCGGAACACGAATACACCCGCGCGTTGTTGGCGGCAGTTCCGCCCGCGCGACCGCGCGCCGCTGTGGGGGCAGGCGAAGGCTCGTGAGAAGGTCTTGCCATGACGCAACTGGACGGCAAGATCGCATTGGTCACCGGCGCCTCGGCAGGACTCGGCGCAGCCACAGCACAGCTCTTCGCCGAACGCGGCGCCTCGGTTTTCGGGATTGCTCGCGATGCCGACCGGATGGCGACCGTTTTCGAAAACGTGCCGGGCGGCAAGTACGCGTCGGTGGACATCTCCGATCCCGCGGCGTGCAAGCAAGCCGTCGCAGACTGCGTCGCTGAGTTCGGGCGCCTCGACGTCCTGGCAAATATCGCCGGCTTCCACCAGATGCGGCACACGCCGACCATGACCGACGAAGACTGGGATCGCGACCTCGCGGTGAACCTGAACGGGCCCTTCTATCTGTGCCGGGCCGCGCTTCCCCACCTGCTCGAAACGGGCGGCAACATCGTCAACGTGTCGTCCATCGCCGGCGTCGAGGGTGAGGTGTATTCGGCCGGGTACTGCGCGGCTAAGCACGGGCTCATCGGCCTGACTCGCGCGCTGGCTGTCGAATTCACGAAGGAGAAGCTGCGGGTGAACGCGGTGTGCCCCGGCGGGATGCCGACAGCTCAGTCGACGGAGTTTCAGGCCCCAGAAGGCGCCGACTGGAACCTGATCCTGCGCATCGCGTCGCCGCGCGGCTTCATGGAGACCGTCGACGTGGCCAAGGCGATCGCATTTTTGGCGAGCGACGACGCCGCGGCCATCCACGGCGCGGTGTACCGGGTCGACAACGGCAAGGGCGCGGGCTAGCCCGTTTGCTGTGACGCCCGTCACGCCAGTGCCTTAATTCATGCCATCTCACGCCGGGCAGTAGTCGATTCCTGCCAACCGGCGATCAATTGCTGCCAGCGGAATTAAACCTCTGACCTCGCCGTTTAACACATCAGAAACGATGGAGAGAATTCCCCACCGGCACCAAAGATGTTCGAGTCGCGACAATCGCGCCACGAGTCGGACAAGAAGAGAGGGCACCAAAATGAAGAAGTTCGGATTTGCCACAGTCATCGCCAGCGGCCTGGCCGCCGCGGTCCTCGGGCTGGCAGGCCCGGCCTCGGCCGACATCGGCCACCATGACTGGGTGAACAACACTCAGCCGTCGGTGAGCGTCCCGCACGTAGATAGCTCCGTGCAGCAGAGCCGCTGACACCAAGGCATACGAAGAGAGGGGCACCCATTTCGGGTGCCCCTCTTTCGTTGTGTGCCCTTAGTGCTCTGGCCGACGGCGCCCGAGGAACAGGGCGAGGCCGATGGCACCGAAGCCGAGCGCCACGGTCACCCCTGCGGCGACGTACAGGAAGATGTCTCGACCGCTCATGCCGGCCGGTGACTCATCCGAGGCCAGCCGCAGCTGGTAGTCGCCCGGCAGCGGGGCTTCCTGCGGGGCATCGAGACCCGGGAACTGCTGGGTCCTGTGCACCTCGAATTGCCTTTCGCCCGTTGACGTCTGCGTCCATTCCCCCCACGCCGGTGTGGCACCGTCGAGCAGCACCTTGCGCTCGCCGAATTGAGGGTCGTCGCCGACATCGACAATGCGCCGAACGCGGAACGGCTCATAACGGGCATTCGAGTAATTCACGAGCACCGGGACGTTGTCGTAACGCAACACCGGAGGCGGCGGCGGCGGCAACGGCAACCCGACCGCCGGGATATAGCCACCGCCGAAGAACGAGCCGACCGCCACGTTGAGCGCAGTGTCCACCGCCGCATTGACGAGGTTGGCCGCAGTGTCGACGACAGCGGTGAAGCTGTACGCCGCGAACTGCGCCACCTCGAGCACGGCCCGCGCCAGCGGCGGGATCCAGATGACCCGCGGGGCGTTGTCGTAGACGTACACAATCCGAACGCGCTCGTGATACGGGTTCAAGATGATCGGCCGGTAGTACTCGTCGTACTGCACCCAATCCGGGCTCCACTGCCGAATCGGACGATCGAACACCCGATCACTGGCCAGTCGGGCATCCACCTTCGCGCTAGCGCCTGCGTCGACGCCGAGCGGACTCTTCACGCCGAGATCAAGCCCGATCGAACTCGCGATCGAATCAACATCTTGCTTCGGCGCCGGATCTGCTTTCACCTCAATGGGTTTGGCGTTCTTGGCGACCTCGACATCCTCTTTGGGCGCTTCCAGTGTCTGCGGTTCCGACATCTGGATCACCTTGGCGGCCTGAGTCACTGAGACGGTTGGTTCGCCCGACGTCGGCGTGGCGGGCGACGTCTGCGCCGCGCCCACCTTCGGCTCGCCGGGCGCCGACGAATCGCTCGACGGCGACGATGCCGTGCTGCCCGTCGACGGCAGGTCCGCGGTTGCCGCGTTCGGTGGGACCAGTGCTGCCGACGGCGGCACGGAGCCGACCGACGCCGTTGCGGAAGCGCTCGCGGTCTCCGACGCTGACGCTGGCGATGACGGCGCCTGCGAGGCGGGGCTCGGCGAGGCCGCAGTCGATGTGACCGTAGGCGTGTCAGAACTCGGGGCGACAGCACGTGGCGCCGGCGCCTCGACCTTCGTCACGGTCGGCGCTGACGTCACCGCGGGAGCTGGCGTCGCCGTCGGCGATGCAGGCGCGACGACAGCCGTAGTCGTCTGCGTCACGGGTGCGGGCGCGACCGGTTCGACCACCTGCGGCGTCGGTTGCTGTGTCTGCGGTGCCGGCTCGACGGGCGCCGCAGGCGCAACGGCGGGCGCTTTCGGCGGCGCCTGTGGTGCGGGAGCTTCAGTCTCGTCTGCAACCGGCGCCTTCGGCTCCGGCGCCGCGGCCGTCGTCGTGATGACCGGCTCGGTGTCCGGCTTGGCGAACGCCGGCGCGACTCCTCCGGTCAGAGCTGTGAGGGAGATCACTACTCCCGTCGCCAAAACGGCGACAACGCCTCGCTTTGAGCAGATTTCAAGCGGTGCACCCATTTGTGCATCGACTCCTCTAGTAACGGAGCGTGGCGGATTGCTCCGCCACTGCTGCCATGCGCAGCCATCTCCCCCAACGCTGGGCCCGGTCCAGCAGCTGCCGCGGCTCTGCTAATTCATCGCTGGTTTGCCGCAACTGTTACAGCCGCGCGGCGCATCCTTGAACTACGGACCCTGCGGGTCAGGAGGACTGCCATGTCAACCAGGTTCGGATTGCTCGCCGCGGGACTCGCTGCCGCCGCTGTCGCCTGCGCGCCCGGCGCGGCCGCCGAGCCGGTGTGGCCGGTCGCCGGCGCCGAGGACGCCCGCGCCACCGTCGACGACCTGCAAGCGCAGGGTTACGACGTTCAGATCAACTGGGTCAGCGGTGTGTCTTCGGTTCCGCTGCACTGGTGCAAGGTCACCGCCATCCACAACCCCAACCACGAGCCACCCACCGGCGAGACGTTGGCGACGGTCTACGTCGATGTGTCATGCCCCAATCCCGATGACGACTACTGGGGCGGCTTCGGCGTGGGAATCGGATTCTGACGCCGGTTCAGATCCTGATCAACGTGATGAAGACCGGCTGCGAGTAACCCGGCGCGAGCCCCCATCTGCACCCGGTCGCCGGAATCGTCGTCAGCATCGTGCCGTTGTTCTGCGCGGCGTCCACATGGAAGGTGACCGTTCCGGGAAGCACGCCGTCGTTGTTGCATTTCGTCCCGTCCGGCAGATCCGCCACAAAGCTCCACACTGCGCCAAACGGGTGGGCATTCGCAGACCAGCCGGTGCTGTCGGAGACGCGGGCGCAGTCGGGGCCGCACGGGGTGACGACCCAGGTGGAATTCAGGCCAGGTCCGTTCGGGATGAAGGTGCCACTGAAGCCGTCGGCGTTGGCCGGTCCTGCGAGTCCGACCGCAGTTCCGGCGAGTACGACGGCTGCTGCAAGACCTGGCGTGACGTTCATGCTGCACTCCATTCGCTGGCGGCGTAGAACCATTATTTGCGACGGAGGCGGCGACGGGAGAAGAAATGGTCGACGTGACGTATGAGAAGGACATCACGGGCCTCGTGGTCATCGATCCCTACAACGACTTCATTTCGGACGGTGGCAAGGTATGGGATCGGTTGAAGGGTGTCGCGGAGGCCAATAGCTGCATCGCTCACATGCTCGAGGTCCTCAATGCCGCGCGCAGAGCAGAGATTCGGGTCTTCTACGCGCTGCATCGCCGGTATCGCCCTGGTGATTACGAGGCGTGGCGGTACATCGCCCCGATTCAGCGAGCGGCCTGGGGGCGCAAGACATTCGAATACGGCAGCTGGGGCGGCGAGCTGCGCAGCGAGTTCGAACCTCAACCGGGCGACGTTGTGGCCCAAGAGCATTGGTGCTCCAGCGGATTCGCCAACACCGATCTCGATGTGCTGCTCAAGCGACACGGCGCGCTGCCCTAGGGGCCAGCAGCGCGCCAAGGATCTGCCAAGTCGGGAGAAGGAGTGTTGACCGCACGAGATTGATCGCGCGAGATGAGGAACCTTCATGAGGAATGCCGTAGGCCACCAACGGCTTAAGAAGATGGCGATGGTCGCCGCGGCCGCGGCAATGGTTCCGGTTGCCGCGTGCTCGTCGAGCACACCGGGACCGGACGCCACTACGAGCCAGGCGCCGACCACTGTCGCTGCGGCCAGCCAGGCCAGCAGCTGCGAGGTCAACGCGTCGTCCGCGCCGCTGCCCACTGCCGAGCCCTACCAGGTGGTTCCGGCCGGCGCCAGGATCTCTGTCACGCTGAACGGCATCCCGTCGGGCGCCGTCAAGCCAGGAGACCCGATGACGGAAATCGATGTGACGCTGTGCAACAACTCGCCCGTCGACTACCCGAAAGTCGGCGTTGTGTTCGCGCTGCCGCGATGCAGTTGCGCGACTTCGCCGATGGGACTTCCCGAAGCCACCGCCGACCGTTTCGACGCGGCCACGGGAAAATGGACCAAGCTGGCAGACCCTGTGATGGGGACCGGCATGGACTATCTGGGCGGCTTCACTGATGTGCAGCCCCTGCCCAAGGGCAAGGTCGTGACGCTGAAATACCGCTTTGCGCTTGATGCTTCGATGACTGACGGCAGGGGCGCCGTGGAGGCTGTGGCCGTCATGCCTGATCCGCTCGTTGAGATCGGAAAGGCACATCTGCCCTTTGTCGTCTCGAAGGAGTCGACCGCCCCGCCGAAGAGACCAGAACCAACAGTGCTGCCGTTCGCGGGCCTGACCCACCCGAGCGGTGTTGCGGTGAGTGCAGCGGGGGACGTCTACCTCGCCGACGGGGAAGGCGGCCGGGTGCTGAAGCTGGCAGCCGGGGCGACCAAGCAGACCGTGCTGCCGTTCACCGGCCTCAAACGCCCTGGTGGCGTCGCGGTCGACAACGCCGGGAACGTCTACGTCACCGACGACACCAAGGTCGTGAAGTTGGCAGCCGGATCGAATCAACAGACGGTGCTGCCGTTCACCGGCCTCGAACGCGCCCGGGGCGTCGCGGTCGACAACGCCGTGAACGTCTACGTCACCGACGACACGAAAGTGGTGAAGTTGGCAGCCGGATCAAACGAACAGACCGTGCTCCCCTTCACCGACAACAAGTGGCTTCGCAGCGTGGCGGTGGACGCCGCAGGCGACATCTACGTCAACGCGGACAACAGGGTGTTGAGGTTGGCGGCCGGATCGACCGAGCAGACGTTGCTGCCGGTGACCGGAATCGAGGACGCCGAGGGTCTTGCAGTTGACGGCGCGGGTGACGTCTACGTCATCGACGCGGACCACCGAGAGATAGTGAAGATCGCGGCCGGCTCGAACGAGCAGACCGTGGTGCCGTCTGCCCTGCTGTATGCACCCGACGAGGTGGCGGTGGACGGCACAGGCAACTTGTACGTCATCGACGGCCGCGGCTTCGGCCAGGTGCTGAAGATCGCGGCACACTCGTAACCCAGAGATCGTTTCGGCCGCGAGCGACGTGCCCCGCGTTCGCCGCTCGCGGCCGATTTGTCGACAGCCAAAGCATCGCGCCGATCGCCGCAGACGGCATGCGTAGTCGACTACTCGAATTTCAGTACGGTGGGCGCATGAAGTACCTCGACGTCGACGGAATCGGGCGTGTCAGTCGGATCGGTGTGGGCACCTGGCAGTTCGGCTCACGCGAATGGGGCTACGGCGACAACTACTCCTCAGGTGTCGCCCGCGACATCGTGCAGCGCGCCCTGGCGTTGGGGGTGACGCTGTTCGATACCGCCGAGGTGTACGCGCTGGGCACCAGCGAGCGCATCCTCGGCGAAGCGCTGGGCGAGCAACGGTCGTCAGTTGCATTGGCCAGCAAGATCTTTCCGATCGCGCCGTTTCCGCCGATCATCAGACAGCGCGAACGGGCCAGCGCCAGGCGATTGCAGGTCGACCGCATTCCGCTCTATCAGATCCACCAGCCCAACCCGTTCGTCCCCGACTCGGTGATCATGCCGGGGATGCGCAGCCTGCTCGACAGCGGCGATATCGGCGCGGCCGGCGTCTCGAACTACTCGCTTGACCGATGGAAGAAGGCCGACGCCGCGCTCGGGCGGCCCGTGATCAGCAATCAGGTGCAGTTCTCCCTCGCCCAGCCCAGTGCGCTCGAAGACATCGTGCCGTTCGCGGAGCAGGAGAACCGCATCGTGATCGCCTACAGCCCGCTGGCGCAGGGACTGCTCGGCGGCAAGTATGGCGTCGATAACCGGCCCGGTGGCGTTCGGGCGGTCAACCAGCTGTTCGGCACGGAGAATCTGCGCCGGGTGGAGCCGCTGCTGCAGACGCTGCGTGACGTGGCCTCAGATGTCGGCGCCAAGCCGGCGCAGGTCGCGCTGGCATGGCTGATCGCCCTGCCGAACGTCGTCGCCATCCCAGGCGCGTCCAGTGTGGAACAACTCGAGTTCAACGTCGCCGCGGGCGACATCGAGCTGAGCCTCGAGGCGCGCGACGCGCTCACTGCGGCCGCCAGGGCGTTCCGGCCGGTATCTACCAGCCGTTTTCTGATTGACCGTGTTCGCGAGAAGCTCAGGCATTAGTTGGGATCGGTAGCACCGGGCGCGATGTCAACTTGCTGCATGAACAACAACAAGGTCGTAGTGATCGTGGTCGGAGCGGTGGTCGCTCTGTTCGCAGTGTCGATGGTGATGCGGTTCGTCATGCTGAGCGAGTACGGCGTATCGGGCAGCTGGATGTACTTCGGTCTGCCGATGGGCGGCGTCGGTCTGGTCGTGCTGTTGCTGCGGCTCGGGCTGTTCAACTTCGGCGAGCGCTCAGTCCGCCCGCTGCAGCCCTGGCACCACAACATCGGTTACCAGGCGCCTCCCGCAGCGTCTCCGGTGCCCGGCGCCTCGGTTTCTCAGCGCCTGCAGCAGCTCGACGGCATGCATGCCAGCGGCGCGATCTCCGATTCCGAATACAGCGCAAAGCGCCAGCAGATCATCGCCGGCATCTGACGGCTTACTTGCCGGTGCGCTCGCGGTGCTTGCATCCCGGCCAGCAGCAGGGTCGGCGCATGCCTTCCTCGAGCTCCTCCTGAGTCCGGCGAATGCGGCGCGCTCGGGTCGCCTCTTGCTTGGCGTCCTCGACCCAGCAGATGAACTCGTTGCGCGCCAAGGGCGTGATGTCTTTCCACGCGGCGAGCGCCGTGGTGTTGGCGATCAGCGACTTGCGCAGGTCGTCAGGCAGCTTGTGCACCACTCCGCCCGGCACTCGTTGGCTGGTCATGGGCCCAGGGTAACTGCCGCCCCACCGCCCAACGCCGCAACGGCGCACGCAGAAACGCGTCCGATTCTGGTATGACTGAGGCAAATACGACCCTGTTAGGGAGGAGTCCCGCCTCGGTGCCCGGCTGGTGCGTTGAGCGGATAGCGACCTGGTGAGTGCCCCGACGACCGACCCCGTCATCTCGGCCGAGCAGCCGCCGCGATCGGCCATAGCCAAGTGGATCCGCCGTTTGGCAGTCCCGATCATCCTGGGCTGGATCGCGCTGATCGCGGTGCTGAACGTGGCCGTGCCGCAACTCGAGGTCGTCGGCGAGATGCGATCGGTGTCGATGTCGCCGAAGGAGGCGCCTTCGGTCGCCGCCATGATGCGCATCGGCAAGGTCTTCGAGGAGTTCGATTCCGATAGCTCGGCGATGATCGTCCTGGAGGGTGACAAGCCGCTCGGCGAGGACGCGCACCGCTTCTACGACGACATGGTCGCCAAGCTGCGGGCCGACAAGAAGCACGTCCAACATATTCAGGACTTCTGGGGCGACCCGCTGACGAGGGCCGGAGCGCAGAGCGACGACGGCAAAGCCGCGTACGTGCAGGTGTACCTCGCGGGGAACATGGGTGAGGCCCTCGGCAACGAATCGGTCAACGCCGTGCACAAACTCGTCGACGGGCTGAGTCCGCCGCCGGGAGTGAAGGCTTACGTCACAGGAGGTCCGGCGCTACAGGCCGACCAGGAGGCGGCAGGCAACAAGAGCGTCAGAACCATCGAGATCGTCACCGTCGTCGTCATCATCACGATGCTGCTGTTCTTCTATCGGTCGATCTTCACCGTCGTTCTCGTGTTGCTGATGCTGATGCTGGGGTTGTCGGTGACCCGTGGCGTGGTGGCGTTTCTCGGCTACCACGAGCTGATCGGGTTGTCGACGTTCGCGACTCAGCTCCTGGTGACTCTCGCGATCGCGGCGTCGACCGACTATGCGATCTTCCTGATCGGGCGCTACCAGGAGGCGCGTACGGTCGGCGAGGACCGAGAGTCAGCCTTCCACACGATGTTCCGCGGCACCGCCCACGTGGTGTTGGGGTCGGGTATGACGATCGCCGGAGCGACGTTCTGCCTGTCGTTCACCCGGCTGCCCTACTTCCAGACGCTGGGCGTGCCGCTCGCCGTCGGCATGGTCGTCGCGGTTCTGGTCGCTCTGACTCTGGGTCCCGCGATGATCACCGTCGCGAGCCGGTTCGGCTTGCTGGAACCCAAGCGCGCCATGCGGATCCGGTTCTGGCGACGCATCGGTGCCGCGATCGTGCGGTGGCCGGGCTTCATCCTGCTCGCGTCGATCGTCCTCGCGTTGGTGGGCCTGTTGACGCTGCCGGGCTACGAGCCGAGCTACAACGATCGCAAGTACCTACCGGCCGACCTGCCGGCGAACGAGGGGTTCGCGGCGGCCGAACGCCATTTCCCGGTGTCTCGGATGAACCCCGAAATGCTGCTCGTCGAAACGGATCACGACCTTCGCAATTCGGCGGACTTCCTGGTGATCGAGCGGATCACCAAGTACGTGACGAAGGTTCCCGGCATCGGACGCGTGCAGTCGATCACGCGTCCTGAGGGTAAACCGTTGAAGTTCAGCACGATTCCGGCCCAGATGAGCATGAGCGGCACGTTCCAGGAAATGAACCGCGACTACATGAACAACGTGATGGCCCTGATGAAGGTCCAGGCCAACGACATGCAAAAGACCGTCGACACGATGGACCGGATGATCGTGCTGATGGAAGAAATGAGCGCGACCACGCACAGCATGGTGGGCAAGTCCAACCAAATGGCGGTCGATGTCGCCGAATTACGCGACCACATATCCGATTTCGACGACTTCTTCCGCCCGATTCGCAACTACCTGTACTGGGAACCGCACTGTTACGACATCCCGATCTGTTGGTCGCTACGGTCGACGTTCGACGCGCTGGACGGCGTCGACACCATGACGGATGACTTCCAGAGCCTGCTGCCCGACTTGAACAAGCTCGATGCGCTGATGCCGCAGATGATTGCGACGATGCCGCCGACGATCGAGACGATGCGCAACGCCCGCGACATGATGCTGAGCATGCAGTCCAGCCAATCGAGTCAGCAGGATCAGCAGCATGCGATGAGCGAGAATCAGTCAGCGATGGGAGACGCGTTCAACAACTCTCACAACGACGATACGTTCTATCTGCCGCCAGAGATCTTCGACAACAAAGACTTCAAGCGGGGAATGGACAACTTCATCTCCCCCAACGGCCACGCGGTTCGATTCATCATCTCCCATGAAGAAGACCCGCTGTCCGCTGACGGCATCAAGCGCATCGACGCCATCAAGAACGCCACCTTCGAAGCGATCAAGGGCACGCCACTCGAGGGATCCAGGGTCTTCATCGGCGGTACCGCCTCGACGTTCAAGGACATGGAGGACGGCAACAAGTACGACCTGATGATCGCCGGTGTCGCTGCGCTGACGATGATCTTCATCATCATGCTGCTCATCACGCGCAGTGTCGTGGCATCAGCCGTCATCGTGGGCACGGTGGTGCTGTCGTTGGGCGCCTCGTTCGGCTTGTCAGTTTTGTTCTGGCAGCACCTTCTTGGCATCCAACTGCAATTCATGGTGATGGCGATGGCGGTCATCATCTTGTTGGCGGTCGGTGCGGACTACAACCTGTTGTTGGTAGCGCGGATGAAGGAGGAACTACCCGCCGGCATCAACACCGGGATCATTCGGGCCATGGGCGGCAGTGGATCCGTCGTGACGGCAGCCGGGCTGGTGTTCGCGTTCACGATGATGTCGATGTCGGTCAGCGCGATGGTCGTGGTCGCGCAAATCGGCACCACCATCGGAATGGGTTTGTTGTTCGACACCTTGGTGATTCGGGCCTTCATGACCCCGTCGATCGCGGCGCTGCTTGGTCGGTGGTTCTGGTGGCCGCAGGTGGTGCGTCAGCGGCCTGCGCCCGCAAGACAACGCGTGCGCTGACTCACGGATTTTCCGGCGCCCCTGCCCGAGCTCAGTGGCCGGTCGACTTGTAGATGGAGAAGCCGTACAACGCCGCGAGGAACAGCGCGACCACCAACACCGTGATAAGCCACTGCCTGCCGCTGGTTGGCGCTCTGTAGTCGGGTGCGCACATCGCGACAGGGAAGCCGAGGGCGGCCAGGATTTCGCCGGCTGCCCGCTCATTGCCCGGGGCGATGTTGATCTGGCCGCCTCGACGTCGAACGAGTTCGACTGTCAGAGGGTACGACGGCAGCGTCATGCGATACGTGCTGTAGCCCAGCACACCCCCGTAACTCGTATGGCGCGTGACTCGTTCGTCGTAGGAGGGCCGGATGTATGCGTGCGCGATGTCCTGGCGCAGGACGAGTGGCAGATCGTCGGCGTAGACCCCGCTTTCGTCTGCATAGAGGGCAACGGAGACAGGTGTCGGCTTGAGGGCGCGCGACAGCGCCAGCGGGTAGACGACCAGCATCGCGAGAGCCAACGCCATGAAGAAGATCACCTTCATCTCCCCGGGGATCAGTATCCCTATTGCGATGGCTAACAGGCATACCGCAAGACCTCCGCCGAAAACCCACTTCACAAGCGGGTTTCGACGCATGAGAGTCGCCGGTCCACGGAACATGGCAAATGAATCGTACGCGCCGAGACCCAGCGCTGGAGGCTTCCGCACAAAGGATTCGGCCCGCCACCGGGAGGGGAGAGTGGCGGGCCGAACGATTGAGGAAGGTGTCAGCGTTGTGCGACGAGCACAGGGAGGTTGCGGTCGAAGACGGGCTTCTTGCCCACGGGGCCGGTACCGCCGCTGACGGTGCCCTTGCCCCCGTCAGCGCGCTGCGGCGCGGTGGTGATGACGATCTTGCCGCCGCGGCAGCTGACGATGTGGCCGTCGACGAACACATCCTGGCCGTCGTCGATCGGGATGTCGTATCCGTCGGCGTCGGTGTAGGTGCACCCGCCGGAGCCGGGGGTCGGCTCGTTGTCGACGGCGAAGGCGGTCGCCGGGGCCATGGCGAGAATGCCGAAGGCGCCGAGGACGGTCGCTGCGTACTTGAGGCCGGTCAGCTTGCGGGGGGCGGAAGTGGTCATCGTGGTGAATTCCTCTCGGGGGTTTGCTGTCGGTGTCTGTTGTGGTGTTGAGAGAAATACTGCTGGTCAGCGGGCGCCCGCGTAATCGCCCACAAGCCAGATTCCACTGGTGAGACGGGAAGACTTTCCTATCCCCCGGGTAAGGACGGCGCGGCCCCGCCAACGACGAATTCATCACTCCATCGGCGAACATCGTGTGCAGCGTGCACTCCGACGATTCAGGTGTGGAATGTGAGATCAGAGAGAGCACACCTGGGTGGTCCCGGCCTTCGCACACGGCCCCGAAGGTAGGGCGTGCGACTGCGCATCTCGGTTGTGACTAAGGGTGTGTCAGTGAAATGTCGGGTGTGACGTGCACCGACACCGCGAGCGGACACTTCTTCCGTGTCTCACGGGAGAACTACGAGTTGGGCTGAGCCTGATCGTCGTCGTCTCTTGCGTGGCCCGGCCGACCGGGAGTCGGGTCGTTGGCGGGGTCGGCTAACGGGTGAGGCCCTTTGGCGTCATCCGGCAGCGCGTGATCGTCCACGCCGGGATTCGGGTCACCAGACGGATCTACGTGATACTTCTCGCCATCACCCATGTCGTCGCCTCCCATAGTCGCGATAGCACATTCGAACACAGCGGCCACGCGGTCGGTTGATGTTTGACGGTGCATCCGCTGCTTTACCGATGTCGGCCAGCCGCCGAGGGGACGGGACGTAGTGCCGGTCGACTTTCAACGGCGCTGCGATCAGAAGCCAGCATCACCGCGGTGATAGGGACTGCGAGCGCGAGCAATCCGATCACGAACACCGGGAACAGGAAAGAGAAGACCTCGAGCCCGGCGGGCACCGGCGCTGCGTGATCGACAGTCACCCGAACCGCAGCCATGCCCGTGAAGTGCATTCCGACCACCGCGACCCCCATCACCAGACCGGCGGCGAATCGCAGCGCCGGGGACTCGAGTACCAGCGTGAACCACAGTGCGGCGGTGGCTGCGACAACGGCGATGAAAATCGATAGAGCGACGAGACCTTTGTCGTAGGACATCGTGCCCTGCATCTGCACCGCCCACATACCCGTGTAGTGCATCAGTGCGACCGCTAGGCCGGTGATCACGCCACCGGCGATGAGTCTGGGCAGATGGACGGTCCGGCCAATGGTGATCAGCCCGACGAACACTGCCGAGATCGACAGCACTGCCGAGGCGATTGTCCAGCCAAGGTTGTAGCGGACAGTGCTGTCCGGGATCGCGAAGCCGAGCATCGCGATGAAATGCATCAGCCAGATCGCCACCCCACCGATGGCGATCGACGCCGTTGCAAGCCAGCGCAACCGGCCGCGTTCGGTGGACGCCGCAGCACTCTGACGGGTGCACGCCAGCCCGACGACCGAGCCGGCCACCGAGACGATGTACGCCAGAAAAAGCAGCCAGAGGCCCATGTCGAAGTGGTGTACGTGATGGTTCATCAGCGATTCCTTTCAAGGCACCGTCGTCGGCAGACGATCGAGTGCATACGACGCAATTGCGATCAACGCGCCTTTAGCCGAATCACGTTGGCGTGCATCGATATTGATGATCGGGACATTGGTCGGCACGGACAGGGCCTCGCGCAGATCCTCGACGACATAGGTCGGGGCGTCCTCGAAGCTGTTGACGGCGATCAGAAATGGCAGGTTGCGCGCCTCGAAGAAGTCAACGGCGGCGAAACTGTCCTCGAGCCTGCGGGTATCGACAAGTACCACGGCGCCGATCGCGCCACGGACCAGGTCGTCCCACATGAACCAGAACCGGCGTTGCCCCGGTGTGCCGAAGAGATACAGCACAAGATCGTCTGCGATCGTTATCCGGCCGAAGTCCATTGCAACTGTCGTGCTTTCCTTGCCCGGGATCACCTCGATGTCATCGTGACCGTGCGAGGCGCTGGTGACGAGGGCCTCGGTGCGCAACGGCACGATCTCCGATACCGCGCCGACAAACGTGGTCTTGCCGACGCCGAAGCCACCGGCAATCACGATCTTCGTCGACGCCGCCGTGCTGTCGGGATCAGAGGGCACGTAACCCATCCAGGGTCCTTTCGATCAGTCGGCGCCGGTCGGAAACGGTCGAATTGTCGGTCAGCGAGGAGTGCACACGAAGATGGCCACTTTCCACCAGATCCCCCACGAGCACCCGAGTCACCCCGATTGGCAGAGCGGCGTATGACGAGATCTCGGCGATCGACGGCCGGTCATGGCACAACTGGATGATCACAGCGCGGACATCACCGGGCTCCCAAACGAGCTCGCTGCTGGAGGCCAGCGTCTCCACGGTGACCTCGATCGGCAGCTCGATCCGGGGGCGGGTTCGCCCGCCGGTCAGCGTGTACGGCCGGGCGCGATTGGGTGGTGGTTTCGTCTCAGGCTTGTCCATGCTGAGAGTCATCGAACTCCCTGCGCCGCACGCGGAGTCGCCTGTACCGCCTTGCCAACACGATCAACGAGCACAGCCATTTCGTATCCGACCTGGCCGACATCGCACGAGATCGATGCCAGCGCAGCGAGATACGATCCGTTCCCGACACCCATCAACAGCAGGTAGCCGTCGTCCATCTCGACGAGCGACTGGCGGACTTCGCCGGCTGCGAACAGTCGAGCAGCGCCGCTCGCCAGGCTCGCCAGACCCGATGTCACGGCTGCCAGTTGGTCCGCGCGATCACCCGGCAGCTGCGAGCTCGACGCCATCAGTAGACCGTCGGCTGACACGAGAATCGCGTGGGACACGCCTGGCACATCGCGGACGAAGTTGGACACAAACCAGTCAAGAGTCCGGGTGTTCGCGTGGGTCATTCGTCTCCTTCGATTCGGCGGTGTGCTGCACTGCTTTCGGCCCGTCCGCTGCGAACGCCGGCCAGTGCTCGGCTCAGCAGGGCTCCGGCCGCCGCGGGATCGCGGCTTTCGTCGCTGCCGGCATCGGATCCATTACTCGCGTGGCCTGGCACCAGCCGTGCGCCGCGTTCGCGGATCGGCAGCCCAGATTCGGTGTGGCGCTGCGGTTTCTGCTCGACCGCCTGCGCGGCGGCCGCCCAGCCGTCGTCGGCAGCGGTGGCCCAGACCGTGTTACGTGATTCGAGCGTGGTCGGATCCATCAGCCACTCGGAGACCATCCGCTCGTAGATTGGCGCACTCTCCGAATTCTCAGAACTTTCTGGCTCGAGGTTCTGCGACGGCAGCGCTTCGGGCGTTGGCCGATTTGTGAAGTAGGCAAACGTATTCGACGTCGATGGGCGTTCCGATGCCCCGTTCTCGGCGGCTGCGACGCGATTGACACCGCTCGCACCAGGCGACCGCTTCGGGAGCGTGCTGCCGTCACGCGTGGTCGCCGGCCCGTACTCCTCGGCCGGCGCGCTGGCAGCAACGTCATCGAGTTCGGTCGCAAGCTCATGGAGGGCAAGGGGCGCGTCGGCGAGCGGACGGGCAAGCGGGTCATCGCGAGTTTCGACGATTTCGGTCGGGGCGGTCAGCGTGCCGGGCAGGTACACGCTTGCCGTCACGCCAGGCTGAACGTTCAAGGCATCGGTGGCGCGAAGCCGGACAATCGCGTCGTGGCGCCCGGCAAGCCGTCCGACGACGAAAAGTCCCATCCGCTTGGCGGTTTCGGAGGTCACCTCGCCGCCGAGCGCGAGCCGTTCGTTCGCGGCGCGCAGGTCCTCTGCGGACATGCCGAGTCCCCTATCGGCCACCTCCACCAGGATGCCGGCATCGACCGCGCGTGAAACCGTCACCGATACCAACGATTCGGGCGGCGAGTAGCGCAGTGCGTTGTCCAGAAGCTCGGCGATCAGGTGGCCGACATCACCGGCCGCCGCACCCACGATCGAGACGTCGCCGGTAGCGCCGATCGTGACCCGGCGGTACTGCTCAACCTCGGACATCGCGGCGTGCAGCACTTCCAACAGTGGCGCGGGCCCGGACCGGCGGTGGCGTTCCACGGTGTCGGCAAGCACGAGCAGGTTGTCGCCGTTGCGACGCATGCGCGTCGCAAGGTGATCGAGTCGAAAGAGATGGTCCAGACGGACCGGATCGTCTTCGTCGAGCTCGAGCGTCTCGATCAGGGACAGCTGCTCTTCGACGAGGGATCGGCTTCGCCGGGAAAGGGTTTCAAACATCTCGCCGATCTGCAGGCGGACGCCGTGCTCGCCAGCCAGGCGGACCGCTTGGAAGTGGATGTCGTCGATGGCGCGGGCCAACTGGCCGACCTCTTCGTGAGTTTGTACCGGCAGCGCCGCGATCTCGGGCACGCCGCCGCCCTTGCTGAGTCGCTCGATCTCTTCGGGCAACTGGACCTGCGCGACGTCCAGCGCACCGCGGCGCAGGCTACCGATCGAGCGGATGAGTGAACGGCCGACGCCCAGTGCGACAACAAGTGCGGTCAACACCGCGCCGAGGATGATCGCGGTGTCGCGCAGCGCCGCGGACTGCAACGTGTTCGCCCGAGCATGCACCGTGCGCTCGAGATCAGATGAAAGTTGTTGCAGCATAGCGTGATATTCGTCGGCGCCCGGGGACACGGATTCGCCAAGCTGGGCGAGACGATCGATCGCCGCCGTTTCCGCGCCTTTCGCTTCGGCCGCCTTGGTTCGCAGCAGGTCCGAATCGGCGAAATCTGGCGCGGCGGCCAGCACCCGCTGGGTTGTAAGCGCCCGTTGCGCGGCAAGACCGTTGACGAGCCGGTCCGAAAGCGCTTGCACGGCGCTATCGCGGACGGTGGCCGTTGTCGTCGCGATGGCCGAGGCAACACTGTTCGCCACGCTCTGCGCTTGTTCGGCGATCTGCAGAGGCGGCACTGGGCGCCCGGATGCCATCTCGTCACGCAGGGTCTTAGCGGTCGAGGATGCGGTAGCCAGCGCCGTAATGACGGTTGGATTGAACTCCGCAGATGTGGTCACCGACTGAAGGTTGGTCGCGCTCGCGTCGAACTGGGCGAGCGGTTCTTGAATCGGCGCGCCCGACGCGGCGGCGTACCCGAGGCCGTCGAGCTGATCGACGAACTCGACCGCTGGCACCACGATCGCGGCGTCGCCGGACGCGACGCTCAGCTTCGATGCCGCCGAGAGTTCGTTCTGGATCCGCAGCGCGCCGAACGTCGCGGCCAGCAGGACGGGAAGGACCATGATCGCCGCGACTTTCCACCGCAACGGCCAGCCAACAAACGACAGTCGCGACATGGACGGGCGCGCATGTTCGACGACGTATGGACCACTGGCCTCCATGCCGTACCACCCTTCGCCGGATCAATTGACGTTCGAGTAGAAACCCAGCCGCAGGCGATCGTAGAGCAGAGATAACAGCTGTGCATCGGCGCGGCGAACGCCAGCAACCTCGGCGAATGCGCGAGGTCGCGGATGGCGTCGCCGGCGGCAAATTCGGATGCCATTGCGCCCTGACGCCCGAAAGCTGCGAACTACGGCGGCCCGGACAGATTTCCCCGCCGAATGTCCTCGCGGCATTCGAGGCGTGTCTGGCCGGTCTGCTGGATACAGACTTCGACCTGTTGTTCAATGCCCGCGGGGTAGACGGGGTCGGTCGGGCCTTTGGAGACGGTCGGTGTCGGGACGACGCCGGAGACCAGGGACCACATGGTGTCGCCGGTTTGCGGCAGACGTGCACAGTACGCCTTTTGGCCCGTCTCGGTGACGCCGGCGGCCCCGAGGACTGCGCAGTCGGCGCCGACGAGCACCACGGGCACCGGCGGCGCGGTCGGAGTCGGCGGAGTGGCCTGGTTTTGGTGACGCCCGGCGAGGATGACGGCCGCGACGGCCCCGACGATCAGCACCGCGGCCAGAATCGCCGAAGCGATCATCAGCGTCCGCCTTCGGTTCCTCGACTCTTTTCGGCGACGACGCGCAACCGCCACGGCGTCCAACGTGGGTTCGTTGGCGCCAAGCTCATCCACCGTGACGTTCAGATGCCGGGCAAGAGCGCTCGCGAAGTCCATACAGGTGCCGTAGCGATCCTCGGGTGACTTGGCGAGCGCCTTGGACAGCACCGGGCCGAGGCCGGAAAGCTCGGGTTTGCGCTCGGCGATCTCGGGCGGCGGCGCAGAAACGTGCTGACTGATCACGACGGCGGGATTCGGATCCAGGTACAGGTGCGTACCGGTCAACAACTCGAAAGCCGTTGCCGCAAGCGAGTATTGGTCGGCACGCCCGTCGAGTGTGAGGCCCAGCAACTGCTCAGGTGCCGCGTAGGCGACGGTGCCCACCGCCATGTTGGTCTGTGTCAATGAGCTGGAGTCGTCAACCCGTCTGGCAATGCCGAAATCAGCCAACATCGCCCGCCAACCACCGGAATCCAATTCCGCCAGAAGGATATTGGCCGGCTTGACGTCACGGTGGAGTATTTGGCGCTGATGGGCGTAGTCGAGCGCGTCGGCCACCGCGATGATGATCCGGACGACTTCCTCGGGCGGCATGCCCTTGCGGTATCGCTCCTGCAACAATCGGCCGGCGTCGGTGCCCTCGACGTAGGCCATCGATATCCACAACTGGCCCTCATACTCACCGCGGTCGTAGATGGCGACGATGTTCGGGTGCGACAGCGTGGCCGCGTTCTGCGCTTCGCGGTTGAACCGTTCGCGATACGTCGGATCATCCGACACCTGCTGGGCGAGCACCTTCAACGCGTCGCGCCGCGGCAACCGCGGGTGCTCAACGAGGTAGACCTCCCCCATCGCGCCTGAACCCAGCCGCTGCAGAATCGTGTACCCGGCGAATGTCTGGCCGGCTACTAACGACATGTCGGGATCCTATCGGCGTCAACCCCTGATGACGGGTCGCGCGCTGGTAACACCCGCATCTCAAAATGCGCCGCCTCCTGCGTGCCGCTGGCACCAAGTGGGTAACCAGCGGTAGGACGGACTCAATATGACCATGCTTGCGAAAATCACATTGCTGGTGGCGGCGATAGTCGCCGCACTTCTAGGCGCGCCCGGCGCTGCCGCCACACCCGAGAACGACTTCTGCCGGAGCATGGCCGGCGTGGGTTTCACCGGCGACTGCGCCCTTCTCACCGCGCTCGCCCGAGACGCGTGCGCTCAGAAGTCCCGCGGCGTCGATCTGACGACGGTGGCGCAGAAGTTGGACCTCGCGACCAAGAACGAGAACCTGTCCAACTACATCATTGCCGGCGCACAGATCTACTTCTGCCCGGATCGCGCCGCCACGACCTGAACCGGCGCGTACGGGGCTAGCAGCGATCGCCTGGGAAGTTGTCCGAGAACGGATTCCAGCAGTAGCCTGCCGGCTCCGGCAGAAAATCGCCGTATCCGCCCATCGGCGAATAGTGGTAGTTGTGGCAGACATTCATGTCCCAATCGATGGGCCCGCTCGTTTGGGGAAGCGGTTTTCCCGGACACCAACATCCGTAGGGCACTTCGCAGCCGCCCTCTGCGTGCGCGGGTCCGGCAGCCAATGCCAGCCCGGCTAGTCCGAGAACGGCGGGCGTCAACGCTGTAACCGCCAGTGCAGCGAGTCGTGACTTCATCGTGGATTCCTTTCATGGTGTTGCGGCTGGTCGGTTGCGGTGAACCGTGGTCGCCACGTCACCACAAAGGAGACGATGGGTGCCTTGGAAGTTTCTTGATGAAGTCGTTGCGCCGACGGCCTGACGACACTTCCAAGAATTCCCCAAGGCCTCTGGCGCACGCTTCACCTACCGGTCGGGGCGACGGCACTGAAGGAGCCAATCGTGTACCAACTTTCGCGACGCTTGAAGCGGATGGTTTTGCGCATCGGCGCGCCTGCGGCCCGAAAACTGCTGGTCATCTCCACTTTCCAGCTTGTCAGACCGGAGTACAATTCGACCTACGCCTTTTGGGCGGCGCGCAAAGCGGCTTCGGCCGTTGACCGGAGTTGTCGCGCGAGAGGGGGACCAATGCGCTCAGCGATTTCCGTCGTGCGCCATCCCGTTGCGATCGGGGCGATCGCCGTTGCGGTGAGCATGTTAGCCGGCGGAGCGCCGCTCGCCGCCGCCGCACCGGGCTGTGATGGTGGTTGCGACGTGACGGTTGCCGGTCCCAGCGGTGGATCGACGAACAAGAGCGGCGGCTCGCACGGCGCCCAGCCCACGATACCCACGGTGAAGTTGCCGCCTCCGGCGATCATCAACGCCCAAACCGTGGTGCAGACCGCTCCGCCACCGCCGCCTCCGGTCAAGATCCCCCCGCCGGTCATCGAGGTTCACGAGCCCGTCATTCCCAGCATTCCGGCTGACACGCAGCCACACGACGTCCTACCCGTGGACGTCGCACCGTCGGTGGTGCCGATCGCGCCGGTGCCCGCTGAGATTCCGTTGCCTCCGCCGCCGCCGTCGGCTCCACCCGCACCGATATCGACGCCGGTTTCCCGTGTGCTGTTCACCAGCAGCGCGGAGCCGGGTACCCAGGCGCTGACGCTCATCGTGCTGTTCATGGCGTGCGGATGCTGGATATACGGCAATCGGATCGCATCGCAGATGACTGTGCGAAAGAAAGAACGTGTGGCGGCGCGCGCGTAGCGTCGCCGCGGTCGTGGTCCTTGCGGCCTCGACGATCCTCATCGGCGCACCTAGCGCGCACGCCCAGGACGACCCGGTCACCGTTCATGCAACTGTCGACGGCCACGATGTGGCCATCGGTGGGAGCGCCGAGCCGATCCCGCTGTATCCCGACAGGGTCATCGACGTCGCCGTGGATGTGGCCAATCACGGGACGGATCCGATCGAGATCTCCTCGGTGCAGTTGGTCGGCCGCGTGCTCGGACTGACATTCTTCAGTTTCGCGACGGGTGTCGAACTGACCGTCGCACCGGGAGCCAGTGGCACCGTGCATTACCAACTCGACCTCACTGACCTCAAGCATCAGGCGACTGGCCTCATCGAAACGCAGGTGGTCGTCCGCAACCACGCCCACGACACGGTCGCGGTGGTGCACATGGTCGCAGATGTGCGCGGCTCGCTGTGGTCGGTATACGGCTTGCTGGGCCTGGCGCTGCTCGTGCTCACCACGCTGGCCACCGTCGACGCTGCCATCGCGATCGCCCGGCACAAGGTGTCCCAAAACCGTTGGCGCCGTGGGCTTCGGCTGCTGACCCCGGGTATCGGTATCGGGCTGGTGCTTGCGTTCTCGGCGTCTGTTGCCCGCTGGTGGGTACCAAGCACCGGGAGCTGGCTGCTGGCGTCCGGCATCACCGCCGCAACGTTCTTCGTGCTCGGCTACTTCTCGCCAACGCCGTCGGACGAAGAGGAGGACGAGGACGAGATGCACGTCGAGTCGGATGAAGACACGGCGGTCGTAGCGGCGGCCGACGCTGACGCGACGCTCGTCGACGAAACCCGGTCCGAGGCCTAACGGCGGCTGCCGCGCGCACGTTCGTCGCGGACCCGACGGCCCCGTTGGCCCGCCGCGATCGCGGCGGCCAAACCCGCGCCTGCGCCGAGGCCGGCAGACACGATCAGGGTGACGACGGTGGGGGGCTTGCCGAGCAAGATCCACGCAGCGGCGACGATAGCGGCGGCCAGCGCCGCCGCGAACAACGGCACGGCGACCACGGATGACGGACGCTCACGGCCGCGGCGCAGCACCCGCAGGTGGGACTCGAGGTAGGCGCCCGCAATCAGCACGACAATTCCGGTCGCGGCGGCCAGCGCGGTTGTAGCCGCAGATTGCTTGCTGCTCAACGTGATTCGTTCAGCGCCCAGCGGGGTGTTATCACGCAGCACGGTGATTTCGGCAGGCAAGTTGCCCGCCAACACATAACGGTTGACGGGCGACGGGACGCTCGCAACACCTCCGGGACCCAGCTGCGCCTCGCGATGCCCCACCGAGAGGCCGAGGACATCGACGGACAGGGCGACCGAGTCGGCACCGGCCGTGGTGACCCCGATTGGGATCGGCTTTGACAGGTCGACGGGCACCTCGTGGTTGACCTTGAGGTCGTTGCCGTTGACGGTCACGGCGCCGGACGCCAGGTCGCCGCCGGTCGGCACGGAGCCAAGGCCGATGAGGGCGACCGCCACAGCAGCCAATGCGAGCACGGCCGCGACGGCGGAGGCAATCGTCGGCGAACGTGACGCGCGGGGCTGACGGGCCGCGGCGGCGGGCGTAGGCCTAGGCGCGAGCACGGTTCGCAAGTCTTCGGTGGACTGCGGTGCCGGGTGTACCAGTGTGGCCGCGTCATCCGGGGGTGGCTCCACAATCGTGGTGGCCGCCCCCGAACTCGGCGGAAGCGGGGACACCTGGTTGGACAGCGCTGCGCGGGCGGCCGCAGCGAGTTCGGACGCGCTCTGATAGCGCTGCTGCGGATCTTTGGCCATGCCCCTGGCGATCACCGAGTCGAAGGCGGCGGGGACTGCCGGGTTCACCGACGTCGGGCGCGGCGGATCCTTGGTCATGTGCCCGGCCATCACGTGCTCGAGGCTGTTACCGGGGTACGGCGCCTTCCCGGTCAGGCATTCGTGGAGTACACATGCGAGCGCGTAGATATCGGCGCGCGCGTCGGCGTGGCCGGTGGTGAACCGCTCCGGGGCCATGTAGGCCACCGTGCCCAGCACCGAGCCGGTCTGCGTGATCCTGGTGTCGGATTCGTCGTGGGCGATCCCGAAATCGATCAGGTAGACGAATTCAGACGGCGTCATCAGCATGTTGGATGGTTTGACATCGCGGTGCACCAGCCCGTGGGAGTGGGCCGTATCCAGTGCGGCGGCAACCTGTTCGATCACTTTGACCGCCAGCTCCGGGGTCATCGCCCCGCGCTCGGCCAGCGACGTGTGCAGATCGATTCCCTCGACGATCGGCATCACGAGATACAGCCGACCGTCTATCT
>Ga0070665_100001834_pt1 | contig 24125 bp, 26 predicted proteins | sample KBSS13metaG_FD_65862 | JGI IMG/M metagenome (GOLD analysis project Ga0070665, IMG submission 65862) | Switchgrass rhizosphere microbial communities from Kellogg Biological Station, Michigan, USA - KBS S1-3 metaG | ecosystem: Host-associated > Plants > Roots > Rhizosphere > Soil ... | reverse complement strand
CGGCCCGTTCGACGGAGTCCGGGTTGGCGGCGATCTCCTGCGCCTGCAGCCGGTCCACGAGCCGGATCAGGCGGACGAGCTGGGTGCCCAGCTCCTCCGCCTGTTCCTGTGGCGACGGCGTGCCGCTCACACGCGTTCGAACAGCGCGGCGAGTCCCTGCCCACCGCCGATACACATCGTCTCCAGGCCGTAGCGGGCGTCCCGACGGACCATCTCCCGGGCCAGTGTGGCCAGGATCCGCCCGCCCGTGGCACCGACCGGGTGCCCCAGCGAGATCCCCGAGCCGTTGACGTTGGTCCGCTCGAAGTCGCTCGGGGTGAACCCCCACTCCCGGGTGCAGGCCAGGACCTGCGAGGCGAAGGCCTCGTTGAGCTCGATCAGGTCGACGTCCTTGAGCGCCACCTCGGCCTGGTCCAACGCCGACGCCACAGCCGGGACCGGACCGATGCCCATCGTCTTGGGCGCCACCCCACCCAGCCCCCAGGACACCAGCTTCACCAACGGCCGCAGCCCCAGCTCGGCGGCCTTCTCCGGCGTGGTCACGACCGCGATCGCGGCACCGTCGTTCTGCCCCGAGGCGTTGCCCGCGGTCACCGTGGCCTCCGGGTCCTGCCTGCCCATGATCGGACGCAGCGTCGCCAGGGTCTCCACGCTCGAGTCCGGGCGGATGTGCTCGTCGGCGTCGACCACCGTGTCGCCCTTGCGCCCGGAGATCGTCACCGGGACGATCTCGTCGGCGAACCGGCCCTCGGCCTGCGCCGCCGCCGCCCGCTGGTGCGAGCGGACCGCGTACTCGTCCTGCTCCTCGCGCGGGATCGAGTACTCCGCGCGCAGGTTCTCCGCGGTCTCGATCATCCCGCCGGGCACCGGGAAATCGACCCCGCCCGCCGTGACCCGGCCGCGGGCCAACGCGTCGTGCAGCTGCACACCCGGCCCACCCTTGACCCCCCAGCGCATCGCGGTGGAGTAGAACGGCGCGTTCGACATCGACTCCGCGCCACCGGCGAGCACCACCTCCGACGCCCCGGTCTGGACCTGCATCGCCGCGTACAGCACGGCCTGCAGCCCCGACCCGCAGCGCCGGTCGATCTGGATGCCGCCCGCGGTGACCGGCAGCCCGGCGTCGAGCGCGGCGACCCGGCCGATCGCCGGGGCCTCCATGGTGGGGTAGCAGTTGCCCAGCACCACGTCGTTCACCGACTCCGGGGCCAGCCCGGTGCGCTCGAGCAGCGCCTTGATCACCGTCGCGGCCAGCTCGTGGGCCTGGACCGCCTTCAGCGAGCCACCGAAGCCTCCCACCGGCGTCCGCAACGGCTCACAGATCACCGCGTCGCGCATGTCCGTCCTTCTCTCGTCACACGTACTGACGGGTGAGCCACTCGGCCACGACGGCGGGCCGCTCGGAGCCCTCGAGCTCGACGGTGACCGCGGTGGTCAGCTGGACCGCGCCGTCCTTGGTCTTCTCGGCCCCGGCCAGCACCACGCTCCCGCGCACCTTGCTGCCCACCGGGACGGGCGAGGTGAACCGCACCTTGTTGAGGCCGTAGTTGATGCCCATGCGCACGCCGTCGATCCGGTAGACCTGCGCGACGAGCACGGGGAGCAGCGACAGCGTGAGGAAGCCGTGCGCGATCGTCGTGCCGAACGGGCCCTGGGCCGCGCGTTCGGCGTCGACGTGGATCCACTGATGGTCGCCGGTCGCCTCCGCGAACTGGTCGATGTGGCTCTGCTCCACCGTCACCCACTCCGAGGTGCCGAGGTGCTCCCCCACCAGCCCGCTGATCTCGTCGACACCATCGAAGACGCGCATGACCACCCTTTCCTCTGCCGTCGGTTCCGGGTCACCCTGCCACATCGGGCGACGGCCGGAGCGGACGTCGTGGGGCAGCCCACGAGGTGTGCGCTCAGCGTACGAACGCGCCGGTGAACTCCAGCCGGACCGGGGCGCCGCGGGGCTCCACCGCACCGGGCGAGGCGATCGCCGCGTGCAGCACGATCTGGATCCGACGACCGGGCAGCGGCCGCATCCGGAAGACCCCCTGGACGCGGTGGGCGGCCCCCTCCGGCGGCTGCTGTTCGGTCGGCTCACCGGGGGTCAGGGCCGGGCCTGCGCGCAGCAGCCCGCGGACCGCGACGACGTCGTGGCGCACCCGGCGCAGGTCCGCACAGGCGAGCCAGCGGGGTCCGGACGGACCCTCGCCGTCGCCCTCGGGTTCGGTGAACTCCACGCTGAGCTCGGGGTCCGCGCCGAACACGGGCAGGACCAGCACTCCCCAGCCGACGGGGGCGCTGAGGTCAGCGGCGCGCGGCCGTCGGACGACCGCGCTCGCGGCCGCCGCGTCGAGCAGGTGGACCGCCGCGGCGCCGGGATCGGGCGAGCGCGGATCGGTGAGCTCCGCCGTCATCGCCACCTCCTCGGCCTCGCGTCGGACGAACGGGACGCGCCGCGGCCCTGGAACGCACAACGACGGGCGCACCCGCTGGTTTTTCGGCCGACCGCCGGGAAACACCACTCCGACCGCACCGAGTGACGACTCCGCGGGGTCGGCCACTCGAAAGGGGCGCCCCCGTTACGGTCGGAAGCCCCCTCGTCACCAGGGGTCGCGCGTGCGAAATCACAGTTCTCACTCCACGGTGCCATGATCCACCCGCTTTCCGGTCAATCTGCGGATTCGCGATTTCCGGCCGACGTCCACACGTTCTCGTAACACCGCCGAAATGCCGTTTTCCTACAGTCGCGGAGTGTGGATCAGGGTGGCGGCGCTGGTGTTCCTGGCACTCGTCTGGCCCGTCGGCGACGCGGCGGCCGCGCCGGTGTCCACCCCGGAACCCGGAGCCCTGCTGACGTCCGCCCCCGCCCGGGTGACCCTCGCGGTCGAGGAGCACGGCACCGACCTGCGCATCGTGGTCACCGACGCGGCGGGCACCCGGCGGGACGTCGGCGTCCCGGCGATCGCGGGCACCGTCGGGTCCGTGGACCTCGCGCCCGGACTCGAGCCGGGCAGCTACACCGTCGACTGGCGCTGGGTCGACGCCGCCGGGGCACCCCGCAGTGGCACCTTCCTGTTCACCCTCGCGCCCGTCGTCGAGACCGCAGCGTCGGCCCTCGGTCCGGGCTTCACCGGTCGTCGCGACGCAGCGGCCCTCTGGCTCGCCTCCGGGCTCGTCGTGGTCGTCGGTGGGCTCGCGCTCGTCCGCTCCGCCACCCGCGCGCGCCGCTGAGCGACCACCCCGGCGGAGCGCGCTGCTCCATTCGGCGTGGCGGGTGCGGGCGCACTATCGTGCGGCTGCGCGCGGTGAGCAGGGGGTGGAGCAGGGAATGGACCAGGAGGCGGCGGCCCCGGCGGCGCCCCTGCACCCGCCCGACGGCACGGTTCACGAGGGCGTCCCGTACGCCTCGGCGGACCGGTTGGCAGCGGAGCTCGCTGCGCCGCTGGGCCAGGCGCTCGCGGCGGGTGAACCCGTGGTCGCGGTGCTGGACCGGGACAACCGCGCCGCGTTGTCGGCGGCGTTGGGCGCGGCCGCCGCGGACGTCGAGTGGCTGGACCCCACCGAGGTGCACCGGGTGCCCGCCTTCACCATCGCGATGCGCTGGGCCCGGCTGACCCGCCGTGCGACCTGGCCGGAGCAGCGGACCACCGTCGTCGCCCAGCACGCCGAGCTGCCCGGGATCGACCGCGGCCACTGGGCGCGGCTCGACGCCGGACTGACCGTGGCGCTCGCCCACCTGCCGATCACCATGCTCTGTGCCTGTCCCGAGACCGGAGACCTGGAACTGCTGCGCGCCACCCACCCCACGCTGCGGATGGGCGGGACCAGCCTGCCCGCGGGCCCGATGCGGGACCCCGTGCAGCTGGTCGCGGAGTTCCCGCCACCGCCACCGGTCGACCTCGGACCGCCCGCCACGGAGCTGCCGTTCACCGTCGACACGCTGGCCGCCGTCCGCAGGCTGGTCGCGGACACCGCGCCGCGGGCCGGACTCGATCCCGAGCACACCGCGGACCTGGTGTTGGCGGTCAACGAGATCGCGACCAACAGCGTCGAGCACGGGCCGGGCGCGGGCGTGCTGCGGATGTGGGGCCGGGAGCAGCCGGGCGCGGTCGCCGAGGTCTACGACGTCGGCTCGATGGACGTGCCCTTCCCGGGCATGGTCCCGCCGCCGCCCTCGGGCAAGCGGGGCCGCGGACTCTGGCTCGCCTCCGAGCTGACCGACGTCCTGCAGGTGTGGAGCGACGACTCCGGCACCACGGTCCGGCTGTTCGTCGACGGCCCCGACCGCGGTGAGTGAGGCGGTCGCGCGGTTCGTGGCGCTGGTCCGGGGGCCGGAGCCGCCGCTCGACGAGGCCGCCCTCGCCCTCGCCGCCGGCGCCGACCCGGACCTCGATCCCGCCCCCTGGCTCGCCGAGCTGGACCGGCTCGCCGCGGGTGTGGACTCGCTGCCCGCCTTGATCCGCAGGCTGTTCGTGGAGGAGGGCTTCACGGGCAACAGCGTGGACTACGCCGATCCGCGCAACTCGCTGCTGCCCGAGGTGCTGACCCGCCGCACCGGCATCCCGATCACGTTGGCCGTGGTGTGCATCGAGGTGGGCAGACGGGCCGGGGTCACCCTCGAGGGCGTCGGGATGCCGGGCCACTTCCTGGTCCGGGTCCCGCACACCGGCCACCACCTGGACGTCTTCGACCACGGCAGGCGCCTGGACCGCCCGGCCTGCGAGGCCCTCTTCCGTGCCGCGACCGGCTCCGACGCCCCCTTCGGCGCCCACCTGCTCCCGCGCGCGTCCACCCGCGACATCCTGCTGCGGATGCTGGAGAACCTGCGCGCGGTGCAGCGCCGCCGGGGTGGGCCCGCGGACCGGGAGTGGGTGCTGCGGATGCGGCTGGCCCTGCGGCCGGACCCCGAGGCCCTCACCGAGCTGTGCGAGGTCCTCGCCGAACAGGCCCGCTGGGACGAGGGCGCCCGCCTGATCGCGACCTTCCTGACGGCGGGCACGCAGCCCGACGACGTCGCCGAGCGCCTCCGTCGCACCGCCGCGGGCCTGCTCGCCCACCTCAACTGAACGGACCTCGGGTTACGGTCTACCGATGTCACAGGAGGCGGGTGCCCGGGCGTCGCGCGGTCCCGAGATCCAGTCGGTGGCCCGCGCCTCGGCGGTGCTGGGTGTCGTGGTGGACAGCGGGGACGGCCTCACCACCACCGAGATCGCGAAGGCCACCGGGCTCACGGTGAGCACCGTGCACCGGCTGGCGCACACCCTCGTCGCGGGCAACCTGCTGTGTCGGGACGCGGGCAGCGAGCGGTTCCTGCCCGGTCCGCTGCTGCTGCGGCTGGCCCGCAAGGCGCTCGGTGCGAGCGGTGTGCCCGAGGCCGCGGACGTGCTCAAGGAGCTCGCCGACCGGACCGGGGAGACCGCGAGCATCGGCATGCGACGGGGCGACGAGGTGCTCGTGCTGCTGTCCGTCCCCTCCACCCGCGCTCTGCGCTACATCGGGCGGCCGGGGGCCCGCGTGCCGCTGCTGGAGTCCGCCATCGGCTGCGCGATCGTCGCGTTCGGCACCGATCCCGTCCGGCAGGCCGCCGAGGTGCTCTCCCGCACCGGTGCCGCCGGTCCCGAATCGTGGGCGGCCGAGGTGGACCTGCTCGCCACCCAGTTCCGGGGGTACGCCGTCCTGGACGACCCCCACGATCCCTCGCTGCGGGCCGTCGCGGCCCCCGTGGTGGGGGCGAGCGAGCACGTCCGGATGGGGGTCGAGATCCAGGGTCCGACCAGCAGGCTCCCCGAGGAGCGGCTCGACGAGCTGGGCTCCGTGGTGCGCTCCGCCGCCGACGCGCTGGAGGGCCTCCCCGTGTCCCTCGCGTTCAGCGATTTCTGACCGGACATTTCTGCCTCGGCCCAGCTCCTGACCGGACATTCCGCGATGCGCGAATGTGTCCCGCATCCTGCAAAGAGCCGTTGACCGCGGTGCGGGAGCCTGCCTAACCTCGGGTCACCCGACCGGGAGGAGGCGAGTGGCATGGGCACCGACGAGATCGTCGTGTCGCCGAACCACGTCGTCTTCGACCTCCCCGAGATCGTCGCCGTGCGGGAGGGGCTGTTCGAGGCCGCCGGGCTCACCGTGCGCTTCGCGGACGCCACCGATCGCTCCGCCGACCACGAGCGCAACCCGGCGGCGCGGCACAAGGAGTCCCAGTTCACCGCCGCGCAGGCGGACGTCTACAACGTCTGCGAGTGGGGCGGGATCGACCGGCTGGAGCGGGACACCCGCGGCGGCCGGATCGGGCACCTGCGCGCGGCCGTCGTCGCACAGGCCCTGGTGAGCATCGACCCGGACCTGAACGAGCCGCACGACCTGGCGGACGTCCCGGTCGCGGTGAACCTCTACACCGGCTCGCACTACACCGCGTTGCACCTGCTCGAGGGCACTGTGCCGCGGGAGCGGATCTCGCTCGCCCACGCAGGTCCGCCTGCGCACCGGCTCGAGCGGCTGCTGGCGGGCGACTCGCGGGCCACCATGCTGATGGAGCCCTTCCTCAGCCTGGCCCTGCACCGTGGGGCACACGTGCTGGGCACCTACACCTACCGGGGCTCGCAGGTCGTTGCGCCCCACCTCACGGCGGAGCAGCAGGAGGCCTACCGCGGCGCCGTCGACAAGGCGGTCGACCTGATCAACGGCGACCGCGCCCGCTGGGCCCCGACGATCGCCGCCGAGGCGGGTCTCGACCCGGCCCTGCTGCGCTCGGACTACCACCGCTACACCCACCTGGTGCCGTTCACCGAGCGCCGGTTCACCGAGACCTACGCCTGGATGCGGTCGTGGCGACTGACCGACGGCCGCTCCGGCTACGAGACCCTGCGGGCCCTGCGATGAGCTGCGTGCCGAACCTGACCAGCCGCAGGCACATCGACCTCTGCCTGATCAACGGCGGGACGTGTCCCGGGCGCTGAGCGCCCCATCCCTCGCCCGTCCCCTCCGACCGGCCGCCCCGCGCGCCGGTCCGTCCTCCCGCGCCCCCGCGCCCCCTCATCCTGGAGCACCGCCATGTCCAGTTCTCTCCTCGACCGCAGGGCCGTCCTGCGCGCCGGTCTGTTCGGCGCCGCGGGTCTCGCCGCCGCCCCGCTGTTCGCCGCGTGCGGCGGCACCGAGTCGGGCGGCACGACGCTCGCCGCCCGCGTCGAGGACACCCAGGCGGGCACGGCCGGTGCGGTGATCCGCCCGATCAGCGAGCAGAACGCCTTGGTCGGCAACCTCGACCTCACCTACGTCGCGGGCTCCGGCCCCGGCGACGTCCAGAACAAGCTGCTCTCCGGCGCGCTCGACGTCGCCAGCATGGGTCCGCTCGGCGCGGTCGTCGCCGGGGAGGCCGGTGCCGACCTGGTGATCTTCTCGACCAGCCTGAACAACCACGTGCGGTGGCTCGTCCCGGAGAACAGCCCGTACCGCACCGTCGCCGACCTGCGTGGGAAGAAGATCGCGACCCCGCCGAACAACAGCGACGCCTTCCGCTCCACCCAGCTCGCACTGGCCGTGAACGGCACCGACTTCACCGCCGACCACCAGCTCTTCCCGGGCGCCGTGCTCGCCGGGCTGGCGCTGTTCGACCGCGGCGACGTCGACGCGATCGTCACCATCGAGCCCAACGCCACCCGACTCGTCGCCAAGGGTGCCGCCAGCTCGCGACGGTCGGCGAGCTCTGGTCGCAGGGCACCGGCGAGGACCCGGCGGCGCTGTTCCTCAACGGCCAGGGCGCCACCCGCGCTTGGGTCGACGGCAACCGGGAGACCGCGGCGGCGCTCGCCACCCTGCGGCTCGAGGCACACCGAATCGTCCAGGAGCGGCCGCAGGTGCTGGCCGACCTCGCCGACGCCTACGGCATCCCCGCCGACGAGAAGGCCGCCATCGAGCTGCTCCCCTCCCGGATGCGGGACGTCTACCCGGTCGCCTGGGGCGCCTCGGTCTTCGACAACCTGCGACGCCAGACCGAGGTGGCGCAGCAGGTCGGCCTGATCAAGGCGCAGCCCTCGCAGGTGCCGTGGGTCGATCTCGGAGGATCGGCGTGACCGCGACCGAGGTCCGACCCACCCGCGTCTCCGCGGCCCTCGCCACCACCCCGAAGCCCCGCCGGGGGCCGCGGTTCCTGCCCGCCCTGCTGTTCCTGGTGCTCCTCGCGGGCGCGTGGCAGCTGATGGCCGTGCTGCTGGACAGCGTGCTCGTCCCCGGTGTCCCCGCGATCGTCACCGAACTGGTCGACATCGTGTCCGACGGCGCCTTCCTCGATCAGCTGGGCATCACGGTGCTGCGGGTCGCGTTGGGCTTCGCGCTGGCGTTCGTGGTGGCGGTCGCGGTCGGGATCGCGATGGGGCGCAACGAGTTCGCCCGCCGGTTCTTCGAGCCCGCGGTCCTGCTCGGGCTCACCATCCCCGGCCTGGTCTGGGCGCTGCTCTGCGTGATCTGGTTCGGCATCGACCTGGTCAACCCGGTGGCCGCGGTCGCACTGTCCTCCGCACCCGCCCTGATGCTGCAGATCTACCAGGGCACCCGGTCCGTCGACCCCGACCTGCTGGAGATGGCGCACGTCTACCGGTTCTCCCGGACCACGCGGCTGCGGAAGCTGTGGCTGCCCGCCCTCGCGCCGTCGCTGTTCGCCGGGGCGCGGCTGGGGCTCTCGCTCGGCTGGAAGGTGATCGTGCTGGTCGAGGTGTTCGGCATGTCGTCGGGTGTCGGCTACCAGCTCAACAACGCCTTCGCGGCCCAGAACGTCGCCGCCGTGCTGGCCTGGACGCTGCTCTTCGCCCTGGTCATGGCCATCCTCGAGTACGGGATCCTGCAGGGCCTCGAACGCCGCACGAGCCGCTGGCGCAAGGCGGTGTCCGTGTGACCGCCCCGGTGACCACCCGCGTCCGGCTCGACGGGATCGGCAAGACCTTCGTCGACGCCCGCAGCGGCACCCCGCAGCAGGTCCTCGCGGACTTCTCGCTGACCGTCGAGCCCGGGGAGCTGGTCGCCGTGGTCGGCGCGTCCGGCACCGGCAAGACCACGCTGCTGCACCTCGTCGCGGGCCTGGTGCAGCCGGACGCGGGCACCCTCGACCGCGGCGACCCGCGGCTGGGCATCGTGTTCCAGCAACCGCGGCTGCTCGACTGGCTGTCGGTGCGCGAGAACGTCGCCCTGGCCCGCGAGTCCGCCGGGATCGACCCCGCGGGAGCCGACGCCGCGCTCGCCGCCGTCGGGCTCACCGAGTACGCGGGCTCCTACCCCACCGTGCTCTCGGGCGGGCAGCGCCAGCGGGTCGCCGTGGCCAGGGCCTTCGCCGTCGAGCCCGATCTCGTGCTGCTCGACGAGCCGTTCTCCGCGCTCGACGAGCTCACCGCCCGCAAGCTCCGCCTGCTCCTGCAGGACCTGTGGATGGAGCGCTCCCGCACGGGCCTGCTGGTGACCCACAACCCGCTCGAGGCCGCCCTGCTGGCGGACCGGGTGATCGTCCTGGCGGGCAGGCCCGCCCGGATCGCCGCCGAGTACCACGTCGACCGGGAGCGGCCGCGGTCCGCCGAGGACCCCTACCTGTTCGACCTGCACTCCCGCATCGTCTCCGCGCTCTAGAGGAAGGACCCATCATGACCCGACCCAAGGTGACCATGGAGCTGCTGTCCCTGGTCTTCTCGCTGCCCCAGCTCGTCGCCAAGGACGAGGGCTACTTCGACGACGAGGGCGTGGACGTCGAGTTCGTGACCAAGGAGTACGCCAAGCCCGGCATCTCGCCACTGGAGGACCACGAGCTGCTCAGCTCCTTCGGCTCCACCAAGTCGCACTTCGAGTCCGGTGAGGCCTCGCTCTACCGCGCGTGCGAATGGGGGCAGGTGCGCCGCACCCAGGACACGACCGTCGGCGGGCGGATCGTGTCCAAGCGCGCCGCGGTCAACGGCCAGGCGATCATGGTCCGGGGCGACCACCCGGCGACCCACCCGCAGGACCTCGCGGGCAAGACGGTCGCGGTGAACTTCCACCACGGCTCGCACTACGTCGCACTGCAGACCCTCGAGGGCTTCCTGCCCCGCGAGGAGATCAAGGTCGCCCACTTCGGCGGACCGCAGGTGCGGTTCGAGGCCCTGCGCGACGGCACCGTCGAGGCCGCCGCGCTGATGGAGCCGTGGATCACCCTGGCCGAGAAGCAGGGGTACAAGGTGCTCGCCGAGGCGTTCTACGTGGGCGCCGAGATCGCCAGCCCCGAGGTCGACGAGGACACCTACGAGCGGATCAACCGCGCGGTCGTCCGCGCCGTCGCCACGATCAACGAGGACCCGCGGCCCTACCTGCACCACCTCACGAACGAGATCCCGGCCGAGCTCGGATCGGTCTCTCCCGAGGAGATCCCGCTCGGTCGACTGCGCTACGTCGACCCGGCGCCGTACCCCCAGGACCAGTTCCAGCGGACCTACGACTGGATGGTGTCGTGGGGTCTGATCGAGGACAGCAACTCGTACGACTCCGTCGTGAAGAACCTGGTCCAGGTCTGATCGTGACGACGGTTCGGCCACGCCCGGCCGTCCGGGCGTGGCCGCTGTACGTCGGGGGGTTCCTCGGCCCCTACGCCAGCACGATGGTCACGCCGATGGTGCACGAGGTCGCGGCGGGCCTGGACTCCACGCCGGAGCTGGCGGCGGGCGCCGTGACGGCCTACATGCTGCCGTTCGCGGCGTTGATGCTGGTCAGCGGCACGCTCGCGGAGCGCTGGGGCCGAGCCCGGACCATGCAGGTCTCGCTCGTGCTGTTCGTGGCGTCCTGTGCGGCCTGCGTGCTCGCGCCGAGCATGGGGTGGTTCCTCGTGGCCCGGGCCGCGCAGGGGGCCACGAACGCCTTCACCACGCCCCTGCTCGTCGCCGCGATCACCGACCTGGTCCCGCGCGCCCGGCTGGGACGTGCGCTGGGCCTGTTCGCGGGACTGCAGGCGGCCGGGCAGGCGGCGAGCCCGCTCGTGTCCGGGCCGTCGGCGGCGCTGGACTGGCGGCTCGCCTTCGCGTTCCCCGCGGTCGTCGCGCTGGTCCTGGCGGTGTTCCCGCCGACGATGACCACCGGCGCCGCGCGCGGCCGCCCGTCGGTGCGGGCGCTGGCCAACCGGGACCTCGCCCTGGCGTGCGGGCTGTCGTTCCTCTGCTACCTCGCCGCGGTCGGCCTGACGGTGCTGTCCATCCTGCGGGCCGAGGACGAGTTCGGCCTCGGGCCCTGGCAGCGCGGGCTGCTCGCCGCGGCGTTCGGGGTCGCCGGGCTGCTGGCCGCCCCGCTGCTCGGCCGCAGGCTCGACGCCTTCGGCCCGTGGCGCACCGGCGTGCTGATGAACGTCCTGCTCGCCGCGGGGCTCTTGGCGGCCGCGCTCGGGCCGTCCGTGGTGGTGCTCGGCGTCGGGATCGCCGCCGTCGGGATCGCGGTGACCGGGCTCCGCACCACCGTCAACTCGGTCGCCGCGACCAGCGCTCCCGGGAACCGGGCGGGGGCGGCGTCGCTCGCACTGTCCTTCCAGTTCTTCGGCGGCGCACTCGCCCCGGTTCTGTGGGTGCCGCTGCACAGCACGTACGGCGCCCTCGGGTTCGCCGCGACCGCGGTGGCGCCGGCCGTCGCCCTCGTCCTGCTCCTCGGGACCCGGCGGCGCGGGCGAACCCCTCGGGCGGTCGGGATAGCGTGACCGTGTGCTCGCACTGGTCACCAACGACGACGGCATCGACTCCCCCGGACTGGCCGCACTGGCCCGCGGTGCGCTCACCGCCGGGTTCGAGGTGATCGTCGCGGCGCCCCACGTCGACTCGACCGGGGTGGGGGCCTCGGTGTTCGCCGTGGCGGAGGACCGGCGGATCCGGGTGCACGAGCGGCGGCTCCCCGGGCTGGACGTGCCTGCCTTCTCCGTCGAGGGCCATCCGGCGTTCATCGTGCACTCGGCGTTCGAGGGCTGGCTCGACCGGCTGCCCGACGTCGTGCTCTCCGGGATCAACATCGGCGCCAACGTCGGCGGTTCGGTGATCCACTCGGGCACCGTCGGCGCGGCGCTCACCGCGACGGTGCACGGCCGGTCGGCGTTGGCGACCTCGCTGGACTGCGGCCTCGCGGGGGTGGCGGACGCGCACTGGCAGACCGTGCTGGAGGTGCTGCCGCAGACCCTCGACCTGCTGGCCTCCCGCCCGCGCGGCGCCGTGCTGTCGCTCAACGTCCCGAACCTGCCCGCCGCCGAGATCGGACCGCTGCGGGAGGCCGCGCTCGCCACGGTCGGCGCCGTCCAGGTCCGGATCGCCCACACCTCCGGGGTCGAGGGCGCGCCCGCCACCCTGCAGGCGACGATCGAGAGCCCCGACGAGCCCTCGGAGCCGGGCTCGGACGTCGCCCTGCTCGCCGCCGGGCATCCCACGATCACCGAGCTGCGGTCGGTCACGGCGGTTCCCGGCCTGCTGTGACGGTCCGTAACCAGCAGATCACTCAGCGGAAGACTTGAGTCCATCCCGAGTTCACCTGCGTGGCCGTGTCCGCGTGGTCCGCCCGGACGATGTGACAGGTGTGATCCCCGGATCGGGGGTGACGAGTGGCATAGCCCACACTGTCACCATGGGTGACGGGCAGCAGCGGCACGAGTGGTCCACTCGCTTCGCGCGTTCGGTGGCCGAGGAGATCCGTGCCGGGGTGGCGAGCGGGGTCCTGAGCTGGGCCGAGGCCGACCTGCTCCTCGCCCGGCTGCGGATCGTGGTGGAGCAGGCCCTGGAGCCCAGCCCGGTGGGCTAGTGGATCAGTGCTCGTCCCCGCCGGTGAGCAGCTCCTCCAGCTCGTCGGCCACGTGGACGACGTGCTGGAACGGCCCGTCGAACGCCGCGAGCTCGCCCTCGTGCAGCGGGATGGCGTGCCGGAAGACCACCACGCCGTCCTGCGCGACGATCCCGCCGATCGCGGACTCGCCCGCCTTCTCCAGCAGGTGCGGGAGGTCCAGGTCGGACAGCTTGCCCACCGGGGAGGCGATCTGCGCGCCGGGCTTGTCGTCCGGCCCCGTGACGCTCCGGACGACCACGAGCTGCGTGCGCTCCCCGGTCGTCGGGAGGTTGAACCACAGCTCGGTCTCGGTGGATCGCATGATCTCGTACCGAACCCGCACGTAGGACACCAGGTCGTCCCAGCTCGCCACGTCGGCTCCTCCCCCGTCGCCCCGGCCGATCCGGCGCTCCCGGCCGACCCTAGCGGAGGTCGGGGGTCGGGCGGCGGCAGCCGTCAGGAGAGCCCGAGGGTCCGGGCGATCAGCATCCGCTGCACCTCGCTCGTGCCCTCACCGATCTCCAGGATCTTGGCGTCCCGGTAGAAGCGGCCGACCGGGTACTCGTTCATGAAACCGTAGCCGCCGAAGATCTGGGTGGCGTCTCGCGCGTTGTCCATCGCGGCGTTGGAGGCGACCAGCTTGGCGATCGCCGCCTCCTTCTTGAACGGCTTGCCCTGCAGCATCTTCGCCGCCGCGGCGTAGTAGGCCAGGCGCGCGGTGTGGGCCCGGACCTCCATGTCGGCGATCTTGAACTGGATGGCCTGGTACGTGCCGATCGCGTTGCCGAAGGCCTCGCGCTCGTGGGCGTAGCGCACCGACTCGTCGACGCAGCCCTGCGCCAACCCGACGGACAGCGCCGCGATCGCGACCCGCCCTTCGTCCAGGATGGACAGGAACTGGGCGTAGCCGCGGCCCCGCTCGCCGAGCAGGTTCGCGGCGGGCACCCGGACGTCGTCGAAGAACAGCTCCCGGGTGTCGCTGGCGGACCAGCCGACCTTGGAGTACTTCTCGCTCACCGTGAACCCGGGGGTGCCCGACGGGACGACGATCGCGGAGATCTCCTTCTTCCCACCCTCCCGCTCGCCGGTGACCGCGGTGACGGTGACGATCTCGGTGATGTCGGTGCCGGAGTTCGTGATGAAGCACTTCGACCCGTTGATCACCCACTCGTCGCCGTCGAGCGTCGCGGTGGTGCGGGTGGCGCCGGCGTCCGATCCGCCGCCGGACTCGGTGAGGCCGAAGGCGCCGAGCCGGTCGCCTGCGGCGAGCTGCGGCAGCCACCTCGCCTTCTGCTCGTCGGTGCCGAAGCGCTGCAGCGGCATGGCGCCGAGGGAGACCCCGGCCTCCAGCGTGATCGCCACCGACGAGTCGACGCGGGCGAGCTCCTCGAGGGCGAGGCAGAGCGCGAAGTAGTCGCCGCCCATGCCGCCGTGCTCCTCGTCGATCGGCAGCCCGAACAGGCCCATCGCGCCCATCTTGGCGACCAGCTCGTAGGGGAACTCGCCGCGCTCGTAGAAGTCGCCGATGACCGGGGCGACCTCCTTCTGCGCGAACTCCTCCACGGTCGCTCGCAGGGCCGCGTGCTCCTCGCTGAGTTCGAGGTCCATGGGTGACTCCTTCGACGGTCGGCGAGCGCCAGGTTAACGTTCATTAACTGAGCGCGCCAGTGCGCTCAGCAGCATCACAGCCCGACGCCCTACGGTGGCCGGGTGCGCCTGTTGCTGGTCGAGGACGAACGCCCGCTCGCCGAGATGGTGCGGCGCGGGCTGGCCCGCGAGGGGCACAGCGTGGACCTGCGGCACGACGGTCCGGGCGGGCTGGACGCCGCCATCCGCGGCGGGTACGACGTGGTGATCCTGGACATCATGCTGCCGGGCCTGTCCGGCTACCGGATCCTCGAGCGGCTGCGCGCGGCCGGGATCTGGACGCCGGTGCTCATGCTCACCGCCAAGGACGGCGAGTACGACGAGGCGGACGCGTTCGACCTCGGCGCCGACGACTACCTCACCAAGCCGTTCTCCTTCGTGGTGCTGCTCGCCCGGCTGCGCGCGCTGCAGCGCCGGTCCGGCGAGGCCCGGCCGACCGTCCTGGAGGTGGGGGACCTGAAGCTCGACCCGGCCCGCCACCGGGTGCACCGCGGGGACACCGAGATCACCCTGACCCCCCGCGAGTTCGGGGTGCTGGAGCACCTCATGCGGCACGCGGGCGAGGTGGTGACCAAGACCGACATCCTGCGCGCGGTCTGGGACGCCCACTACGACGGCGAGGTCAACGTCGTCGAGGTGTACGTCGGCTACCTGCGCAAGAAGATCGACGTCCCCTTCGGCACCCAGACCATCGAGACCCTCCGCGGCGTGGGCTACCGCATGCCCGAACCCGCATGATCATGCCGTAGCGCTCACCGGTGAGAGGGAGTGCATGATCATGCCGTTGTGGGGCTGGTCAGCGGACCGTGGGGATCGGGCCGGTGGGGTTCAGGTCCGCCGGGGACGGCGCGTCGCCGAGGCGGATCGGGAGCGGGCGGGGGTGCTCACGGCCGCCGACTGCCGGGCGCGGCCGGGGCGACGGGCGCGTGGGCTGGTCCGCCAGGCCTATCCAGTCCGACTCGACGGGTGTCGCGGGAACGGGCCGCCTGACCTGCGGGCGGTCGTCGAACAGCTCCGGCCGGGCCTCCGGCTCGGGGTCGGGCTCCCCCGCCTCGACGAGCGGCAGCCGCATCCGGAACAGCGCGCCGCCCAGCGCCGAGTCGTCGACCTCGACGCTCCCGCCGTGCACCGCCACGATCTCCCGGACGATCGCCAGCCCGAGTCCGGCGCCGCCGTCCGACCGGGCGCGGGACTCGTCCAGCCGGACGAAGCGCTCGAAGATCCGGTCCCGGTCCGCGGCGGGGACGCCGGGGCCGTCGTCGGCGACCTCGATCAGGGCGTGGGGGCCGACGGCGGTCAGGGTGACCTGCACCCGCGAGTCGGCGTGCCTGCGCGCGTTGTCGACCAGGTTCCGCACCGCCCGCACCAGCTGGGCGCGATCACCCGAGACCCGCACGGGGTCGGCACGCACCTCGGGGGCGACCCCGCCGACGTCCGACGGACGGCCGCGCTCGGCCTCCACGATCTCGTCCAGGTCGACGTCCTCGCGGTTCGGCTGCAGGCCCCGCTCGTCCGAGCGGGCGAGCAGCAACAGCCCGTCGACCAGCCGGTCCAGCCTGCCCGCCTCGCCGCGCAGGGTGTGCACCGTCGAGCGGTCGACCTCGGCGACGCTGCCGTCGAGCAGCTCCAGGCCGGACGCGATCGTCGCCAGGGGGCTGCGCAGCTCGTGGCTGGCGTCCGCGACGAACCGGCGCTGGGTGGCCTGCGCGCCCTCCAGTCGTCCGAGCAGCTGGTTCATGGTCTCGGCGAGCCTGCCGACCTCGTCCCGCGCGGGGGGCACGGGCACCCGGCCGCTCAGGTCCCGATCGGTCATCCCGGCGACCCGCGTCCGCATCGCCTCGACCGGGCGCAGGGCGCGGCCCGCGAACAGGTAGGTGGCGCCCCCGACGAGCACCACCAGCACCGGGACCCCGAACAGCACCATCACGAGCACCGTGTCGACCGCGCGGTGCAGGAAGTCCACCGGCTGGGCGGCGAGCACCGTGAAGTGCTGCCCGGTCGGCGGGAACTCGAAGCCCTTCGCCACCACCAGGACCTCGATGTCCTTGCCCTCGTTCAGGGTGACCCGGGAGTCGACGACCTCGACGTCGTCCGGCCGGACCAGCACGTCCGCCATCAGCGGGTACTGCGGCAGCGGGTCCGAGGAGCCGATGTTCTGGACGTCCGGCGCGTGGTCGGGATCGGAGTTGTAGTCGGTGACGACCTCGACGTAGTCCGAGCGCTTCCCGGTGGCGAGGATGGCGTTGCGCTTGATGTCGTCCGTGCCCGCGAAGTTGGCCGCGACCCGTTCGCCGAGCTGGGTCGCCTGCTGGTCGGCCGCGTTCATCAGCTGCACCCGGAGCAGGGCGTTGAGCCCCAGGACCAGGGCGGCGCCTGCGACCAGGAGCACCACGGCGACGGTGGTCGCGGCGGCGAGCGCGGTCGTCGTCCGGACGCCGAGGCGTGCGCGCAGGCGGTCGCGCACGCCTGATCCCGGTGCGCGAGCCATGGGGGCCAGGGTAGACGTCCGGCCCTGTGCCGTGGCTGAGACCGAGACGGCGCAGGCGGGAGCCGATCGTGGGGGCTGGGTAGGCTCCTGCCCATGGCGGCGCCGAACCTCTCGCGCCGGGAACAGATCCTGCGCACCGCGGCCGTCCTCTTCGCCCGGCACGGGTACCACGGCGTCAGCATCGCGGAGCTGGGCGCGGCCGTCGGGATCAGCGGTCCCGCGCTGTACCGGCACTTCCCCGGCAAGGAGGCGCTGCTCGCCGAGCTCCTGGTGGACATCAGCGAGCGGCTGCTCGCGGGCGGCCGGGAGCGGGCGAGCGGGGAGCCCGCCGCCGCGCTCGCCGCCCTGGTGGACTTCCAGCTCGCCTTCGCGCTGCGCGAGCCGGAACTGATCGTGGTCCAGGACCGCGACCTGGACAACCTGCCCGAGGCGGACCGCCACCGGGTCCGCCGGGTGCAGCGGACCTACGTCGAGATCTGGGTCGACACCCTCCGACGCCTGCACCCCGGCCTCGGCGCGGACGAGGCCAGGGTCGCCGCACACGGCGCCTTCGGGCTGCTCAACTCCACCCCGCACAGCGGCTCACGGAGCACTCCCGACGAGGTCGCGGCGCTCCTGCGCGCGATGGCCCTCGCCGCGTTGTCGACCCTGTGACCAGCGGGGACGGGCGAGGAGCCGCAGCCCGTTCAGGCAGACCAGCACGGTCGACAGCTCGTGGCCGGCGACCCCGAGGGCGAGCGGCAGCGTCCCCATCAGGTCCCAGGTCACCAGGACCGCGATGACCGCCGCGGCGAACGCGAGATTGGCCCGCGCGATGCGCCGGGCCCGGCGCGCCAGCCGGACGAGCGGGGCGAGGGCGTCCAGGGGATCGCGCAGCAGGACGCCGTCGGCGGCCTCGACGGACAGGGTCGCGGCCCCGTCCCCCACCGCGAGCCCGACGTGCGCGCCGGCGAGCAGCGGCGCGTCGTTGACCCCGTCGCCGACGGCGAGGGCACGCGGGGGCAGGTGGGTGCTCTTGCCCGCGGGGGTGAGACCGGCCCTGACCCGGGTGATCCCGGTCCGCTGCGCCACGACGGCGGCCGGGCCCGCGGCGTCCCCGGTGAGCAGCGTGGGCTCACCGAGGACCTCCCGCAGCCCGTCGATCGCCTCCCTGGCGCCCGGACGGGGTTCGTCGGCGAGGACGACCACGCCGACGGGCCGGTCGTCGACGCGCACCACCACCGCGGTGCACCCCTCCGTCTCGGCGCGGCCGACGAGCGCCGTGACGACACGTTTCGTGCGCTCAGCGCTGTCGGGGACCGCAGCGACGGCACGTTTCGTGCTCTCAGCGCTGTCCGAGCCCGCAGCGACGGCACGTTTCGTGCTTTCAGCGCTGTCCGAGACCGCAGCGACGGCACGTTTCGTGCGCTCAGCGCTGTCGGGGACCGCAGTGACGGCACGTTTCGTGCTCTCAGGGCTGTCCGAGCCCTGGGTGGCACGTTTCGTGCTCTCAGCGCGGCAAGATCGGCGATTGTGTGTCGTCAGCGCTGTGCCGGGAGCACTCTCCGCACCTGAACGGCGATCATGCTCTCCTGCCGGGCGACCCACCCTCACCCGCAGAGTCGTCCCGCCCCACGCCACCAGGCCGGCGATCCCCTCGCCGGGCAGCGCGGCGACGTCGCGGGAATCCGGGATCCGCAGGTCCCGACGTTGCGCCTCCTCGACGATCGCCCGTCCCAGCACATGCTCGGAGCCCTGCTCGACCGCCGCCGCGAGCGCGAGCACCTCGGCGGAGGACCGGTCCGCGACCGCCTCCACCGATCGCACCTCCGGCCGCCCCGAGGTGACGGTCCCGGTCTTGTCCAGGACCACCGCGTCGACCTCGGCGAGCGCCTCGACCACACCCGCCTCCTTGAGCAACACCCCGCGCCTGCCCGCGACCGCGATCGCGGCGAGCAGCGGCGGCATCGTGGCGAGCACGATCGCGCACGGCGAGGCCACGATCATGAAGGTCATCGCCCTCAGCAGCGCCGACTGCAGGTCCGCGCCGAGCAGGAGCGGCACCACGAACACCGCGACCGCCGCCACGACGACGATCACGGAGTAGCGCCGCTCGATCCGCTCGACCCACAGCTGGCGCGCCGACTTGGTCTCCGCGGCGCGGGCGACCTGGGCCGCGATCCCCGCGACGACCGTCTCGCGCGGATCCGTCCGCACTCGCACGTGCAGCACACCGGTGCCGTTCAGGGTGCCTGCGAAGACATCGTCGCCGGTCCGCCGCGGGACGGGCAGGGGTTCTCCGGTGAGGCTCGACGCGTCGATCTCGCTGGTCCCCTCGAGCACGGTCCCGTCGGCGGGCACCTTCTCACCCGGCCGCACCACCACGTCGTCGCCGACCGCCAGATCGGTCGCCGGCACGGTCTCGACCTCGGCTCCTCCGCCGGAGCGCACCTCCGCGGCCCGGTCGATTCCACCCGCCGAACCCGGCCGGACGCGGTGCGCCGTCTCCGGCGCGAGATCGAGCAGCCCGGTGATACCGGCCCTGGTCCGCGCGGTCATCACCGCCTCGAGGGCCCCGGAGCCCGCGAAGATGACGATCAGCAGCGCCCCGTCGAGGTACTGGCCGATGGCGGCCGCGCCGAGCGCGGCGACGATCATGAGGAGGTCGACGTCGAGCGTCCGCTCCCGCAGGGCCCGCACCCCCGACCAGGCAGGCGCCCAGCCGCCTGCGAGGTAGCAGGCGACGTACAGCAGAGCGGCGAACGGCCGCGGCCCCTCGAGCAGGTCGACCGGGACGGCGACGGCGAACGCGGCGAGGGCGAGCAGGGCCCACCGCACCTCGGGCAACGAGAACATGCACATACCTTCGCACACACGCAGATACGCACAAAGCCAGTGACACACCTGTATGACCGCTCAGGTGTTCGGTAGAGTTCACCCCGTGCACGACGGCATCCCCCACTTCGCGATGCCGCCCGAGGATCAGGTCAAGCGGGCGGCGGACGCACTGCGCATGCTCGCCGACCCCACCCGGATCAAGATCCTCTGGGCCCTGCTGCAGGGCGAGACGTCGGTCGCCTGCCTCGCCGAGCTGGTCGGCGCGGCCCCCACCGCGGTCAGCCAGCACCTCGCCAAGCTGCGGCTCGCCGGCTTGGTGGAGGGCCGCCGCGAAGGCACCTTCGTCTACTACACCGCCGAGAACGGCCGCATCCGCGCGCTGCTCACCGAGGCACTGGGCGAGTCCGCCGACGTCACTCGCTGACGACATCCCCCGGGAGGAGCAGGGGTGTGATGATCAAGGCTCCCAGTGATCATCACACCCTGAATGCGGATCCCGCCGCCGTCAACAGCGCTGAGGGTGTGGTGATCAACCACTGCGGTGATCAGCACACCCTCAGTGCAGATCCCGCCACGGCGAACAGCGCTGAGGGTGTGATGATCAACCACTGTGGTGATCACCAGGAGTGGCTACAGCTCCACCACCAGCTCCCCACCCTCCTCATGCACCGGGTGCACCTCGACGCCGGGGCCCTCGGGGCAGGAGCCGTCGGCGAAGGAGTAGGTCCGCATGTGCAGCGGGCAGACCACCTTGCGGGCGTCGAGCTGCCCGTCGGCGAGGGGCCCGCCTGCGTGGGGGCAGGTGGCGTCGAGGGCCCGCAAGGTCGAGTCCCGCAGCCGGAAGACCGCGATCTGCCTGCCCTCCACGGAGAACGCCCGGCCCTCGCCGACCGGCACCGCCGACGCCGGGCCCAGCCGATGGGCCGTCAGACCCGGGGAGCTCACGCCATCGCGCCGTTCGCACTCGGCAGCCCCGCCGGCGACGACGAGCCGTCCCGGATCGGCACCTGCGGCAGCGGGATCAGCGGCAGCGAGCCGTGGAACTGCCCCTCCGTGGCGGGCTCGCGCCCCTCCAGCCAGGGATCGCGGTAGGCGTCGACCGCGGCCTGCATCCGCTCCTCGAGTCCCGCGACGATCCCGTCCCGGTCCTCCACGAGCAGCGCCTTCAGCTCGTCGACCCCCACCCGCGGGACGAAGTCGTAGGTCCGCTCGAGCCAGCGCCCGTTCTCGCGGTAGTACTGCATGAACACCCCGGTCAGGCGCAGCGCCTCGTCCCGGCCGTCGACCGTGGCCAGGACGTCCCCCTGCCGCACCGACGCGCCCGCGGCGCCGCCGACCAGCACGTCCCACCGGTCGTCGCCCACCGCCACGATCCCGATGTCCTTGACCAGCGCCTCCGAGCAGTTCCGCGGGCATCCGGCCACCGCGAGCTTGAGCTTCGCGGGGCTCTCCAGGCCCTTGTACCGCTCCTCGATGTCGATCCCGAGCTGCGTGGAGTCGCCCAGCCCATAGCGGCAGAAGTCCGTGCCCACGCAGGTCTTCACCGTGCGCATCGACTTGCCGTAGGCGTACCCGGACGGCATGTCCAAGCTCTCCCACACCGCGGGCAGGTCCTCCTTGCGGACGCCGAGCAGGTCGATCCGCTGCCCGCCCGTCACCTTGATCATCGGGATCTCGAAGCGGTCCGCGGTGTCCGCGATCCGCCGCAGCTCGTCCGCCGTCGTCACGCCGCCGGACATGCGGGGGACGACGGAGAAGGTGCCGTCCCGCTGGATGTTCGCGTGCACGCGGTCGTTGATGTACCGGGCGTCCCGCTCGTCGACGTAGTCGCCCGCCCAGACCACCTTGAGCAGCGAGGCCAGCGCCATCTTGGACCCGGCGTCCTCACCGGAGGGGGCCAGGGCCGCGAACACCGACGACACGGAGCGCAGGCCCTGCGCGCGGATCGCCTCGATCAACGCGGGCTTGTCCAGCGGGATCGCGGGCACGTACCAGGACGCGGACTCGTCCGGCGCCGAGGACCCGCCCGCCCACTCCACGATCTGCGCGACCAGCGACTTGCAGGACCCGCACCCCTTGCCCGCGCGCGTCGCCGCCATCACCTCCGCGACGGAGCCGCAGCCCCCCGCGACCGCCCCGCACAGGTCGCCCTTGCTGACCCCGTTGCAGTTGCAGACCTGCACCGAGTCGTCCATCTCCGCGGCGCCCTCGGCCTCCGACGGCCCGGCGAGGGAGAACAACAGCTCCACCCGCTCGTCGGGCAGGGGCAGGCCGCGGTCGAAGCTCTGCGTCAGGAAGGCGACCTTGTCGGTCTCGCCGACCAGCGTCGCGCCGACCAGCCTGCCGTCGCGGATCACGACCGACTTGTAGACCCCGCGGCGCGGCTCGGAGAACCGGACGAACTCGTCGTCGTCCCGTTCCGGCCGCTTGAGCCCCATCTGCGCGACGTCGACGCCCGCCACCTTGAGCTTCGTCGCGTTCCGGGAGCCGTGGTAGGTCGCCTTCGGGTCTGCCCCGGTGAGCACGTCCGCGAGCACCGCAGCCTGCTCCCACAGCGGCGCGACCAGCCCGTACACCTCCCCGCGGTGCTGGCAGCACTCGCCGACCACGAAGATGTCCGGGTCGTCGACCGACCGCATGGTGTCGTCGACGACGATCGCCCGCTCCACCGTCAGCCCGGAGACGACGCCGAGGCCCACGTTGGGCCGGATGCCTGCGGTCACCACGACCATGTCCGCGTCGATCGACGAGCCGTCCTTGAGCACCACCCCCGCGACCGACCCGGTGGAGCGGATCGCGGCCGGGCGCTGTCCGGTGTGGACGGCGATCCCGACCTCGTCCTCCAGGATCCGGCGCAGGATCGCGCCCGCCTCCTCGTCCAGCTGCTGGCTCATCAGCACGGACCCGCCCTGCACGACGTGGACGTCCAGCCCGTGCCTGCGCAGCCCGTACGCGGCCTCCAACCCGAGCAGCCCGCCGCCGATGACGACGGCGGACCGGTGGTCCTGGGCGTAGTCCAGCATCGCGGTGGTGTCGTCGAGGGTGCGGAAGCCGAAGACGCCGGGGGTGAGGGTCCGGTCGTCCACCCACATGCCGTCCATCGGCGGGAAGAAGGTGCGGCTGCCGGTCGCGATGATCAGCTTGTCGTAGCCGAGGACCTGCCCGTCGTCGGCGAACACCTTGCGGGCGAAGCGGTCGATCCGCACCACGCGCACCCCGGCGTGCAGGGTGATGTCGTTGTCCCGGTACCAGTCCAGGGGGTTGAGGTAGATCTCGTCGGACTCCTCGCCCGCCAGGACGTGGCTGAGCATGATCCGGTTGTAGTTGCCGTACGGCTCGTCGCCGAACATCGTGATCGTGAAGCGCTCGGCGCCGCCGCGGGCGAGGATCTCCTCGACCGCGCGGGCCCCCGCCATCCCGTTCCCGACGACGACGAGGTGCTCCCGCATCAGACCTCCACCAGACCGAGGTCGACGACCACGGTTCCGGTGAGCCCCTCGCGCGCGGCGACGTGCACCTCGAGGACGGTGTCCTCCTCGATGTCCTCGACCACGGCGAGCTGCACGTGGGTGCTCGCCCGGGCGCCGATCGGGAAGTAGCGCATGGGGGCGCCGTCGCGCACCAGCACCACCGTGACCAGCTCGTCCGTGGCGTTCCCGCCGCGGAAGTAGAGCGGCTGGGTGACCACCCCCGGCGGCACGGTGTAGCTCAACCCCGCCTCGAGCAGCACGGGCTTGTCGATCCCCGCCCCCTCGAAGGTGAAGATGCCCTGCAGGAAGGTGGGCTTGCTGATCATCCGGCGGTCTCCTCGTGGTGGTGGGCCCGTCCAGGGTCGAGGACCGCTGTTACTCGGACGTGCACGCTCCGTTACGGGGGCCTCAGGTCGGTGAGCGCCGTCGTGTGAGGGGCTCAGGCCAGCGCGCGGATCCGCTCCACGGTCCGTGGGGCGAACGCCTCCGCGGGCAGCCGGTCCGGCCCGACCTGCACCGCCATCCGGGCGCCGCCGAGGACCGGGTCGGCGGCCTGCGCCCCGAAGGCCACCCGGCGCGCCGCGCCCTCCGGGGTGAAGGTGCACGAGATGTCCGTGACGACGGCGGCCGAGACCCGCAGCCTGCGCATCCGCTCGCGGCGTTCGGCGACGTACGGCGCGAGGTCCTCCTCCGCCAGCACCAGCTCCGCGACGGTCCGCGCGTCCCGCAGCGCGATCGACAGGCCCTGCCCGATCACGGGGTCGTTCCAGCCCGCGGCGTCCCCGACCAGCACCACCCCGGGGGCGACCGGGTCGGTCGTGGTCCACGAGTCCGTCATCGGGTAGAAGACGCAGGGTCCCGCCGGGCGGGCGGCGCCGAACATCGCGCTGTCCGGGATGCAGTCCAGCTGGTAGGCGGCGAGGAAC
>Ga0070665_100001833_pt1 | contig 24134 bp, 10 predicted proteins | sample KBSS13metaG_FD_65862 | JGI IMG/M metagenome (GOLD analysis project Ga0070665, IMG submission 65862) | Switchgrass rhizosphere microbial communities from Kellogg Biological Station, Michigan, USA - KBS S1-3 metaG | ecosystem: Host-associated > Plants > Roots > Rhizosphere > Soil ... | reverse complement strand
GCAGGGCGGGCCCGATTCGGCGAAGGAAACGGTCGGCGCAGCGGGCTGGGAGTCTTTTGTGGAAACCGTTTGGCAGGATCTCCGCTTCGCAATTCGCACGCTGCGTAAAGCTCCCGGCTTTACGGCCGTCGCCGTGTTGACGCTCGCCCTGGGCATTGGCGCAAACGCTGCGATTTTCAGCGTGGTGAACGCCGTCTTGTTGCGACCGCTTGCCTACAAGGATCCGGGCCAGCTGGTGACAATTCTGATGAATGGCTACGGGCCTGTTTCGGTCGCAAACTACATCGACTGGCGCGAGCAAAGCCAATCCTTTGAGGTTATGGGCGCAGCGGATTATTGGTCGCCAAACCTGACAGGCGTGGACTCGCCTGAGCATATTCGAGGACTCAAGGTAACGCAAAACTTGTTTCCGATGCTGGGTATTCAACCGCTGCTGGGCCGGCTGTTCGTTGAAGGGGAGGACCAGAGTGGTTCCGAGCACGAGGTGATCCTGAGTTATCGGTTTTGGCAGCGACGATTCTCGGGAGACGGCGCGGTACTCGGCAAAACGATCCTGCTCGATGGCAACGCGTATGTCGTTGTCGGTGTCATGCCGGAAGGATTCCAGTTTGCGCCGTTCTGGGCGACGCACGCCGAGTTGTGGGTGCCAAACGCGTTTGGCGAGCGCGTGCACAATCGAGGGGGCAACAGCCTGCGAATTTTCGCACGGCTCCGGCCTGGCGTGGCCCTCAAGCAGGCGCGATCGGAAATGGCAACGATAAACGCGCACCTCGAACTGCAGTATCCCGGCACCAATCGAGATGTGGTTGTAACTCCCTTAAAGGAAAAGGTGGTCGGAGAAATCGAAACGCCACTTTTGCTGCTCCTCGGCGCCGTCGGATTTGTTTTGCTCATTACGTGCGCGAACGTTGCTCACATGCTGATGGCTCGCGCGGCGGTCCGCCAGAAGGAAATTGCGGTTCGCGCAGCCTTGGGGGCGGGGCGCCTGCGGGTGATTCGCCAGTTCCTCACAGAAAGCATTTTGTTGGGTCTTTTCGGAGGGGCGGTTGGCCTTCTGCTCAACATCCTGGGATCGCGTGCTTTGATCGCGCTCAGTCCGCCGGACATTCCGCGATTGGAAACCGTGACGGTTGATGGCCGCGTTGGCGTGTTTCTCTTTGCGGTTACGCTGTTGACCAGCGTCGGATTTGGCCTGGTTCCCGCGCTGCAGTCCCGCACCGTCAATCTGAACGAGAACCTCAAAGAAGGCGGGCGAAGCGGCAGCGAAGGAATCCGCCGCAACGGGCTGCGAAGTTTCCTGGTAGCCTCCGAAATCGGGCTTGCCCTGGTTTTATTGATCGGGGCGGGCCTGATGATTCGCAGTTTTTTCTCACTGCAAAGGGTTGATCCGGGTTTCAATCCGCGCCAGGTGTTGTCCATGGTGGTGTCAGTCGCGGGCTCAAAAGAAGCTGACCCGGGCCGTCGCCGAATTTTCTACGAGCAACTACTTGAGCGGGTTCGCTCACTTTGGGGTGTTCAGGCCGCCGGCGGAATCAATCATCTGCCTTTAGGCGGTGATCTCTGGGGTTGGCCTTTCGTCATTGAGAGCCGTCCGACGCCCCGTCCCGGTGAATCTCCGAGCGCCGTATACCGCATGGTGACGCCCGGATATTTTCAGACCATGCAGTTGCCCCTGGTGCAAGGGCGCGACATTGCGACCAGCGACAATGTGACCGCGCCAGGCGTGGTCATCATCAATGAGCAAGCAGTGCGTGAATACTGGCCCGCGACGAATCCGATTGGGCAGCGTATTTCGTTCGACAGCGACAAAAGCAATCCCACATGGCTGACGGTCATCGGTGTTGCCAAAGACGCCAAACAGGACGACTGGACGGCCAAGCCGGGGCCGGAGGTCTATCTTGCTGCTTTTCAGAACCACGACTTTCTAGGCGATTCCGGATCGGAAGTTGTTTCACACGTTTCCTACATCACGCTGGTGGTGCGCGCAGCGGAAAATCCCGCCGGCCTAACATCCGCAGTGAGAGAAACGGTTTGGGCATTCGACCGCAATTTGCCCATCTCAGAAGTAGTGACGATGGACGAAGTCGTCGCAGCCGCGAATGCCCGGCCACGCTTCGAGATGCTCCTGTTGAGCGTCTTCGCGGCCGTGGCGCTGGTACTGGCTACCGTCGGCATCTACGGCGTAATGAGTTATTCGGTGTCGCGCCGGTCACACGAGATTGGCGTGCGAATGTCGCTGGGCGCCCGTGGGCGCGACGTGCTGTTGATGGTGGTGCGGCAAGGAATGCTCCTGGCGCTGAGCGGTTCGCTTGCGGGTCTCATCGCAGCCCTGCTGCTCTCCCGGCTCATGGCAAAGCTGCTCTACGGCGTGAAGCCAACCGACCCGCTGACTTTTGCGGGAGTTGCGGTCGCTCTCGGCGTGGTGGCACTGCTTGCGTGCTACATCCCAGCGCGAAGGGCGACGAGGGTAAACCCCGTGGTGGCGCTGCGGTACGAGTAGCGGAGTTTCCAAATCGAGTGGGCGCGGAAAGTTTGCAGAGACCGGAGAAACGAAAATGTCGCGATGGAGACTGATGTGGAGCGGAGTTAGCGCATTGTTCGGCAAGAAACGAGCGGACGCGGAGTTGGATGAAGAGGTGCGCGGATACCTAGAGATGGCGGCTGAGGAAAAAACCAAGCAGGGATTGAGCCGCAAAGCCGCACAGCGGACGGTGCGGCTGGAGCAGGGCGGCCTGGAGTCCGCGAGAGAGGCCGTAGGAGCAGCCGGCTGGGAGTCGTTTTTGCAGACGATCTGGCAGGACATACGTTTTGGCGCACGCACGCTGAAAAAGTCTCCGGGCTTTACGGCAGTAGCGGTGCTGACGCTGGCGGTGGGAATCGGAGGGACAACAGCGATCTTCAGCTATCTCGACGCGTGGCTGATCCAGCCGCTGCCGTATCCGCAACCGGAAAAGCTGATGGTATTCGAGTCGCACGACACGAAAAAAGGGTGGACGGCGGGGAATATCAGTTCCACGGCGTCGTTCCTCGATTTTCAGAAGCAGAATGTTTCTTTTGAGCAGACCGCTGGGTGGTCGTCGTGGGCTTTCAATCTGACGGGAGATGGCGAGCCTGTGCTGGTGGACGGCGCACGCGTCGGCTGGAATTTCTTCGACGTGCTGGGAGCCAAACCTTTGTTGGGAAGGTCCTTCCGGCCGGACGAGGATCAGGACGGAACTGGCCACGTGGCGGTTCTTGCTGAGGGGCTGTGGCAAAGCCGGTATGGAGCGGACCCGAACATCATCGGGCGTACCATCACGATCGAAACCGAGCCTTACACCGTGGTGGGAGTGATGCCGGGGAAGTTTCAATTTCCGCTCAGGGGACTTTGCAACCTCTGGACGCCGCTGGCGCTGACCGAAAAGGAGCGTGCCGACCGAGGAGGATCGTTTTTCTCTGCGATTGGGCGGTTAAAACCCGGAGTCACGCGTGAACAAGCCGCGGCGGAGAGCGGAACGATTTTTGCGAACCTGGAAAGGCAATTTCCACAGAGCAACACAAATTTGACGCTGCTGGTTAGTTCCCTGAAGGAGAAAATCGCGCAGAACGAAGGGGCGCCGCAGGTGCTGATTTCCTTAGTGGTAGTCGGAATGGTATTGCTCATTGCTTGCGCGAATGTGGCGAATCTGATGCTGGGGCGCGCAACGAATCGCGTCAAGGAGTTTGGCGTGCGCGGGGCGATGGGTGCAACACGGGTGCGACTGGTGCGGCAGCTTCTAACGGAATCGTTGCTGCTGTTTTTGTTGGGCGGCTGCGCGGGGTTGGGCTTTGGAATGTTTGGCGTGCGCTGGATCGAAGCGCAGATTCCCGGGCACATTCGCGGATACCTCGTAAACTTCGGCCACGTGGATCTGAGCCTGACAACGCTGGGATTTACGCTGGGAGTAGTGGTGCTGTGCGGTGTCGCTTTCGGTCTGGTTCCCGCGTTTGCGAATTCGCGGCTGGATGTGAACCGTGTATTGAAGGAAGCGGTAGGACAAGCTTCTGGCTCTCAACGCGGGTCGGCGTTGCGGCGAATGTTCGTTGCAGCGGAAATTTCGCTGGCGGTAGTGGTGCTGATTTCGACGACTCTGCTGATACGCAGCTTTGTAGTTTCCGTTCACACCAGCCCTGGATATAACCCCTCGGGCGTGATGCTTGCGCAAGTGGCGCTGCCTAAAACGAAGTACGCGGAAGAAGCGAGGCAGCGGAATTTCAGCGACGAGGTACTGCGGCGGCTGCGCGCCTTGCCGCAAGTGGAGGCGGTCGGCGCGGCGAGTGCTGTTCCGTATGGCGGATTTGGCGCGTCGGTGGACGCGCAAGCCGTCGATAAACCGGCGCCGCTGCCTGGGGAACGGCTGGGCGCGCAGTATACGGCAGTCTCTGATGATTATTTCGCGGCGATGCAGATTCCATTGTTGAAAGGGCGGAGGTTCGGTTCGGAGGACGCACCGGGCGGTGCGCCCGCGGCAATTATCAATGAAACGATGGCGCGGGCGCTTTGGCCGAATGAAGATCCGATCGGGCGGCAATTGCGATTCGGGGAGCAGCGCACCGTTTGCACCGTGGTGGGCGTGGTGAGCGATATCAAGATGTATTGGGCAAAGGAGCGCCCGCAGCGGCAGATGTACGTGGCGCTGGCACAGTTCCCTTCGACGACATTCGGTTTTGTGGCGCGCGCAAAAGGGGACAACACGACTATGGCAACGGCGATTCGCGACGCCATTTGGGCCGTGGACCGCAACCAGCCCGTCTCTTCGGTGGAAGAGCTGGAAAACATCATGGCAATCACGAATTCCGGCGATCGTACGCTCACCCGATTGATGATCTTCTTCGGCGTGACGGCCATGTTTCTGGCGATGATGGGAATTTACGGCGTGATGTCGAATCTGGTTTCGCAGCGCACGCACGAAATCGGCATCCGTTCAGCGTTGGGAGCGAGTCCCCGGCAGATGATGGGGATGGTGATGGGACAAGGATCGTATTTGGCATTGGCCGGAATCGCGATCGGACTTTGCTTTGCGCTGCTGGCGGGCAGAGCGATGGAGAGCATGCTGTATCAAGTTTCACCGAGCGATCCGGCGACGTTTGTTGCCGTGCCGGTGCTTTTTGCCGCCGTCACGCTGGCGGCCTGCTGGCTGCCGGCGCGGCGTGCGATGGCCGTAAATCCGGTGATCGCGCTGCGGTATGAGTAGAAGCTCTAATTAATCCAAGCGATGAAATGAAACACAGATGGGCGAAGGCGTCGCGAGTGTTTCGCCAGTGGGCGTGAGTTTGCCCGTAGCCTGGTCGATGCGGAATTCGATGATGTTGTTGGTGTTCTGATTTTCGGCGAGCAGGAAGTGGCCGGTGGGATCGATGGCAAAGTGGCGCGGCTCTTTGCCGCCGGTCGGCACGATTTCCACCTGCGTGAGTGTTCCGTCCTTCTGGTTGATGCTGTAGACGGCGAAAGAATCGTCGCCGCGGTTGGAAGCATAGAGGAATTTGCCGCTGGGATGGATTTCGATTTCGGCGGCGTCGTTGCGGGGCCCGGAGAAGCCTGCGGGAAGCATGGGAACAACTTGCAGCGACTTGAAAGCTTGCTTGTCGTTCGCGAATACCGTCACCGTCGAATCGAGCTCGCCGAGCACGTACATGAATTTTTCGTCCGCGGAGAATGCCACGTGGCGCGGGCCGGCTGCTGCCTTTGCGACGGCTCCGCCGGCAACGGTGAGCGTTCCTTTGGTTTGGTCGAACTTGTAAACCAGCACTTTGTCGAGGCCGAGGTCAGCGACGTAAACGAAGTGATTGTCTTTGGAAGGGCCGATCCAGTGCGCGTGCGGGCCTTTCTGGTTCTGGTGCGGGCCGTGTTCTCCCTGATTGGTCACGGAAGCGGTGTGTTCGCCGAGTTTACCGTCGGCGAGAACCGGATAAACCACAGCGTTGCCGGTGGAGTAATTGGCGGTCAGAAGAAATTTGCCTGTTCGGTCGAAGGCGAGATGGCAGGAGCCTTCCCCTTGCGAAGGCTGCGAGTTCAGGAACGTGAGCTTGCCGGATTTGGGATCGATGGAGAAAGCACTGATGGTGCTGCCGTGGTCCATTTCGTTGGCGGCGTAAAGATATTTGCCGTTGGGATGAACCAGTACCCAGGAGGGATCTTTGGTTTCGGCGGCGAGTTCGTAACCGGATATCTTCCCGGTGGCCGGATCGAACGTGAACTGGTAGATGCCCTTGCTTTCGGTTTTCGTCGTGTAGTTGCCGACGTACGCGCGATAGGTTTTCGCGGCGGGAGGCTCTGGACTTTCGGCAGCGGGCAATGTCGTCGGCACAAATAGAAGAATAGCAGTGGAAAAAGCGGAGCGTAGGTTGTTCATGGCGCCGAAGATTTTAGCATCAACTCTGCAAAGGATAGGCTCTAGTTGTGAGCTTAGCTTGCGGCCCAGAACATTTCGATTTCGATCTCGCCGTTTTTCTCCACGATCCCTTGATGGCCTGAAGATCGGAAACCAGAGCGTTCGTAGCAGCGGACCGCACGAACGTTGCTTTGCATGACATTCAGGCGGACTTGCTCTGCCCCGACTTCGCTGGCCCAGGCTTTGACTGACGACACCAACGCGTCTGCTGCGCCGGTACGCCGAAGCTCAGGATGAACCCACATGGCCATCAGATGAACCACGGAGGGGTTTGCTTGATCGCGGCCGCCAGCGACGAGGCCACGAGCTTGGCCGTTAGCTTCGAGGAGGAAGGTCGCGCCCGGGGAGAGCCACCGGCGCCAGTCCTCTGTCGTCCTCGCCAGCTCCCGCTCGAGGGTCGAACCAAAAGCATTTGGGGATGCGGTGAGCGCCTGAACGCGCAGCTCCCGCAACAGCGGTTCATCGCCGATGACAGCACGCCTGACCGAGAATTGCATCTCGGCTCGCTACTTCTTTTCTTCGTCGTTGTTTTCTTCCTGGAGGACGGCGGCGGCGGCGATGGAGTCGTCTTCGTCCAGGCGGAGCAGGCGGACGCCCTGCGTGGAGCGGCCCGCTTCACGAATTTCGTTGGCGTGAACGCGGATGACTTTGCCATGTTCGGTGATGATCATGACGTCGGATTCTTCGGTGACCTGCAGCGTAGAGACGACCGAGCCATTTCGATCGGTGGTCTTCATATTAGTCACACCCTTGCCGCCGCGCGAAGTGATGCGGTATTCGGCGAGCGGAGTGCGCTTGCCGTAACCCTTCTCGGCGACGGTCAGCATCAGGGTAGTCAGCGAATCCTTGATCTGTTCGTTTTCCAGCTCTTCCAGATTTTGCGTTTCGGTCTTATGTTCCTTCTTAATGATTTCAAATTCGGGCTGAACGGCGTCCATGGAAACGACGTAGTCTCCGTCGTCGAGGTCCATGCCGTTGACGCCGCCGGCGTTGCGGCCCATGGCGCGCACTTCAGTTTCGCGGAAGAGAATGGCCTGGCCTTCGTGGCTCGCCAGGAAAACCATCTGCTTGCCGTCGGTAAGTTTCGCGCCGATGAGTTCGTCCTGCGCTTCAAGGTTGATGGCGATGATGCCGGTGGAGCGCGGATTGGAGAATTCGGTCAGCGCGGATTTTTTCACGGTGCCATTTTTGGTGGCCATGAAGACGAACTTGTCGGCGGCTTCGAGATCGCGCGCGGCGACGAGTGCGGTCAGCTTTTCGTCTTCCTGGAATTTCACGAGGCTGTTGATGGCTTTTCCGCGCGTTGCGGCAGCAGCTTCGGGAATTTCGTAGACCTTCACCCAGTAAACGCGGCCCTTCGACGTGAAAAGCAGGATGTAGCTGTGCGCGGAGGCGACGAAGAGGTGCTCGACGAAGTCCTCTTCGCGCGTTTTGGCGCCGATGCGGCCCTTTCCGCCGCGTGACTGATGGCGGTAAGTGTCTGTGGAAGTTCGCTTGATGTAGCCGGCATGGCTCACGGTGATGAGCATTTCGGTGTCGGCGATCAAGTCTTCCAGCTTGATTTCGTCGACTTTGTCCACGATTTGCGTGCGGCGGTCGTCGCCATACGCTTTGTGAACTTCTTTCAATTCTGCGGTGATGACCGATTTCAACTTGCGGTCGCTGGAAAGAATCTCGCGCAGCTCGGCGATCAGTTCGCGGATCGACTTCAACTCTTTCAAGATATCGTCAATAGAAAGCTGGGTCAGGCGATGCAATTGCAGTTCGAGGATGGCATCGATTTGCGTATAGCTGAGATGCAGCGCATTGCCCCGCCCAGCGGCTTCGACTTCGGGTGCTCCGACAAAGCGGTACTTTCGCCCGTCGAGCTTCACGCCTTCGATCTTCTTGCTCTTTCCACCTTCGCTGATGGTGACGTCCTGCTCGCTGAAATACTTGAACAGGTTTTCCTTGGCTTCGGCGCGGCTGGCAGATCCTCGGATGATGCGGATGACGTTGTCCAGATGGTCGAGGGCAATCTGGTAGCCGATCAGTATGTGTTCGCGCTCTTCCGCCTTGCGCAATTCGAAAATGGTGCGGCGCCGCACGACATCCATGCGGTGCTCGATGAACAGCTTGATCATCGGGATCAGGCCCAGTTCGCGGGGCTGTCCGGCGACGATCGAGAGCAGAATCATGTGGAACGATTCCTGCATCTGGGTGTGCTTGAAGAGATTGTTGAGGATGAGCTGAGACTCTTCGCCGCGCTTCAGTTCGATGACGATGCGCATGCCTTCGCGCGAAGATTCGTCACGAACGTCGCCGATGCCTTCGAGTTTTTTGGTCTGCACCAGTTCGGCTATGCGCTCGATCAGACGGGCCTTGTTCACCTGATAAGGGATTTCGGTGATGACGATGTTTTCGCGGTCTTTGCTTGCCTCTTCGATGGCGGCTTTGGCGCGCATGGTGAAGCTGCCGCGTCCGGTTCTGTAAGCCGTTTCGATGCCTTCGCGGCCGGCAATATAAGCTCCGGTGGGGAAATCAGGCCCGGGAACGATCTTCAAGATTTCCTTCAGGGTGGCGTCCGGCTTTTCAATCAGCAAAATTGCGGCGTCGACAATTTCGCGCAAGTTGTGAGGTGGAATATTGGTGGCCATGCCAACCGCGATGCCGCTGGCACCGTTGACCAGAAGATTGGGAATGCGCGAAGGGAGTACAACCGGTTCTTCGCGTGTCTGATCGAAGTTCGGAATGAAATCGACAGTCTCTTTTTCCAGGTCGGCGAGAATGTCTTCTGTAATTTTCGCCAGCCGGGCTTCGGTGTACCGCATGGCGGCCGGGGGATCGCCGTCCACTGAGCCAAAGTTTCCCTGACCATCCACCAGGGGATAGCGCATGTTGAAGTCCTGCGCCTGCCGGACCAGTGCGGGGTAGATCACCGCTTCGCCGTGCGGGTGGTAGTTGCCGGAAGTGTCTCCGCAAATTTTTGCACATTTGCGATAGCCGCGATTGGAGGCAAGGCCGAGGTCGTTCATGGCCACGAGAATGCGGCGCTGCACCGGCTTTAGGCCATCGCGCACGTCAGGCAGGGCGCGCGCAATAATCACGCTCATGGCATAGTCGAGATACGACTTGCGCATTTCCGCTTCGATATCGATCGGCAGCAATATAGATGTGTTGGTTTCGTCCGCCATTGGTCCTCAGCCTTGGTTATTTACGCCCCTGAATCGCAACAAGTCGAAATTCGTGGATCATTTGCTAGCGTGTTCGAAAACGTAGGCCTTTACGGTATCGAACGCTTCCGCCGCGTTAGTGAATCGCCGCGCCGCGAACTCCGCTTCGGCAGCTTTTAGAAACTCATCACACGCCGCAGCGCTGGCAAATTCCGCCGCCACTCCGCTTTGCGTGTCCGGGTGTTCCGTCAGCTCGGCGCGAAATTCGCTCACGCTAAGTCCACGCAATCCAGGTAACGTTGTCCAACCCAATTGGTAAACCACGCTCGCCCTAAATATCCAGATTCACGACTTCGAGGGCGTTGTCCTCAATGAACTTGCGGCGGGCTTCGACGTTTTCGCCCATCAGTGTCGTGAAAATTTCCTCGGCCGCCACGGCATCCTCGAGCTTCACTTGCAGCAAGGTCCGAGTGTCGGAGTTCATCGTCGTATCCCAGAGCTGCTCGGCGTTCATTTCGCCCAACCCTTTGAATCGCGTGATGGTGAAGTCTTTCTTGGCGTCTTCGACGACGTAGCTGAGGACGTCCTTCGCCTTGTCCTTCGTGACCTTGGTGCCATTCATTGAAACCGTGAACGGCGGGTGGTTGAATTCGCCGATCTGTTTAGACAATGCCCGCAAGCGCTTGAATTCCGCGGTCGAGACCACTGCCCAATTAATTTTCTGGTTGTGCGGCGGCCCAAACTGGAGTTCGTAAAGACTGTGCTCTTCGTCAAAGATCACTTTTCCGTCGAGCTTCAGTTTGGCCTTATCCACATCTTTCAATAACTTTTCCAGGGCTTTCTTGTCTTCGAAGTCGGTTTTCTTTTCCAGGCCGCTCTCGGCGAGGAGTTCCACCAGTTCAGGTTCGCGCAAGCGTCTAGCGAGCTTGGCCACGGCCGCCTCGTACTCCTGGACATTCAGCAGGAACGAAGTGAGTTTCGCGCCGTCCAGCGCGGCGCCTTCTTTGGATTTGACGGTGTGGTCTTCGGTGGCGCGCTTCATCAACTCGCGCGCGAAATCACGTTCGTCGCGGATGTATTTTTCGGTCTTGCCGCGCTTGACGCGGTACAGCGGCGGCTGGGCGATGTACACATGGCCGCGCTCGATCAGTTCCTTCATGTGGCGGAAAAAAAAAGTGAGCAGCAGAGTGCGGATGTGCGAACCGTCCACGTCGGCGTCGGTCATCAGAATCAGTTTGTGATAGCGAAGCTTGCCGGCGTCAAAGTCGTCCTTGCCGATGCCGGTCCCAAGCGCGGTGATAATGGCGCGAATTTCTTCGTGGCCGAGCATTTTGTCGTAGCGGGCCTTTTCCACGTTCAGGATTTTGCCTTTGAGCGGGAGGATGGCCTGATACTTGCGGTCGCGTCCCATTTTTGCCGAGCCGCCGGCCGATTCGCCTTCGACCACAAACAGTTCGCAGCGGGCCGGATCGCGCTCCTGACAATCGGCAAGTTTGCCGGGAAGGCCGCTTGAATCCATAGCGGATTTGCGGCGAGTCAGTTCCCGAGCCTTGCGGGCGGCTTCGCGGGCGCGCGCAGCGTCAATGCACTTTCCGATGATGCGCCGCGCCACGGTGGAGTGCTTGTCAAACCATTCGCCCAGCTTTTCGTTGACGAGCTGTTCGACGTCGCCTTTGATGTCGCTATTCAGCTTGCCTTTGGTTTGCCCTTCAAATTGCGGCTGGGGCAGCCGTACGCTGACGACGGCGACCAAGCCTTCGCGGACGTCGTCGCCGGAAATGCTTACTTCGTCTTTCTGTTCCTTAAGCATGCCCGCGTTGGACGCGAAGTTGTTGATAGTGCGGGTGAGCGCGGAACGAAAACCGGAGAGATGCGTGCCGCCATCGACGGTATTGATGGTGTTGGCGAAGGCAAACACGTTTTCGCCATAGGTGTCGTTGTACTGCAGCGCGATCTCGATTTCGACGTTGCCTTTTTTCCCTTCCATGTAGATTGGCGAATCATGGAGGGTTTCCTTGCCGCGATTGAGATGCTTTACGAATTCAGCAATTCCGCCGGTGAAGCGGAACTCTGCGGATTTCTCGGTGCGTTCGTCGGTCAGTGTCACCTTCAAGCCCTTGTTCAGAAAGGCGTATTCGCGCAGGCGCGTGGCGAGCGTGTCGTAGCTGAAGACGGTCTTGTCAAAAATGGAAGCGTCGGGGTGAAACGTGACCTTGGTGCCCGTTTTGCGGGTTTTGCCGGTCTGTTTGAGTTTTGAAGTGGGCTTGCCCTTTTCGTAGGTCTGTTCCCAGACAGCGCCATCGCGTTGGATTTCGAGCTCGAGCCAGTCGGAGAGCGCGTTGACGACGGAAACGCCGACACCATGAAGGCCGCCGGAAACTTTGTACGTGTCGCTGTCGAATTTGCCGCCGGCGTGGAGAACCGTGAGGACGACTTCGGCGGCGGGGCGCTTTTCCGTGGCGTGCATGTCGACGGGAATGCCGCGTCCGTTGTCTACCACGGTGACGGAGTTATCTTCGTGGACGGTGACGTTGACTTCGTCGGCGTGACCGGCCATGGCTTCATCGACGGAATTGTCGACGACTTCCCAGACCAGGTGGTGTAAACCCATTTCGCTGGTGGAACCGATGTACATGGCGGGACGCAGGCGGACAGCTTCAAGGCCGCCGAGCACCTTGATGGACTTCGCGTCGTACTGATGGCCGCCCGGACCTTTGCCGGTTACGGTTTCTTTTTCTTTGTCACCCATTTAGCCCCTCAGCTTTTGCGAACAAAAACTTGGCGAACAAAAACTACGAAGCGAAAAATCGGATCGCGCGCGATCACAAATTCATCATCGTTCTGTGAAGCAAGGCTGGCGCTTGCGGAAGGATTCGAACATCGTCCCGTGCAGCCGCGAAAATCGCGGCCGACGCCTTTACTCTTTGATCCTCGATGCGAGCACCGGGACTCGTAGAGTTCTTGCTTCATCCCATCCCGCACAGCGGGACGTGGCGAAGGCTGTTCCCCTGCCAACTCCATCGCGAAGGTGGCAGGTTCGTTTACCCAGGCCGGCCGCATCACGCTGCTGGCGCGCAGCGACTGCAAGAGCGACTATCCCTGGCGGACGAGCTCCAAAATTGAACTTGGAGCGTGTCGATTTGAAGGTGATTTCTGCGAATCGACGACCTAGAAATTATAGCGGAAAGAGGCTGATTTCACAACCGGAATCGCTTACTAAAATTGCGTTAAAAGGCTTATTTTCTTGTGGTTATGGGTATCGATCGCATCAGATGCGCATGGGCATGATGATGTAGCGGTAGCGGTAAGATTCGTCGGCGAGAGGCCGCATTTGGCCAGCGCTTTGTTCATCTTTCAGCTCGACGCTGATGGGGCCTTCGGCGGCGGCGGCAAGAAAATCCAGCACATAGCTGGAGTTGAAGCCGATGGCGATGGGATCGCCTTTGTAATCCTTCTCAATGGTCTCTCTTGCTTCGCCGTACTCGGGGCTGGATGCGGAAATCTCCACGCCCTCGGTGGAGACAGCAAACTTCACGGCGTGTGATCGCTGGTCGGCGAGCTGGGAAACGCGACGAACGGCGTCGCTGAGTTCAACGCGCTCGAGAACGACGGACTTGTTGTTGTCGCGCGGAAGAACTGCCTCGTAGTTCGGGAATTGCCCGGTCAGGATGCGGGAAATCAGCAGACGATGACCGACCTGGAAGAAGAGGTGGCTCTCGTCTTTCGCGAAGTCTATTTTCGCTTCGTCGCCCGACACAGCGGAAAGCTTTTCAACTTCGTCCATGGCTTTTTTGGGGATGAGAACTTTGACTTCACCGTTGAGGCCGCTGAGTTTCTGATCGGTTTCGGCAAGCGCCAGGCGATGGCCGTCGGTGGCTACCATGGCCAGAGTATCGGGCTTAAGAAGCAGCAAGCCGCCATTGAGCGTGTAGCGCGACTCTTCCATGGAAATGGCGAATTTCGTCTTTGCGATCAGCCCTTCGAGCGCAGCGGCTGGAATCTTGACGAGCACATGCGGCATCGCCGGAAGAGCCGGGAAATTTTCCTTAACCATGCCGACCAATTTGTATTTCTTACGGTCACTGACGATTTCCACCCAGTGGTTCTCGAGCAGCTTGAACTTGATTTCGCCTTCCGGCAGCAAGCGAACAAGCTCAAGCAATTTCTTTGCAGGGATAGTGCCGGCGCCCTCTTTTTTCACTTTGGCGTCGCAGGAAGTGCGCACGCTCAGCTCGAGGTCGGTCGCTGTGATCGTCAAGCGGCCGTCGCGTGCTTCCACCAGGAGATTAGAAAGAATGGGAATCGTCGTTTTGCGTTCGACGACGCCTTGCGTGGTATTGAGCTCATTCAGGAGGGCGGACTTGGTTACGCTGAATTCCATCGCTTGGCTTTCCTCGCGCGCGGTTCCGGTTGCAGACATTCGGTTTCCTTTTTTGTTTCAGAGCTGTCGGCTGCCAGCCTGAAACCCTGGGACGGTATTCCGCTGCTGCGTACTTTACTTAATTTTTGCGCTGGGCGAAAGCCTTACGAATGGCAAAAGCATGTGGAAATTGGTGGAAAGCTGCCAATGCAGGCCTATTGCCCGCTCGGCCAGGAATCGCCCTGCTCCAGGCGCCAAACGACCGTAATCAACAACTACAATTTCAACAAACAGGGATTTGAAGTTGTGTACCTGAAAAGGCTTTTGACCCTTGTTGTTGTGATGAAGATTGTGGAACTGTGGAAAGCGTCCCAACCGACCGATACCAGAGAGTTTACGATATAGCTGTGCTGTGAAAGTTTTGTGACTGTGGTGGAAATGAGCTGTGTGGTCCGCTCGCGTTGGAAAAAACAAACTTACTTCTCCTCATCGTTCAACACGATTTCCCCAGCTTGCCCACGTATTTTTCACAACGACTTCACAAGACGGAAAAGCGAAATCCAACTCGAATATACCCTCGCACGAAACAAAAATGGCCCGATTTGGCTCGGGCCATCTGAGCAATCTGGGTTTCGGTTCCGGGAATTACTGCAGAGCGTCCATCAGGCGAGTAATCGTGCGATTCAAATCCTTGTCGGAGCGGCGCATTTCTTCGATCTTATTGATCGAGTGGAGCACTGTGGTGTGATGCTTCCCGCCGAATTGTCGGCCAATTTCGGGCAAAGATGCTGTGGTCAACTGCTTCACGATGTACATCGCGACCTGGCGCGGAAACGCAATCGCGCGGGTGTTGCTGCGGACTTTTAAATCCTGTTCGCGAAGATTGAAATGTTCGCTCACGCGCTTCTGGATCAGATCGATCGTGACGCGCTTTTCCTGCGACGCGATGATGTTGCGCAGCACCTGCTGCGCCGTGGCCAGCGAAATCGCAGCGCCGGTAAGCGAGGCATAGGCCATCAGCCGAGTCAGAGCGCCTTCGAGTTCACGCACGTTTGATTTGATAGCGCGAGCAATGTATTCGGCTACCTCGTCCGGCAGCGGAAATCGGTCATTTTCCGCCTTTTTCTGGAGGATCGCGATCTTGGTTTCCAGGTCGGGCGGCTGAATATCGGCGATCAATCCCCATTCAAACCGCGAACGCAGCCGCTCCTCGATCGAGTTAATGTCCTTCGGCAGGCAGTCCGACGAGATGACGATCTGCTTGTGCTGCTCGTAGAGCGCGTTGAAGGTGTGGAAGAACTCTTCCTGCGTACGTTCCTTGCCGGCGATGAACTGGATGTCGTCAACGAGCAGAACGTCCACTGTGTGGAAGCGCTCGCGGAAGCTGAACATCTTGTCGAAACGCAGCGAGTTGATGACTTCGATGGTGAACTTTTCGGCGCTGACGTAGCTGAGGCGCGCAGCTGGATTACGCAGCTTGATCATGTGCCCAATGGCGTGCATCAAGTGCGTCTTGCCCATGCCCACGCCGCCGTAAAGGAAGAGCGGGTTGTAAGCCTTGGAGGGCTGCTCAGCCACGGCGCGTGATGCGGCATGCGCAAACTCGTTGGATTTGCCCACCACAAAGGTGTCGAACGTGTAGCGCGAGTTGAGCTGGTGGTCGCTACTTTCAAAATCCAGTTTGGATTGCTTCACAGCAGAATTGGTAACAGCAGGGCTGGCCGCAATTGGCTCTTCTTCGGTGCAGACGTACTGCACTCGCGTGTTGGGCACGCCCAATTCATGAAATACAGCCTTAACAATTTCTCCGTAAGTGCGGGTGAGAACCTGGCGAAACACGGTCGTGGGTATCTGGACGTGGAGAACGTCGCCTTCGGCGCGGCTCAAGCGCGTCGGCTGAAACCAGGTGCTGTAGGTGTTAATGCTGATGCGGGATTTGACGCGTTCCAGAAACTTGTCCCATAGATTTGCGGTTTCGCGTTCTTTGCCAAGTTGGATCGCGGTCGTCATCAGAGCAAAATACCAAGTCCTTACTATTTCCACAGATGTGTAAAACCTGTGGAAAGACAATCTCTCTTCTTGAGGTCCTTTTTGGTACGGGAAAGCTATTCGCAGCGGAACTTTTGCCTGCCCCTAGGTTCCACTCGCGTCTCTCTTTGTCCCTCGACTGCCCGACTGCTTCGTAAGTCAGCGGGGGATTCTCGCCGATTGACGCGAAGGGGGCAAGAAGAAAATGTGGAAGAGCGCGTGCCCGTGTTCACACAGCATACACAGTTTTTCCACAAGTGCAAAATTCCTGAGAGCGAACCTTTTCCTTCACGCAAGTGCAACGAATCATGGAAGAAAATCGAAATGCTGACCGCGTCCGGCGAAACATTCCCGAAACAATCGCCGCGATTTCGCCGAATACATGCTGTGGAAAAATCGGATCACATTCAGAAAAAGGTTGCATAACGTTTTTCAGGTAGGTGTATGAGCGCCTACTTTGTATCCAGACGCTCGAATTCGTACACGCCAATGGGATCGCCGCCGATGATGAGACGTTCCTTTTCCACGACAATGGCATTCGCTTCGAGCCGTGCGTTCTGCGGCGTGTAGAGGCGATACATGGAGCGGCGGTTGCCTTCCTTGTCGAACCGCAGCAGCGTGCTGCCCATGGCAATCCAGACTTCGCCCGTCGACTTGTCCACTCCCATCGCGGTCATTACCTGTCTGAAGCGGGGAGGATCGCCGCGCCGCTCCTGCTTTTCGATCTCGTGGCGGACGGCAGTCGCCTGTTGCAGGACGTCGAGCGCGGCATAGCGCAGGTCTCCGGCGGCATAGCCAAAGCGATCAAACTGGCGGATGGTGGGCTCCGGAAAATATTCGAAGCCGTAGTACAGATGACCTTGCGCGTCCGTTGCGAGATTGCCGATGTTGAGAAAGCGGTTTAAGTCCGCGCGATCGGTGAGCTGTTCGGAGTCGCCGAACTCACGCACCAGCCGGCCATTCCGGTCGAATACAGTGACCAATGATGGCTGCCGCATGGTCGCGACGGCCACTTCGCCTTCAGGAAGCGCCGCGACGGCTAATGGCGCATTCACGCCGACTGTCCGCAAGTGCTTGCCATCTTTGGAGTAAACCTGGACGGTGTTTGAGGCCCGGTCTGCGACGTAAATGGTGCCGTCGGGATCGACATCGCAGTCTTCGCCGTATTGCACCAGTACTTCGCCGGAGGCTTTAGCCTCCGCCAATGCCGCTTCGGGCAAGGCCGACGCTTGCCGCATGGTCATCAAGCGCCGCGCTTCGGGGGAATAGACCACTAGTCCGGGAGACGGCGATGCCAGAACGTAAATTTTCCCGTCCGCGCCCTCACGGATTTGTTTGAGTCCGGGGCCAATCGGTGAGAAAAGACGCCGCTTCGCCACCATATCGGCGTCAACTTGTGCGGCAGCCGAAGCCGCGAGAGCGAAAGTAAGACACAACACCGCAAGGATTCTCAAGGCTGGGGCACCCCTGTCCCAATGCTATTCGTCTGATAAGACTGCCAGTTACGGCTTTAGGTTGCTTTCCGCGCGATTCGATGTGTTGCGTCAGTCAATGCGCAGACGCACTCGCTCGATCTTGGTCGCCCTCAGGCGGCCCGCGGAATTGCGTGGCCCCTCGTCGTCCGTCTCGATGATGACGGCGTTCATTTGGACGTCACCGTTCGCCACTTCAAACCGGGCAGGCAGGCCATCCAAGAACTTCTTGATGATGCCGGCACGGTCCATGCCGATTACGCCTGCGTGCGGGCCGGTCATGCCTACGTCGGTGATGTAGGCGGTTCCCTGAGGCATTACCCGCTCGTCGGCTGTCGCAACGTGGGTGTGGGTTCCGACCACTGCGGTCGCGCGACCATCCAAATACCAGCCGATGGCGATTTTTTCGCTGGTGGTTTCCGCGTGCATGTCCACTAGGACAAAGGCTACATCGGCAAAAAGACTAGCGAGCAACTCGTCCGCTTTACGAAACGGATCTTCGATGGCCGGCAGGAACACGCGGCCCTGCAGATTGATCACGGCGTATCTCACGCCGTTCTTGGCGGTGCCTACGTACATTCCGCTGCCGGGGTTGCCATCGGGAAAATTGGCCGGGCGAAGCAGCCGCGGCTCATACGGCATGAATTCCATGATCTCGCGGCGGTCCCAGCTGTGATTGCCGCCGCTGATCACTTCCACGCCGCATTTCAGAAGCTCTTCGACGATTTTCGGCGTAATTCCGAATCCTGAAGCGGAGTTTTCGCCGTTCGCGATCACCAGATCGATACGCTTTTGCGACACCAAATCGGCGAGTCGGTCGCGAACAATCTCGCGGCCCGGGGATCCAACAATGTCGCCGATGAAAAGTACGCGCATAAAGAAAAGGAGCGGACTGCTTGGCCGTGGAGAACTAGGCCGTCGAACCTCTGATTTAGGTGGGCACCACGAGCCAACCATTAGGCTTTCCTGCCCCGCTCGCACCCGGGTCGTTTTCATCGCAAGGCTTGTAAGACAAGCCCTGAAACCCAGGCGCCAGCGGGACAGGCCGTGCACACAGGCTGTCTATCCGCAGCACCCCAGAGATTCATTACGGTTCAAACGGCTTTCGCACTCTCACCTGCTTCGAAGTACCGCTCCGTTCTCATTGTAAGTCTTGCCAATCGTCGAGCCAAACCGGACTAGTCGACGAAATCGATGACGGCACCGTAACGCCGGTCGAGAAACCCGGCGAATTGACCAAAGTTTGGCGAAGTCACGTTGTTATAAACCGCATTGAAGTTGCCGTGATTGGTTAAATTGAGCGAGTAGAAACCAAGCCGCACGTGATGGCTCTTGCCCTTCTTGTTGCCCAGATAAGGAACCTGGAATAGCCGGTAGACCTTTACGTCCAGCGTGAAATAGGTGGCAAAGCGTTGCCCGTTTGGAGTGCCGACATAGTCCTGCAAGGTGTCGATATTCGAATACGCCTGGCCGGAGTGTAGGTCCACGACGGGGCTGAACTTGATTTTCTCGGGCATGGAAAAGATGCCCCAGGCCACAACCCGATTCGGCACATCGTAGGGAAGAATTCCATAAACGTCCTGGCGAATTACCGGCTGTTCGAAGGGAATGAAGACACTCGAAAGATTGTTGAGCGACCCTCGCGTTTGGCTTCGAATATAGGAAACATTCAGCTCGTGATTTCCTCGAATCGTGAAATGGATCGTGCTCTCCAGCTCTCGGTAATGAGAAGAGCCGGTGTTGGCGAGCCCTAGAAAGGACTGCCCTGCGGTAGGAGAAGCAAAGGGTTCCACCGTGAATAGATAGGACGAATGGCTTTCGAGATAACCAAGGCGCAGAAACCAATTCTTGTGCAACTGCTGCTCCAGGCCTAGGTTCCAGGTAAAGTTCCGTGGCGTCGTGTCAGTCTCAGTAGGAAGTGAGCTTGCCAATCGCGGATCCAACCCTCCCACGTAGGCGTTGGCGTAGGTCACTGGCAGCCCCACCGGCAATCCAGCCGTGTCGAATGACGTGATCACACGAGTAGGATTCGCCGCAAAGTCTCCCGCCAAGAGAGGCAACAAGCTGTAAAACAGTCCCGCACCCGCCCGGATCACCGTTTTTCCGGAGCCTCCCGGTGAGTAGGCCAGACCAACGCGCGGCGCCACTGCCGCGGACCATCCATTGGTTTCACTGGAAATTCGCATGCCTAGGTCGGCAGCCCAGTGAGAATTCATGACCCAATGGTCCTGCAGAAACTCCGCGACTGTGGTGTCCGACGCGTCCAGAATTGTTCCAGGCAGAAAATTAATCTGCTCGGCTAAAGTTCCGTCCGTACGAAGGATTTGCACCGGATTGGAATTGCTCGTTCCCGTATAAGAACGATGGTCCACGTCGATTCCGGCATGAATCTCGTGGTGACCCAACCAGTGCTTCTGAGCAAATTGGTAAGCAGGGACGATCTGGAACTCTTTGCCTCTGCGCGACCACTGATTGAAGTAGTTTCCGCCATATCCTTGCGGATCGATCAGCATGTCCGCCAGGCCTTGCCCGTGCGCATTGCTGTCAAACCGCGTGTACTGCGCAATCGTGCTGAAAATGGCGCCCGCTTCGAACTGGTAGCGATCCGTCAGGCCGACCGTCAAACCCTTCTGGTTCAAGTCGTTCGAAGCCGGCTGAGGAACCAACGCATTGATGTCCGCGTGTTGCACGCGCGACGGGTAGGCGTTCACCGTAAGCGTTAGCAAGTGGCTGGGAGAAAGAATCGCTTCCAGCGTCGAAAACGTGCTGAAGCCCTGCTTCTTGCTGATGTCGTACGGCCAGGGCAAACCCCGCACCGTGCGCTTTTTCATGTCGTACTGGAAAATTTCCGAGAACAACAGCTTGTGCTTGATCAGCGGAACATTGAAGTCGATCCCAGGAGTCGCTTCCTGCAGCCCGATCATGCTGCCGTTCTTGCCGAGCACCGACGGAATGAAACTCTTGATGCGCCAGTTCCATCCGTCATCCGGCGGTTTTGTTTGTACTTCAACCAGTCCTCCGGTGAAGTTTCCCAAACCGGCGTTGTAAGGTGTCTTGTAAATATTGAAAGATTGCACCGCGTCGGTGGGAACAGGAACGGCAAAACTGCCGGTCACTGGATCGGTGGTGCGCGCGGAATTCACGAGCAGCAGGCTGTGATTCTCGTCCGAACCCTTAAAGTCCAGTTTTCCATCCAGTGTTTTCACCACGCCCGGAGTTACCGGCAGCACTTCGCGGATCCTCTCTTGCGCGGTGGGCAGTGAAATCAGCTGGCGCTGACTGAGAGACACGCTGGGAGTCGTGGCGTCCTCAGTGGCAATGGTCTGATTGGTCTCGGTTACCTCTATTTGCTCGGCAACGGTCAGGATCTCCAGGCGGCCGTCGACCGTTGCCGTTTCACCGGCGCCAACTGTCAGCGACTTGGTGAATGGCTTGAATCCAGGCTGGTTGACCGAGACTGTGTACGACCCAGGCTTCAGATCCTTGAATTCATAATGGCCCGAATCGTCAGTGTCCGCAGTCAAGATGGCGTCGCCGGAGGAGCCCGCTTTCAGCTGGACGGTAATGCCGGCTAGCCCGCCTGAGGAATCTGCCTGTACGGTCGAAAGGGTGCCTCGAATAGCCCCTAAGGATTTTTCCTGGCCAGCAGGAGCCGTCTGCGCGCTCATCGCAGCAACGAGAAATAAGGGGCAAATAGCAAGCCAAGTGACGGCCACGGACCGGGCAAACCTTCCGGGCGAGCGGGTCCGAGTGTTTCGCATCGAAAAAAGCATCAAAACGTATGATCTCCAGGTCAAAAGATGACTACTAATTATCCCGCGCTGGCTACAGACTGCCTAAGGACACTCGTAGCGCCTTTGTCCAGCCAGTGAACATGTCCCGAGGATGATTTGATGCTGGAAACAGTCCTTCGGCACTCGCACCCCCCGCAACACCAAAGTTCGGCATTGCGGGGAGATTCGGGATGCCGCTTCATTCCGGGGTGCTAAAAGTGAAAGCCCAGCTCTGCCGTGTACGAGCGCGGCGTCACATAGTGCGTTCCGCTGAACGTAGAAAGGAAGTTGTACAAGGCTTTCTGGTTGGTGATGTTGATCGCCGTCAGTCGCAAGCTCCAGCGATACCGGTCGCCCTGGAACAGGTTGTCGTGGCCAACGGCTAAGTCGAACAAATTGCGCGGGGAAATTCGCGGGGGATTTTTATCGTCATTTTCTGATCCCGGCGCCGGAATATTGATAAGCGTCGAGCCGAATTGCGAAGCCGGACAAAATCCCGTCGGGCTAATGGGCGTGGTAGGCGTGGCGTGCACGCTCCCACAGAAGAGGCCGGCTTGGAACTGCTGGTCGGGCGTCAGCCCGGAAACATCCACCGGATTCACGCCGTCGCCAAACGGAGCCGACCCGGCAACGAGTCCACTGTCATATCGCCAGTTGAAGCCGACCCACGGGCCGCGCTTCCACGGCTGATATTGCAAGTGCGTGGTCTGGTTGAACTTTTCGTCGTGGTCGATGCGGAACACGCCGTCGCCGCCTTGGCCCTGCGGTGTCGTGCCGATGCCGCTCAATTGTGGCTGAAAAAATCTTGCTGACACACTCGACATGACCACCAACGCGGTAAAACCGTGAAAGTCCGGAACGCTGGCGCGAATTGCGTATCCCGGAATTTTCGACCGCTGCCATTCGATTGGGAAGGTGATCGGAGTGCTGCCCAGCACGCTGAAGTCGTACGCGCCGTGCGTGTATTTCCAGATGTATTCGGCATCGACAACGAGGTGTTTGCCGAACGCCTGCTGCAGCCCGGCGTGAAATTCGTTTCTCCAACCGGGAGCGAGTGGATCGGTTATGCAGGGATAGCCCTGCAGCGAAGACATCAGTGCGTTGATCACGACGTCGTTGCAGCCGGTGCTAGCCAGTACCAGATTTTCGTTGAACGGGGTCTCTAGCGTCCGCGCGTAAGAAACACGCAACACGGTGTTCGTCGGCTTGATGCTATACGCGATGCCCAGGCGCGGCTCGGCTTGCGTCGCGTGCGTGATCCCGCTGTAGACGTCGCCGCGAATTCCCACGTTGAACGACCAGTTCTTCCAGCTGATCGTGTCCTGTGCGTAGAGAGCCAGCTCTTTGATGTCGGTGTGCCCGTGGAAGAAGTCGTACGTTCCGCCGCGAGTGAGGTCGAAAGGTGCAAGCGTCGTGCAAGGTGCAGCGATCGGCGTGCCGGAGCTGTCGACGCATGGATCGCCGTTCGCGTCGGTGAGTGAGTCGAGGAATGTCGGATCCACAATGCCGAAGTGGTCGTTCTCTGTCAGGAATGTCTGGTCGTAGACGACGCCGACCTTCACGTTGTGAATCCCCTTCACATACGAGACATCCGCCTTCACGCCGGCATTCGTGAGACGGCGGCCTTGCGCGACGCTTTCGCTTTGCAGATCGGGAGTGAAATCGGCAAACGGATTGCCGCTCGGGTAGTAATTGTATTGATCCTGCCGAATGAATGCGCCCGCCGTAAGCACTGTGTTGGCGCTGACGACGCGCGTCCAGCTCGGCGCAATGTTGAAGCTGCCGATCTTCGAACGTTGATCCTGCGCGCCAACCGGCAAGCCGTCAGGCCCCAGACCGTTGTTATCAACGACCAAGCCATTCCAGGCCGTGGCATTTTGCGCGTCGAAAGAGTTAGGCGTCTGGAACCACGAGCGCATGTAAGAAAGGTTCAGGTGCAGCGTATCTTTGTCGGATGTCTGCAAATCCACACGATCAAAGATGCTTTCCTCGTTCCCCTTGGCATGCATCGCCGTAAATTCCGGCGGGTCCAGAAAGCGACCGGACTGCAGCCCATTTACTGCGGCGAAGTTTCCCCATTTGGCGCCGCCAAACGCCACATCCAAACCGGCCGTTGAAGTCCCGAAGCTGCCGTAGCTCGCGCTGAGACTCCCTGTTGGCTTGGTCACGCCGAGGCCCGAACGCGTCGTCGCCTTGATCACCAGACTGGTCTTGTCGCCGTATTCAGCGGGCGGCGCGCCAGAAATGATTTCCATGGACTGAATCGCGTCGGAAGGCAGCTGGTTCGAGAAAACCTTGCTGAACTGATCGGTGATTGGCTGTCCGTCGAGCGAAATGGAATTCGACGCGTGGTCGCCAAGCCCGTGCATCAATCCGTTCGAATCGGCGGCGACGCCGGGCGAGACCATAGTCGTAATGGCGGTGAATGAAGACGACGCGCTCTCCACGGGCAACCGGTCGATCAAGTTCTTGTCCACATCCGTGTGGAATGTAGACTCCGTCTCCACCAGATCGTTGCCTTCACCTTCCACCGTCACCGTGGTATTGGCTCCAGCCAGCGTCATCGCCACGTTAAGACTGAGCGTCACCAGCGAGCGCACTTCGGTGTCTTGCGAAAAGTCCGAAAAGCCTGGCGCTTTGATGGTCAAATGGTATTGGTTGAATGGAACATTCGGGAACCGGAACTTACCTTCTACATCGGTAGTCGCTGTCCGTTGATACTTGCTCACCGGATTCAACATATCCACAGTAGCGCCGGGAATTGCAGCACCCGACGGATCCTTCACAGTTCCTTCGATCGTGCCGGAAGCTTGCGCCCACGCAGGACGCGCGCCGACAGCTAAACTCAAAAACAAAACACCAAACGCAAAAGCAATAGCAGCAATGCTGCGAGAACCCTTCAACATGAAATCTTCTCCAAGGCACGTGGCCGATGTGGT
>Ga0070665_100001832_pt1 | contig 24136 bp, 20 predicted proteins | sample KBSS13metaG_FD_65862 | JGI IMG/M metagenome (GOLD analysis project Ga0070665, IMG submission 65862) | Switchgrass rhizosphere microbial communities from Kellogg Biological Station, Michigan, USA - KBS S1-3 metaG | ecosystem: Host-associated > Plants > Roots > Rhizosphere > Soil ... | reverse complement strand
TCCCCAATATCAAATGGGGGCTGCTGTACGGCGTCGTCTTGTGCAATGCACGAGCGATGGGGGAATACGGCGCGGTGTACGTAGTCGCCGGCCACCAGGCGGGGCGCACCTACACCATGCCGTTGCAGGTCAACAAATTGTTCGAAGATACACGCACCGCGGAATCGTTTGCGTTGGCCTCGCTGCTCACACTGCTCGCGGTCGTTACCCTGGCCGCGAAGGTAGCCCTCGAACGCCGCACGCGTCGCGATTTGCTGGCTGCCACTCGAACGCTTGACGCGCCGGAAACAGTGGACACGTCTGTCGGTCCCGCCGGTCCACACGGCAACTTGCTGCGTCGGACCGTGATCCCTGGCAATGATCCAACTGCTGATTCCAAGCCTCGCAAGATGGTGGGCGCCGGATTATGAGCATCTCAATCAAAAACGTCTCGAAGAAGTTCGGAGCGTTCAACGCGCTGGATGACGTCAGCGTCGAAGCCGAAGCCGGCTCGCTGCTGGCGCTGCTCGGTCCGTCAGGTTCGGGCAAAACGACGCTGTTGCGCGTGATTGCCGGGCTAGAGACGCCTGATTCGGGGAGCGTGTATTACGAAGACGAAGATGTGACATCGCAGTCTGCCCGCGAGCGAAACATCGGCTTTGTGTTTCAGCATTACGCGTTGTTCCGCCACATGACGGTGTTCGACAACGTGGCGTTTGGCCTGAAGGTGCGTGGCGTGCCGAAGGCGCAAATTCGCGACAAGGTGCGCCAACTGCTGGCGTTGGTGCGGCTCGATACCTTGGAGCGCCGGTTGCCATCGCAACTATCGGGCGGGCAGCGACAGCGCGTGGCGCTCGCCCGCGCACTGGCGATTGAGCCCAAGGTGCTATTGCTGGACGAGCCGTTCGGCGCGCTCGACGCCAAGGTGCGTCAGGAGCTGCGTCAGTGGCTCCGCCGCCTGCACGACGAAATTCACGTCACCAGCATTTTTGTCACGCACGACCAGGAAGAAGCCTTCGAGGTCGCCGACAAAGTTGTGGTGATGAACACCGGCAAGATCGAACAAGTGGGCACGCCCCAGGATGTCTTTGACCATCCCTCCAGTGCATTCGTGATGGACTTTTTGGGAAACGTCAACGTCTTTCACGGTCGTTTGCAAGACGGCCGGGCCCACGTGGGTGGAATGCAGTTCGACTACCCGGACTACGCCCACCAAGAGGCTCTGCCGACAACGTTGTACGTCCGCCCGCACGAGTTGGAGCTGAATCACAGCCCCGGCGAGGTGGGCAGCCTGAAGGCGCACGTCGAGCGCGTGAATCCGGCAGGCAGTGTTGCGAAAGTGTTTGTGTGGTCCGATGAGTTCGGCATCGGAATGCACGTGGAGTTGAGTTCAGAGCGTTACGCCGAGTTGCAAGTGCGCGCCGGCGACACAGTGTACGTCTCGCCACGCCGAGTCAGGGCGTTTGTGCCCGAACCGGAGTACGTGATCTAGCCAGCGGGTTAGGCGCCAGGCAAGACAAACTACGGAGTGATGAAGATGGAAAATTCGACCCGAACCGAATCGTTGCCCACGGTATCGCGAGACCAGTCTCGCCTTGACAGCGCTTTGGCGCAAGTGCGCCATGCATTGTCCGGGCTGCGCTACGGCCAGATTGCGATCACAGTGCAGGACGGCGTAGTGATCCAGATCGAGCGCACTGAACGCACGCGTTTGGGGCGCACAACCAGCTAACCAGTTGGCCGTTCCGTCAGTGACAAACAAACGTGTCTCCCGCCCATTTGTACCCTCCACAACTCCTACCACGAGCCTGACTAGGATGACGTCGATGCCACACATTTACTGTACGAACTGCCACATGGACGTGGTCGCCGTTCGCTCGGCGTCGTCCATGTTGGCAAAGGCCCGGCTCCAGAGACTGGATGGCCAGCCACTCGATTGCCCACAACTTCTTCGTCCGCAAGTGGGCACGGATTCCTGATCACGCGTTGCGAATCGATCGTGGCGTGGCCGGCGCATCCGCAGTGCGCTGCCAACGTCTCTTCACTACCAATACTTTCACTACTTTCACGTTAGGGCTAAACATGAGTACTCGCAAACGAACCCCCAGACACGCGTTCACACTGGTCGAACTATTGGTGGTGATTGCCATCATCGGGATCTTGATCGGCCTCTTGCTGCCGGCAGTTCAGATGGCTCGCGAAAGCGCGCGTCGCACCGGCTGCAACAACAATCTCAAGCAGATCGGGATTGCGATCCACAACTTTCACGACAGTCAGGGGAAACTTCCCAGCAGCGGCCGCCCCACGGCTGCCAGCACCGTTCGCGTGGGTTCGATGACGTTCCTGCTGCCTTACATTGAGCAGCAAGCTCTGTGGAACAACTACAACCTCGCCAAGAACTGGAGCGACCCGCTGAATATTCCGGTCACCAAGACCCCGATTCCAGGATTCATGTGCCCCTCGGCGCCAGATACCAACGAAACGTTGGACCACGCGCCGGATGGCTACAAACCCAACGATCCCTGGATCGCCATAGTGGCGAACTCGGATTACGGGGCGTCGATTGGCGTCGATCCTCGTTGGACCGCGAGAGCAGCCACCTTCACTCCGCCGCTGCAAATCACCGGCAGTACGCAGTTCACCTCGACGGCAATTGCCCCCACCAATGGTTTTTTTCCAAAAAACTGCGCGCTGACATTCGCCAACGTCACAGACGGTTTGTCGAACACGATCGCATTCTTTGAATCGGCCGGCCGTCCGTTTGTTTGGCAAAAGTCAGGGCGTGTCAGTGCGGACATCACCACCGCGTATACCAACGCCGGTGGCTGGTGTCGGGCCGCGACCGACATCATGTTCTCTGGTTCGGACGCCGACGGAATCACAATTCCTGGCTCCTACATCAACCGCACAAATGGCTACAACCACGGGGCCGAAACCTACGGATCCTCCGGCTATCCAGCCCCTTATGGCACCGAAGGCTCGAGCCAGCCCTACTCCTTTCATGTGGGCGGCCTGAACGTTTTGATGGGGGATGGGTCCGTGCGGATTCTGAACGAAAATACCTCGATCGAAATCGTTGCCGCCATGGTTACTCGTGGCCAGGGGGACGTTGGCTCGAACTAAACGCCGCGATCGATCACCGCCCATTGTCCGCTGGCGCTCCTGTGCGCCAGCGGGCAATGTTTGATTCAATTAGTAGACCCAAGAGGATTGCAATATGAAGAAAGTCACTCATAAAATCGGCTGCCTGACCGGCGCGCTCGTGTTGGCAGCCGTTTGCGGCTGCGGCAAGACCGAAGTCAAAGTACCCGTGGTACCGGTCAGCGGTTCGATCAAAGTAGGCAAAGAAATCCCCGTTGGCGCCGAGGTATTGCTCCACGCCAAGGGACACACGTTGCCGCCAGGAGTCGCGCCAGCTGGTCGCGTTGCCGAAGACGGTACATTTAAGATCAGCATCTATGGGAAGGGCGAAGGCGTCCCGGCTGGCGAGTATGTCGCGACCGTGGAGTGGTTCAAGATCGTCAAGGGCGAAGGGGGAGGCACCATCTCAGGACCAAACGTGATCCCTCCCAAGTATTGCAGCCCTGCCACGTCGCCACTTCTGGTCACGGTGAAAAACGAGCCGACGCAGCTTGAGCCGATCGTGATCCGGTAAACGGCCGGCGCCTCGGGTCTGGGCGAGCACAAAGCCTGGCGGCAGCGTTAGAACAAGCGCGGCCGTCGGGCTGTTCTCTTGCCTTGCTGATCGTCTTACACAAGATCGTACGCTAGCAGGCCGTTTTTTTTGCGGGCCCGCCACGAAATTGCCCGAAGACTGCTGGCGGTCGGCTTGTCGAAGTGCGGCGGATGCGACTAGGATAGTGAGCGGTTGTGACCTGTGCAGGGTCGCGGCCGCGCTCCTGGTTCTCGGCGGTCATGAGAGCCAACGCGCGAGGTTTGCTCTCGCCGCGCGTCTGCTGCCGTCCAGCAGCCCGCGTCGAGTCCTTTGCAACGAGATTCATTGTCCGAGAACTCTCGGCGGACGGCACAGATCGTGGCGACAGCGAATCAACAACGCCAGGGCGCCCGGCGCGAAAGTATGTCAGCCACAACCAGTCCCAAAAACGCGTCCGACGCTGGCCCACCGGACACTAAAGACGCGGCCAAATCTGCCGGCAAGCAGGGCCGCAGCGCTGAGCGGACCCCGATGTTCTGGAACGGGATTTCGTTTCTCGCCTGGTGGCGACTGCTACGCAAAAATCATTTTCGCGTCGGCTGGCAGTGGTGGCATAAGTTATTGTTGATGCCGTTGGTCGCCGGGCTGCATTCCGTTTTGCGCGGTTACCAGTGGATTGCGATGAAATGGTGGGGCATCCTTGATCCAGCCTGGGCAGCTCCCAAGAGTCTCGATTCGCCGCCGCTATTTATTCTGGGTCATTGGCGATCAGGCACCACGTTGTTGCACGAGTTGATGGTGCTTGACGTGCGGCACACGTTTCCAAACTCCTACGAGTGCTTTGCGCCAAATCATTTCGTGATTAGCGAAGGAGTTGGCACGCGACTGTTCAAGTTCCTGACTCCTGCCAAACGCCCCATGGACAATATGGCGGTAGGGTGGGACCGCCCGCAGGAAGATGAATTTGCGCTCTGCAACCTCGGTTTGCCTTCGCCCTATCTGACGATGGCGTTTCCGAATGAACCGCCACAGGACCAGGATTACTGGACCTTGGAGAACGTGCCAGCCGCCGATCGCGAGCGCTGGAAAAGCGTCTTCTTACGATTCCTGTGCGAGGTCCAAATGCGGCGGCCTCGACGGATGGTGTTGAAGTCTCCGCCTCACACTGGTCGCGTGAAAATATTGTTAGAGATGTTCCCTAACGCGCGGTTCATTCACATTACGCGCGACCCCTGCACCATCTTTTCTTCCACCGTCCACTTGTGGAAGCAGTTGTACTCCGTTCAGGGAATGCAAAAGCCGAATTTTGTCGGCCTCGAAGAGTACGTTTTCAATAATCTAACGCGGATGTACGAAGCGTTTGAAGCGGATCGAGATTCGATTCCGCCAGGAAATTATTGTGAAGTCCGCTATGACGAGCTGGTAGCCGATACAGTGGGCGTGATGCAGGAAGTTTATCGCAAGCTGGATCTGGGTGGGTTTAGCGACGTCCGACCGGCGATCGAGGCTTACCTGGAAAAGAACAAAGGCTACCAGACCAACAAGTTCAAGCAGCTATCGCTGGAGCTGCGCCAGCAAATCGCCACGCGCTGGAAAGCGTACGCCGACCGCTACGGCTATCCGATTGACACGACGACGCCCTCGGCGGGACAGTAGCCTGCTGGGCGACGTTCAAGTCGGTACTCGCGAGTTCCACGGCGAGTTGTTTTGGTTTGTGCGCGAGGCGATAATGTCACGATCCATTCTGGACAAGTGACGTCCGCAGCCACTTTGCGATCGATTCCGTTCGCATCCCAACACGCCAAGCACTCTACAACAGGCTCCAATGAGCAGCGATCAGGATGCTATCGGCGCGGATGAATCGCCTAAAGTCGCCAAAACAAATGCACTTGGGGCTTCGGGCGATATGGCGCCGCTTCGGCCGAGCGAGATGCCGCAACAGTTGCTGTTGGGACTGGTTGCGTTGGCGTTTGCCGTGCCGCTGATCTACGCGCTGTTTACGGATCACATTTGGGAAGATTCGTTTATCACGCTGAGAATCAGCGAGAACTTGCTCAAAGGAAATGGGCTAACGTTCAATCCGCCCGGGCTTGTGCACGGCTTTACCTCGCCGATCAACGTGCTGTTGCTGGCCGCGTGTAGCTATGTTACCGGGCAAACTTCGTACGAAGCGACGTTTTGGCTTTATCGCATGTTTTGCGCCGCGGCGTTTGCCGGCGGAATGGCGCTGCTTGCCCGCCGAATCTGGTCTGCCACGCCGGCGCATCCGAAGCTCTGCACGGTCGTGTTTGCGCTGCTCTACATTTTTGACCTGAAAATGGTCACGTTCACAGCCAACGGCATGGAAACGGCTTTCATGTTGCTGTTTTTCGCCGGCGCATTATCGCAACTGGCGACAGGCAAGCCTGGACCGGGGATTGCCCGCGGACTGTTTTGGGCTGGGATGATGTGGACTCGGCCGGATGGCTGTATCTATATCGCAGGCATGGCGCTCGCCGATCTTTATTTTTCGCCCGGCGTGCGACGCGAATTGTTTCTATCGTTGATCAAAAGCGGGCTGCTGTGCGCTGTGATCTATGCTCCTTGGATTGCTTGGGCCACATGGTATTACGGATCGCCGATCCCGCACACTGTGATTGCGAAAGCCAATGTCGAGATCGGGGCCGTCGGACAGATAATGCAGGCGTTGGACCGGTTGTTCGAGCTAACAACGTCTTGCGCGAACTTTACATTTCGACCGATTTACGACGTGATTGGGTTTTTCGAGGGTAAGCATCGGATCTTCCTCTGGACGCTCCATAGCCTGTCGCGCGCCGCGAGCTTGTTTTGCTGCTTTTACTGGCTCTGTCCTGTGAAGGATCGGCTGGGGCGAGCGGCGTCGCTGACGTTCCTGGTCTCCATGCTCTACTTGGCGCCAATGGCTACGCCATTTCCCTGGTACCTGGCGTTTGCCGCTTTGCCTGGGCTGGTGGCGCTATCGCGGGGTTTGGTCACACTTTCAGACGTAGCGCTACGCACACAGGGCAGGCAGGTTGCGGGCGAGCTGCATCTTGCCGCTGAGATGGCGCTGATGATTCTTGTCAGCTGGCAGATCACGATGTTCGGCTTAAACGCCTGGGAAATGCGGATCCAGCAGACAGAAGTGGAGATGGGGAATCGTCGTAATGTCGGCGTATGGTTGCACGACCACGGTCGGCCGGAAGAGACCATTTTGCTTGAGCCGCTCGGATATATCGGCTACTTCAGCCAAATGCATATGCTTGATTGGCCAGGGCTCGTCACGCCCGAGATGGTGGCGACTCGCAAACGTGTAGGCGGAGGCATGGCCAGCATGATCCATGAGCTCAATCCGGATTGGGTGGTCTTACGCCCAGTCGAATATGAAAAGCTTGGAAGACTCCGCGAAGAGTTCGACAAGAATTATGTGGGAGAGCAGGTCTTCGACGCCAAAGAGCGACTCGACCAATACCAATTCATCCCTGGCAAGCCCTACGTTTACATTGACGCGACGTTCTTTGTCTTTCGGAGACGAGATCTGCGTCCCGCGGACTTTCCACAACGAATTTCGCCAAACCAGGCGGTTCAGCCAGCGCCGGCGGGGGCAGAGTAGCGATATCGTCGCGCTACGGCTTGGGTTCATCGATTCGCTTGATGAGCACGGCCCAATCTGCGTCGCCGTCGCGCGGCGGGGCGCCGAGCGATGATTTTCCGGGCCCGGTGATCTCGGTTACGCTACCGGCGTCGAGCGAGCCCCCCTTGCGCGGATCGTACCAGGCGACGGAGTAGCGCCCCTCTGGCACTGTCAGCTCCGTCGTGCCTCCGTCAGGCAGGTACACAACGTACACCTGACCGGGCTCCGCCAGGCACATCGCTTTTTCGGACACCAGCTCCGGCGCTGGCTGCGTTTTGCGGACAGGCACGTGCTGGCGGAAAAAATCGATCGCGATCCGAGTCAGGTCCCACATCCGGTCGCGTGAGCGAAAATCTTCCAGGTTGATGTCATCGTGCGCGAAGCTGTAACCGAACAGCCACTCGCAACCTGAGCCGCCCGCCAACAATGGCGCCCACAACGCGTGCTTGCGGACGTCGTCATGTTCTGGATCGTCAGCGTCAGGTTTCACGCCGGTGTTGGCCGGGCCGATTTCGTCGAGCATGGCCACCCAGGGGCGACCGGCTTTCTGACTGCGCGCGAGCCATTCGCTGGTGATCTTGGCGCAGTTCTGCATTTTGCCAACTTGCAACGACACGCCCGAGATTCGGCGCTCACCTAACAATGGGGCATAGACTCTTTCGTAATCTTTCGGAAACGTGTGGACCATCAGCGGATGATGGTAGACGTCAAGCGCTTCGAAATAACTCGCAAATGCGAGCAGCTGTTCGGTCGTGTTGGTGTTCTCCTCGCCCATATTCCAGACGATCGCCGGATGATGTCCGAAACGGGCGATTAGTTCGCGGTAGTACAACTTGCGCTGCGGGCCAAGTTCGCCCTGATCGAGCAGTTGATCGTTTTCCTGCTCCTGATGGACCAGATGCATGGCGATCCCCAGGCGGTCCATGTGCGTGAAGACAATCTCCCACTGGTCCAGCTTGCTGGTATCGAAACGAAAGCGCTCGGCGCGATCTGTCCAGGGCCAGACGTCCTTGCCATCTCCCTTGACGTTCATCGTCAAAAAGTAAAGCGAATTGATCCCTTTGGCGCCTAGGTAATTGAGCGCGCCAAAGATGTTTTTGCCGCGTCCATTACGCCACGTGGGATCGTCCGGTCGCGCGTCACGGGCGTGAGGCTCGTAACGATGCGTCGGCTTGGTGGCATCGAACTCGTCAAACGCCAAAAAATTCTCCGGGCTGTCTGCGCCTCCCTTGACGAACGGCTGGTCAGTTTCGGCAAAGACAAAGTAACGCTGCCGCACGTCTCGCAGCATTCCTAGAGCGCGGAGATCCGGCGCCTGCTTGTCGGTCTTGCCGACTTCGAACGCGCCGCTGGCGCCATCAAAGCTTTCTGGCGCGCCTGCGTTAGGATCCAGTTCCATCGCCACGTCTGCGCCGCGCACAAACGAAGCGTGATAACTCCACACGCCAGGCTCGTCAGGCGAAAAATGGACGCGCCAGCGATTGCCGGCGTCGGCGCCACTTTCGGCTGCGTTGCCGTCGGCCGCGTAATAGCCTGGCACCGTCATGTGCCGCATCCGGTGCGAGAAGACGACGTTCAGTCGATAATCGCGGAACGGATTCGTCTCGGACATTTCCGACGTCGCTGGTCCGGCGAATGTGAGCGTGACATTGTGCCAGCGCTTCGTTTCGCCGGTCAGCTCGCCTACGACTAGTGGCGCCGACTGCGGCTTCGTTGCGTCGACCAGCAGGCGGATGACGCGGTTCATCGGCGCATTGCGATTGCCTGGCTCGGATTGGCCCCAGTTCGCCCCCGCCGCAACGAGCACGACGTCGAGACTTGGAATGATGACCGAACAATTACCACCAGCGCCAATCGACATGAAGGTGTCGGCCGGAGCGTCGGGCCATGTCAATGCGTTCGGGTGTGGTCCTCCCTTGGCGTTGAACCACCAGTTGAAACCGTAAACGCCTGGGCCAGCCTTGCTGAAATGATTCGATCCGCCGCCGTAGCTGCCGATCTTCAAATAGTCAGGGCGATCGCCCGGCGCGCTGAGGGGAAGATCTGCCGGCACATGGGGGCGATTAAGATCGTCGAACAACGCTCGTGGCAGCACCTGTTTGCCCTGCCACTGGCCATGTTGCCGCCAGAACCAGGCCAATCGAGCGAAATCTCGGACCGACGTCGACAGTCGGCGGCGTCGATCGTCCCACTTCAACCCGTCTTCGAGCTGCAGAGGCGCGAAGCGCGCCGCGGCCGCCTGATTCGGTTCTTCGCGAAAGATCTTATCGAACAGCGTTTGCTGATAGAGCTGAATGGCGAAGTCGTTGTACGCCCAGGCGGCGCCTGGCGCTTCGGGCCGCGCGTAGCCGCTGATCATGTTGGCCAGGTGGGCGACCGTCATCCCCTTATCTTTTTCTTCGAGCATCCAGCCGAGATCGACCAGGCGCGCGTCGGGGTTCGGGATCTTCCCTTCGAGGATGGCGAACATCAAAAGCGTGCTGAGAACCGGCTTGGCCGACGAGGCCCAATCTCCGCGCTTTGATTGCGGTCCCCAACTCTTGACGACATAGCCGCCACGGATCACGCAGCCTCGGCCATCGAGGACTTCGGCCAGACGGTCAAGCCGCGCGGCGTCCATGCCGGCTTCGGCCGGCGTTTGTTCCGCCCAATGCTGGCCCGGGAAGACAGCAGCAGACGGTTCTGCGCCTGCCGCTGTTGAAACCAAACCTAGCGTGGTCGCTGCCAGCAAGACCAGCGCGAGCGATCGATTGCGACTCATGAGTTGGCTACTCTCCAGGCGCCATGCGTTTGGGCACGAACTGGCGAATATAACTCGCAGCGCAATCGCAGGGAATCTTCTGGCCGAAACGCGAACGCTTCGACTTCAATCGGCACCGCAGTTGCCAGCGGTCGACCGCGTCGGGCCACTAGACCGCCGGTCCTCGGCGAATCAGCCGCAGCAAGAACAGCAGAATGATGGCGCCGATCGTCGCGACGACCAGGCTGCCGAGCAATCCACCTGCTCCGATGCCCAAGCTGCCGAAGATGAAACCGCCCAGCAATGCGCCAATCACACCGACAATCAGATCACCGAGGATGCCAAAGCCACCACCCTTCATGATCTGTCCTGCCAGCCAACCAGCCGCAATCCCGATCAAGATGAACCAGACGATGCTCATGCCCATGGCAAACTCTCCATTCGTAAGACAACGCGGGCGGAACTACTGAAGGATAGCTTAATTAACCGCTGACGGATAATTGATTCGATCGTTGCAAGCCGGGCGAAGCAGCGCCTCGGTTCGCAAAAGGGCTAGTTGCTATCGATCGGCGGACGGTATTTGGTCATCGACCTGCCGCATAGAACCAAGTTCACGCCGACGATGCCGTTAGTACCGCAAATGCCGTAATTCCAAGCCCCACATCAGCAGTGAGCAAAACAGAAACCAACGCCAAGAGCGTCGATTTGGATTGACCAGCAAGATGGCGGTCAAAGCAGTCAGCAAGAGCGCCGGCAAAGGAGGAGCGCCGAGCCAAAGTACAACCCTCGATTCGCCCTCGCAACGAGCGACACACCGCATCTTGCGGAGCCAGAACGCGTCCTACTTCTTGTCAGAATCGCTCTTCAACGTGTTCGCGTCTTGCTGGGCCTTCTGCAAGTCGATGTTATGCGTTGTCAGGTTATTGGTCGCCTGAGTGAGGGCCGCTCGCTGATCAATAAGTTGGGTTTCAAGTGCCTCGATCTCCTTGGACAAGGCAACTTGCGTAGCCTTGTCTGGCGCGGGAGTTGAGCCTTCGTCAGCCGGTTTGGCCTTGGCTCGCAAACGTTCGAGTTCCAGCTCGGTTTTGGTAACCTGGGCGCCTAGTTGGTCGACCTTGGTCTGCGCTTCGGTCACATCGCGCTGCGCAGCTTCGCGCGATTTGGCGGCGGCGACGTTCGATTTTGGTGGCGGCGTGGAAGTTTTTTTCGGCGCGCAGCCGACAACCACGACGATCAGTGTCAACACAGCGATCCGCCAGGCCAGTGCAGGATTTCTTGCACACTCGACAGAACGCCCCATCTTGCGATCTCCAACAACCTGGATCCGTCTCAAACCGAAGACATTATGACCATTGACCCGCGAAATTGTGTAGCCGGGCAGAGCATGGGACGCGGCAAATTTCGACCAATCCCTGGCGTGCCCAAACCGCTGCGCAGGGGTTACGAATACTCTTTGTGCGTCGATCCCAAGTACGCGCTTACCGGGCCCAAGCATTCCTCGCGTTTCACGATGGCTTCGACTCGTTTGTTGAGCGTCTTCTCGGTATTACTCTTTTCGGCCTGGAGTTGCCTGGTTTCTCGCAGTCTGGCCTCAATTCGTAATCCAATTGCCGAAACCAAACCGAATGCGCCTAAGCGCATCCAGATCGGTTGCCACGAAGGATCGATCGTCGATCCCAAAGCGGCCGCCAAGATCCCCGCGCTAAGCCAAAGAATCATATTGGTAATCGAAGCGCCGCGATTCACTACCCGCTCGTCGTTCCCCATAATGGGTTCCTGCGGTGACATCTCTCTCAGCCGGCGTGGCTTTATTGGCAAGTTTCCAATTGCCAACCCCACCGTCTATGGACGGATCCGACTCGCTCGCGCGTTACGGAGCGATCTCGATACTCAACCCTATGCCATAACCGGCGACAGTCAATCCGCCAGATATGGCGTAATCGTCGCAATCGACGTAAATCGAACTTTGTTGGACAGCCTTAGTCCAAGCTGGCAGCCAGCGGGGGGCGTTGCAGAATCGCACGAACATTTCGGGGGACGAATTCATGACCGATTAGCGCGACCTCGGCCCGGCGGCCTGCTGGCGATCGCCACGGTCATCGTTGCCCTTGATGCACAATGCCGAACGCGCGTGGGGAGTATCGCCAGACAGTAGCGAATTGCGCACGGCAAGCATCCCAAAGCCGAGCGCACTCGCCCTCGCTACACTTAAGTGCTGGCGCTGTCGGCGGTCAATCGCTACCGTTGCAAATGAAGCGCGATTTGATCGAAACCGCAAGCTGCCAATGGAATGCATCCTGATTAAAAGCTGTTTCAAAACCTCGGGGACTGTCCCCATTTTTTGCAGCGCAGCGAAGAAAAACTGGGGACTGTCCCCCCACGACCAGGTTTGAAACATACTGCTTAGTGGCGTTTACCTTTGGCTCGTGGGGGTGTTTCGGACAGTTCAATCCATGTCGGCGCATGATCGCTGGTCTTCTCCCAGCCACGGACGTCACGCTCCACGCCAGCTTCAAGAAGGAGTTTAGACGCCGGAGCGTTCAGTAAGAAATGGTCAATCCGAATACCGGCATTGCGAGCGTATGCGTTGCGAAAATAGTCCCAGAACGTGTAGATCGACTCGTCAGGACGTAGCGTTCTGAGTGCATCGGTCCAGCCTTGTGACAGCAACTTTCGGTAAGCGGCGCGCGATTCAGGAAAGAATAACGCATCGTCCACCCAGCGTTCCGGCTTGTACGCGTCCAGTTCTTCTGGAATGACGTTGTAGTCGCCAGCGAGAATCACCGGCTGGTCAACGTCCACGAGCGTCTTCGCGTACTTCAAAAGGCGTTTGAACCAACTGAGCTTATAGTCGAATTTCGGACCTGGCGCCGGATTGCCGTTGGGGAGATACAGGCAGCCTAGCAACATGCCATGGATGGTCGCCTCGATGTATCGGCTATGGCTGTCGTCGGGATCACCAGGCAACTCTCGCCTGGTCTCCTCTGGTTGATGACCTCGAGCCAAGATCGCAACGCCGTTCCAGCTCTTCTGGCCGTTCCAAATTGCGCCGTAACCCGCTTTCTCGATCGCCTCGATGGGAAATTTCTCTTGAGGCGCTTTGAGCTCTTGAAGGCAAACCACATCCGGTCTTGATTGCTCCAGCCAGCGAAGCAGAACTGGCAAGCGTCCGTTGACGCCATTGACGTTATAGGTAGCGAGTTTCATGGAGTCGTGCACGTTGGCGCCGCGTTGGTGTAATGGCCTGGTCGATGCGAGACTTTATGGGGTAGATCTTCGCAGGTCGCCATTGGTAACGCAAAAACTAAGGTCACGACCGTAACACTTCGTTCTACTTCGTGTAGTCGTGCACGCTGCTGAGAACTTAAAGGGCGGCTGGGCCACCAGCTCTGCTGTTTACTCCGTATCTGCTCCAGCGCGGTCGTCCTGGAACCACTGTTGCAGAGCAGGCCGAGACAGCATTGCGGGCCAATATGGCTGTCGGACAAATGCCAATCTCAATTTTGTCCAAATCTGACCAATTCCGCGGAAGGGCGCGGTGATTGCATCTGTGTTGCAGCTACGCCGACTTTCGGCGATCAAAGCGCGTGTCATTTAACGAAGGCGCGAACATGCCCAAAGCAAGGAATCGAAATGTTGACCGGGATTCTCAAAATCTTGCGGGAGTAGGCAAAAGTAGCCGTATGGCGGATGAGGCGAGCGTCTCTGATTACGGCCATGCCTGCGACAATTACCCAACCGGGGAAGCGACGATTGGCTGCAGAAAAGGGATGGACAGGACGTTGCCGGGGGGCGACCGAGGCGGGCGCGGACAAGCAGTTCGCGAGTTGAATGATGAAGAGCAGGCAGCGCGCCCAAGAACGTTGGAACAGCGTTCAGAGGACGCAGGGCACAATTCTCACCCTGCGAACTAGGTTGCGGCCGGCTTTGGAGAGGTCATCCGGGTGCGGATGCGAAACTACTCCCAGAGCAAGCACGCCCAGACGACGTCGCCGCGGAGCTATGGGCGCGCTTTGGTAAACAAACTGGCAACAGGGCCCCAATTTCGCAGGAAACCAAGGCGAGTGCAGGTTGACCTAACCCCTTACCAACAAACAGCGGAGGGCACGAGATTCGAACTCGCAACCGATTGCTCGGCACCACATTTCCAGTGTGGCCGCTAACCATTCGCTTACCCTCCGAAACACGATCAACCCGATTCTAACTTACAGTCTCGCAAAGCAAAGGGGGCCATCGGGTTCTGGCTAATTGCATGTCCGATTGTGATGGTTGAAACGCTCGCCGCCAACATCCTGAAACGGGGGCAAATACGACCAGCGTACGACCATTAGGCCCCAATCGCCTTTTTCTTGCGGGGCGTTTTGCCGGTCATCATGGCGTCGAGCTTCCCGGCCGCGTCCCGTTGCATGGTCGGCAGGACGTGGCTGTACGTGTCCATCGTGACGCTGATCTGGCTATGCCCCAGTCGTTCCTGGACAACCTTCGGATGCACGCCAGCCGACAGCAGCAGCGTGGCGCTGGTATGTCGCAGATCGTGAAACCGCATCGGGGGCAATTCCGCCTTTGCCAGTAATGGCTGGAAGTCAGCCCGGTGGAAGTGTGACCGACGCATTGGTCCACCGGACAGGTTGCAGAACACCCGAGCGGCGCCAGCCTGCCCAGCCGCCATGGCGCGTTTCAGGTGATCCTGCAACGCACGGACGGCGATATCCGGCAGATCCACACGGCGCCGGCTCTTGCTGGTCTTCGGCTCAGTCAGGTAGACCTTGCCTTTCTAATACACGCGTTCTCAACGTTGACCTAGCTGGCGGTCGGTCGATAGGTTGAACGAAGCCTGTGAACGACCTGGTCTCCGCTACAGCTTGAGGAAACTCCGCATGAAATCAACTATCTTTGGGCTACTGGCACTGGCGATCTTTGCGATTGGCGTCACTCCGGCAACGGTGAGCCAGGCTGGCCAAAAGAAGCGCAAGCTCGTCGACTCCGCGTTTCATGAATTCGACGCCAACCGCGACAAGGGCCTCTCCGAGTCCGAGTTTGTCGGGCCGCGAACAGGCCAGGCAAAGGAGAGCGCCAGACGAGAATTCAAGGCTCTCGACAGAGATCACGATCAATCGGTCACACGCTTGGAATTTAAAGACTCGCGATGGTCGTTGTGGCACAGCAACGCCAAATAACAATTCTGCGCGGTGAAAGAACGCTTTGGAACGTCGCGAACTTTTAAGCTTCGTGACCAAATGACATCCGTTCGGAAGGGCCCAACCGGCGGCCCCGTAGACGGACCGCTTTCTCTAGCGCGCGCTTCGAGCAAAAGCTGTTGGAGTAAGCTCTGAGTGGGCAACTGCTGGCTGCTTCTACAGCGGAATGTGGGAATCCGTCTCGCTCACAAAGTTCAACCGGTTTGCGGCTCTGCGCTGCCCTGAGCATTGATCGGCGCAGCATCTGGTATGGCCGTCAAGCTCGCGTTCAGTCGTCAAGTTCATTGGATTACTTAGGCAGAAACGCTACGATACGGTCGGCCCGGATTCGCTTCGTTCCCTAGAACGTACGTCACGGGATGAGCTGGAATTCCAGGAAACCAGCCACAGGGACCGCTGCCCTTCCTCCCAGCACAGGCCGATCCAGGTGCTAGCATTCTCAATTGGAGTGAAAACGGCATCCATGATTTCTCGATAATCAGTTAGCAGACGCGACGGCCTCTTCGTCGTGACGCCCAGAATTCGAGTCCCCCAGCCACTGAACGGGAACCGGTCACAGATAGTGGTGGCCATGAGTCCTATTTTCGGAGCACGAAGTGCGATGAAACCCATTCGCGTTGTCATGCGGCGCCCCATCGTCCTCCTGCTATTCGTCGCCGCGCTAGTCATTGGCGGTGTCCTGGGATTGTCGAAGATGGGCGCCAATGGTTCCTTAGTCGGCATGAAATCCATGCAGCGGTTCGTTGGCGACAAACTCTCGTCACGTTCGCCCGGGGGCGACGAGGAAGCGCAGAGCGAGCAGAAAATTGTCGTGACCACGCCCAAGATCGAGGACGTCACGATCACAGAATCTTTTGTCTGCCAGATTCGCTCGCAACGCCACATCGAGGTTCGCACCTTGGAGGGCGGGTATATCAACCAGATCTTGATCAATGAAGGCCAGTCGGTGAAGAAGGGGGACGAGATGTTCAAAATCTTGCCCGTTCTTTACAAGGCAAAATTGGACGCCGAAAACGCGAAGGCGAACCTCGCGCAACAGAAGTTGAAGTACACCGAGCAGTTGGCCAAAGATAAAGTCGTCTCTGAGAATGCCCTATCCCTTCAGAAGGCCGAAACGGACGAGGCGGTCGCCAAGGCGAACTTCGCCGCGGCCGAATTGAAGTTCACAGAGGTCAATGCGCCGTTCGACGGCATCGTCGACCGACTGTTGCAGCGCGAAGGGAGCCTGGTCAAAGAAGGGGACATACTCACCACGTTGGCGGATAACAGCGTGATGTGGGTCTACTTCAACGTGCCCGAGAAGTACTACCTGCATTACATGGCGACCAAGAAGGAACGCGAGACCGACGACAAGATCGAGTTGGTGCTGGCGAATGGCGAGACTTTCCCGCAGCCTGGCAAGATCGGCACGATCGAGGCCGACTTCAACAACCAAAATGGCAACATCAAGTTCCGCGCGGATTTTCCGAACCCGGATGGTTTGCTGCGTCATGGTCTGACTGGCGCCATCAAGATCCGCCGGCCTTTGAGAAACGTAATGGTCATTCCGCAACGGGCCACGTTCGAGTTGCTTGACAATCGCTACGTTTGGGTCGTGGACGACAAAAACACCGTGCATCAGACGCAGATCACCGTGAAGCACGAACTGGACGACATTTTCGTCATCGACGGCGGACTAAAGGTGACGGACAAGTTTGTTCTTGAAGGAGTGCGCGAGGTTCAGGAAGGCGAAAAGATCGAATGGACCTTTTGCCCTCCGGAAGAGGCCCTCAAAAATCAGAAATTCCACGCGGAATAGCCGCGCCTTTCAGGACTGCCTGAGATTCTCGACACCGAACGCAAACGGATTTAGCGCGGTACCATGTTCACGAAAGTTCTGACTCGGCCTGCCTTCGCGATCGTCATTTCCATCGTCCTTCTCTTCCTGGGAGTGTTGGGGATCAAAACCCTCCCGGTCGCGCAGTTCCCGGATATTGCGCCGCCGACGGTGATGGTCTCCATCTCTTATCCCGGCGCCAGCGCGAATGTGCTGGTCGACTCGGTTCTGATTCCGTTGGAGCAATCCATCAACGGCGTCCAGAACATGCGCTTCATCAGCTCGGCTGCCACCAGCGCGGGCGAGGCGACGATCATCATCTACTTTGAGCCGGGCACGGATCCGAACATCAACGTCGTCAACGTGCAGAACCGGGTCAATATCGTGCTGTTCCAACTGCCGCCGCTCGTGGTGCGCGAGGGGATCCTCGTCAGTCAGGTCGTGCCGAGCATGCTGATGTACCTCAACATCTACAGCACAGACCCGAAGGCAGACCAGACAGACCTGTTCAATTTCGCCAACGTGTATGTCATGCCCCGGCTCAAGCGGATCAAAGGGATGGGCATTCCCAGGAACCTCGGCAATCGTATTTTTGCGATGCGAATTTGGCTCGACCCAGACCGCATGCGCGCTTACGACGTATCAACCGACGACGTCATGAAAGCGCTGGCGGAACAGAGCGTCATCGGCTCGCCCGGTCGACTCGGTCAGGCTACGGGGAAGACCTCGCAATCCAAAGAATATGTGCTGACGTACATCGGGCGTTACAACAAGGCCGAGCAGTACGAAAGCATCATTCTAAAAGCGAACCCCGACGGTGAAATCCTGCGGCTCAAGGACGTTTGCGATGTGGAGTTGGGCTCGCAGTTCTTCGACATCTACTCCGACATCAATGGGCATCCCGCGGCGTCGATCGTGCTGAAGCAGGCCCCGGGGTCAAACGCCGCCGAAGTCATCGAGTCAATCAAGACCGAACTCGAATCGATCAAGAAGCAGTCCTTCCCTCCGGGGATGGACTACGAATTCGCCTACGACGTCTCGAAATTTCTGGACGCCTCGATCGAAAAGGTGCTGCACACGCTGCTCGAAGCGTTCATTCTCGTGTCGCTTGTGGTTTTCATGTTCCTGGGCGATTTGCGGTCAACGCTCATCCCGACGCTGGCCGTTCCGGTTTCGCTAGTCGGAACCTTCTTTGTCTTGCGGTTGGCCGGACTCTCAATCAACCTGATCACGCTCTTCGCGATGGTGCTCGCGATCGGTGTCGTGGTGGACGACGCAATCGTTGTCGTCGAGGCTGTGCACGCCAAAATGGCGCAGAAGCACTTATCGCCGTACGATGCGACGACCGAGGTCATGCACGAGATCTCGGGCGCTATCATTGCCATTAGCCTGGTGATGACGTCCGTTTTCGTTCCGGTGACGTTTATCCCCGGAGCGACCGGTACGTTCTACCGTGAATTCGGCATCACGATGGCCACGTCCATTATCCTATCGGGCCTGATCGCACTGACGCTAACGCCTGTGCTCTGCGCGATGATCCTTAAGCCGCACAACCACAACGGCAGTAGTTCGCATGCCAGTGCTGACACAAGCACGAGTCACGTGATGCCACCGCGCAGCCTTGGGCGAAAGTTATTCGTTGCGCTCGGAGGAGCGCTCGTCTTGAGCGGTGTGACGTACGTGGCTTATCAGTTGTGGGGGCCGATTGGGTTCGGACTCATCGCGCTCCCGTTCGTGCAAGGCCCATTCCATCGACTCGTTGAGAAGGTCACTGGCGGCTATGCGGAAATCGTGCGGCGGGTTGCTGCGCGGCGCGTGCTAACGATGGCAGTCGTCGGGGCCTTTGCCGTCGGGATTGTCGTCGTCAATTCGCAGCTAGCGACCGGTTTTATCCCCGGCGAGGACCAAGGCATCATCTATGCCGTTCTGCAGACACCACCTGGCTCGACCCTTGAGTACACCAACTCCAAATCGCACGAGCTTGAGAAAATTGCCAAGGAAATCGACGAGGTCGCCTCGGTGACCTCGCTGGCCGGCTACGAGGTTCTGACTGAGGGCCGCGGCTCGAACTCGGGCACCTGCATCATCAACCTCAAGAATTGGTCTGACCGAAAACGAACCGCGCCTCAACTTATTGTCGAGCTGAAAGAACGCTGCCGCGAGATGAGCAACGTGAAGCTCGAGTTTTTCGAGCCCCCCGCGGTTCCCGGGTTTGGCACCGCCGGGGGCATTTCTTGCCTGGTTCTGGATATGACATTCTCCGCTGACTACCAGCGGTTGGGGGAGGTGACCAACAAGTTCATGACCGCCCTCAAGCAGCGCAAAGAGGTTGGCAACCTATTTACCTTTTACGCCGCGAACTACCCGCAATACGATTTGATCATCGACAACGACGTTGCCATGCAGAAGGGGGTGACCATCAAGGACGCGATGGACAGCCTGAACATTCTGATTGGCAGTACCTGGGAGCAGGGCTTCATCCGTTTCAATTTCTTCTACAAGGTGTTCGTCCAAGCCAAACCAGAGTTTCGGCGTTATCCAGAAGATCTCGATAACCTGTTCGTCAAGAATGACAAAGGGGATATGGTCCCGTATTCGGCCTTCATGACGATCAAAACCAAGCAGGGTTTGAACGAAATCACGCGGTATAACTTGTACACCTCGGCTGCCATTCAATGCGCGCCGGCTGCTGGATACAGCACTGGTCAGGCCATTCAGGCGATCAAAGAGGTCGGCGCACAGACATTGCCGCGCGGATTCGACGTCGGTTGGTCTGGCCTGGCGTACGACGAAGCAAGAAAAGGGAATGAAGCGGTTTATATCTTCCTGATCGTGATCACCTTCGTTTATCTCGTGTTGGTCGCTCAATACGAAAGTTTTATCCTGCCTCTGGCAGTCGTCCTGTCATTACCGGTCGGTATCTTTGGTTCGTTCTTTTTCTTGCAAGCTGTGGGGTTGGCGAATGACGTCTACGCCCAAATCGGCCTGATCATGTTGGTCGGCCTGCTGGGTAAGAACGCAATCTTGATCGTCGAATTTGCGATCCAGCGTCGGCGCGAGGGCGCCACGCTTGAGGACGCGGCCGTCGAAGGCGCGCAATTGCGATTCCGGCCGATCCAGATGACTTCATTCGCTTTCATCGCCGGTCTCATACCGCTGGTCCTGGCCACCGGCGCCGGCGCGATCGGCAACCGCACCATCGGCACCACCGCGGCTGGTGGCATGATCGTCGGCACGCTCGCCGGCGTGCTGATCATCCCGGGCCTGTATTATTTGTTCGGCCGGCTCGACGGCGGACGCAAGCTGCTGAAGAACGAGAAGAAGGCCCCGCTCAGCGAGGTATTTGAGCAGAACCCGAATGACGAGATTGATAGCGTTTGAGACTGCCGGGAATTTGGACTCGATGAAAAAAGAGCGACGGCCTTGGGTTGCAAGACCGTCGCTCCACATGGATTCAGATTTGTCAATCGAGCACCAGCTATTACTTCTGGCCAACGCTCACTTCACCTGACGTGGAGATATCCTTGGCGCCTGCGTCGGTGAAGATTTCCTTCGCCCGGCTTGTCTCGTCCGAATTGTCAGAATGGACTGAGATCAGCGCGTTGCCGCCGCGGATCTTTCCTTCGTATTGCTTGGCCTCGAACTCGGGAATTCCCATTCCGACCAGGGCGCCGCTAAATCCCCCTAGGGTTCCGCCAATCGCGGCGCCCGAGAGCGCGGCCATGATCGGACCCGCGGCAATCAGCGGGCCGACACCGGGAATTGCCAGGGCGCCAATGCCGGCTAACCAGCCGAGCCCACCGCCCAACGCCAATCCAGCCGTCGCGCCTGTTGCGGCTCCTTCCGGAGCTTTCGTATTGTGTTCATGAGCGAAGTCACGAGTGCCCGATTTATCCGGCATCAATACGGAGACGTCGCTGCTGGTAAACCCCGCGTCTTTTAGTCGATCGACGACCTGTGACGCCTGGTCCGCGGTATCCACAATGCAAAATACTGAAGTCGACATGATCATGATCCTCTGTTGAAGTGCCTGTTGTTATGGAACCTAAACTTCTTCGGTGGCAAGTTACGGGGTGACTTCCAGTTGACTATCCACGTTCGAGGCGCCGGCGACGTCCTGGGCGATAGCCTCGATCTGCTGTTTCTCATCAGCCGAGTTCACCGGTCCGCGCAGTGTTACCTTTTTATCCTGAGTGATGATCTTCACGTTGTGCGCATTGGTTGACATCGGAGTGTCCACGACGCGCTTGCGGATCCCGGCCGTGATATCGATGTCGGCCTGATTTTCGTTCTGATCGATCGGGGTCTTCACCTGATCTGAGCGATCGCGCGCATTGGTCGCCGTGTTATCAGGCGCTGCCGGGCGCTGAGTGCGAGTGTCGGAGTTCATCGGCGGCGCAGTTGGCTGGTCACAACCTGCTAAGCCGCTAACACAGAGCGCTAGACACAAAACTGTAGATCTCATTAGTAGTTCTCCTCGAATAGATAGCCCGATAGCCACTATCGCGATTGCATAGTTTTCGTCGCGCGGCCCCTATGGGGCTCGGTCGCTATCGCTTAATGGACGCACACGCACCGAACTCACCATTACGCAAAGGGCGTGCCGCCATCCAATGTTGGCCCGGAGTTTGCTCTATCCACGTGAGTTAGGCCGAACACATCTGGAAATAGGGATGTGCTGGCCGAATCGAAGACACCCTGACCAGACTCGGTGGATGTTCCGCGGTCGGCTGACGACATTGATCTTTCGACATAACGGAAGTGAGCGAGAAGATGGGTCTAACGCTAAAATCGCCGCTTGAGCCGATGGAGGCGTTACTCGTCGACGAGATCCCGCAGGGAGATTGCTGGCAATACGAACCAAAGTGGGATGGATTCCGGTGCATCGTGTTCCGAGACGGAGGGACCGTGCTTCTGCAATCAAAATCCGGTCAGCCTCTGGCGCGGTATTTTCCGGACCTCGTAGAGGTATTTAAACAATTTCGCGCGAAGCAGTTCGTGCTCGATGGCGAAATCGTAATTCCGATCAAAGGCCGGCTCTCCTTCGACGATTTATTAATGCGAATTCATCCGGCCGCTAGCCGGGTGCGAAAACTTGCCAACGAACATCCAGCGATGTTCGTGGCATTCGACCTGTTGGCGACAGTGCGCGGCGCGAGCTTGCTCGGACTGCCGCTCGAAACACGTCGCGAACGATTAGAAGCTTTTTGCAGTAAATATCTGACGAAGCAGCACGCTGTACGGCTATCGCCGGCGACGCGGGATATCAAAACTGCGAACAAGTGGTTTAAGGCGGTCGGAGGGAATCTGGATGGCATCGTTGCCAAGCGCCTTGACCTTGCTTACCAATCGGGCACTCGCAATGGCATGCAAAAGATCAAGCGGCACCGGACTGCTGATTGTGTCGTGGGCGGATTCCGCTACGCGGAGGGAAAGCAGGTTGTCGGTTCGTTGCTGTTAGGACTCTACGACGCAGACGGTTTGCTGGGTCACGTTGGTTTTACATCCGCTTTCAAGGCCAGCGATCGCGAGAAGATCACCAAACTGTTGGAGCCGTTGATCTCCGGGCCGGGCTTTACGGGGCGTGCTCCGGGTGGTCCTAGTCGCTGGAGCACCAGGCGCACCGACCAATGGCAACCACTCAAGCCGAAGCTCGTCGTGGAAGTTGACTACGACCATTTCACCGGCGGGCGTTTTCGGCACGGCGTCAAGCTGCTGCGATGGAGACCCGACAAGCCACCAAAGTCCTGCACGCTGGATCAAGTTGTGCGAAAAGCAGGCGCTACATTGAAGCTGCTCGACTAAGACGAAAAGGCGTTGTTGTGTCAGACTTGCTCATCTCGACTGCGTCTGGATTGTACTGCCCTCGGGGCGACTTTTACGTCGACCCCTGGCGGCCTGTTCGTTCGGCGGTCATTACGCACGCGCATGGTGATCACGCGTCGCCAGGCTCGAGTAACTATCTGACGTCGCGCGAGGGGCTCGAGGTATTACGAACTCGCCTCGGCGCTGACGCCAACATTCAGCCCATCCAGTACGGCGAGCAGCGTCCGTTCGCCGGCGTGACAGTCTCCTTGCATCCAGCCGGTCACGTCCTGGGCTCGGCGCAAGTGCGCATTGAGCACGCCGGCGAAGTGTGGGTTGTCACGGGAGACTACAAAACAGCCAGCGACCCAACTTGTGCCCCGTTCGAACAACAACAGTGTGACACGCTCATCACAGAGTCCACATTTGGACTGCCGATCTATCGATGGGAGGATCCGGCTACGATTTTCGCCGAGATCAACTCCTGGTGGCGCGATAATGCAACGGCTGGCGTCGCGTCGGTGATCTACGCCTACTCGCTTGGCAAGGCCCAACGGCTGCTGTGTGGTTTGGATGCGTCGATCGGACCGATCTACTGCCACGGCGCGATCGAGCGGATGAACAACGTATATCGAAAGGCTGGCATTGCGCTGCCTGCAACGATCTACACCGGCGAGACAGCGGAGAAACGTGCCTGGCAGGGCGCCCTGATTGTTGCGCCAACCTCGGCGCGCGGATCGCCGTGGCTGCGGCGATTTGGTGAGTTCTCATCGGCCTTTGTGTCAGGCTGGATGCAAATCCGCGGGGCTCGCCGGCGCCGGTCGGTCGATCGCGGCTTCGCGCTCTCAGACCATGCCGATTGGCCCGGGCTGGTTAGTGTCATTCGCGCATCGGGCGCGCGGCGCGTTCTGGTGACCCACGGAGCGGTCGATCCGATGGTCCGCTGGCTGAATGAAAACGGCTGGCAGGCAGCGCCACTGCATACCGAATTTCGGGGGGAACTGGACGAGACGGTAGAGTCCGCGGACGTGTCACCACAGGGAGATACGCCGTGAAACAATTCGCTGAACTCTATCGATGTTTGGACGAGACGACCAAGACGAGTCGCAAAATCGACTGCTTGCGCGCGTATTTCCAAGCGGCGGACCCTGCCGACGCCGCCTGGGCAGTTTACTTCTTGAGCGGGCGCAAGCCGAAACGTCTCATCCGAACAACAGAACTGAAGCAATGGTGCGTGGAAGAAGCGGCGATCTCGCCCTGGCTTTTCGATGAATGCCATGAAGCGGTTGGCGATTTGGCGGAGACAATCGCC
>Ga0070665_100001831_pt1 | contig 24144 bp, 16 predicted proteins | sample KBSS13metaG_FD_65862 | JGI IMG/M metagenome (GOLD analysis project Ga0070665, IMG submission 65862) | Switchgrass rhizosphere microbial communities from Kellogg Biological Station, Michigan, USA - KBS S1-3 metaG | ecosystem: Host-associated > Plants > Roots > Rhizosphere > Soil ... | reverse complement strand
AACTCCATCCCGCGCGCCAGCTCCAGCGCCGTGTGAGCGAGGCTTTCGAGATATTCAACGATGTAGCCCGCCGGATCGCGGGCCAGCAGATCGCTGCGCCAGCTGTCGATGGTGTGCCGCGTGGCCTCGACCCAGTACACGAGATCGGAGTCGCGCTCGATGTGGGTCTCGGCCGCGAGCGTGCGCACCAGGTCGACCAGCGTCGAGGCGCGCTCGGCGGCCTGCGCCAGGTCGTCGAGCGTGGGATCGAGCAGCCGGTCGCGCGGTCGCACCGCGGCTTCGAGATCGGCGAACGCGGTTTCGAGGAGTTCGCGCGTGATGGTCGCCCCGGGTGCGAAGCGGAATTCGCGCAGTGCTTCGCGCGCCAGGTCCAGCGCGTCGGCCAGGCCGACCACGGCCTCGGGGCGTGCCGGCGGGTCCTGCTGCCACTGGCGGAACGCGCCGGCCATCGTGATCAGGTGGGCCGCGAGATTGCCCGAATCCACCGAGGACACGTAGCGCGGCTCCAGCGGCCGCAGGTCGCGCGTGTCGTACCAGTTGTAGAGATGGCCGCGGAACCGGGCCATCTGCCCGAGCGTGCCGAGCGTGGCCTCGATGCGATCCAGCGCGTCGCGCAGGCCACACCAGCCGAAGTCGCGCGCCGCCACGATGGAGAGTAGATAGAGGCCGATGTTGGTGGGCGAGGTGCGGTGCGCCACTACGCCGCGCGGGTCCTCCTGGAAATTGTCCGGCGGCAGGTTGTTGTCTTCGGCGGTGACGAAGGTCTCGAAGTACCGCCAGGTGCGCCGCGCGATCAGCCGCAACTCGCGCTGCTGTTCGGCGGACAGGTCCGACCTGGCTTTCGAAGGGGGCGTCTGGCTGATGCGCCAGGCGATGGCCGGCGCCGCCAGCCACAGCGCCAGGAAGGGCAGTGCGAGGTGCGGCAGGCGGCCTCCCGCGAGCACGATGGTGAGCACCGTGAGGCCGATCGCCAACAGCACGCCGCGGAACATGCGCGTGTAGAAGCTGGGGAAGGTGTTGCGCATGTTGCCGAGCAGGTCGGCGGGAATCCATTCCAGCATGTGCCGGCGCGTCACGAACACGCGCCACAGGCTGCGGCCGATCGCGTCGCACATCAGCCAGGCCTGGTAGGCCAGCATCGACGTCAGCAGCGCGGTCTGTCCGACCGCCAGCAGGAAGTCGTTGCGCAGCGCGCGCAGGTGGCTGCGCAACGTGATGGTGGACTTGCGCGGCAACAGCCCCGCGATCAGGGGCAGCAACGTGGGCAGCGCGAAGCCCAGGATCACGAACGCGGTCCAGGTGAGTGCCGCGTGGAGCGGCAGGGTCCAGGCGGCGACCAGCGCCGCCACGCTGACCGGCGCGTTCAGCGAGCGCCGCAGGTTGTCGAGCATCTTCCACACGCCGATCAGCGGCGTGCGGCTGGTGCCGCGCCCGTGTTCGGCGGCGCCCTTGTCGCTGCGACCGAAGATCCAAGGCAACAGCTGCCAGTCGCCGCGCACCCAGCGATGCTGGCGCATCGAGGCCACGTCGTAGCGCGCGGGGAATTCCTCGACCACTTCCACGTCGGAGGCGAGTCCCGCGCGCGCGAAGATTCCCTCGAACAGGTCGTGCGACAGCAGCGAGCTCTCGGGCACGCGGCCGGCGAGCGCCGCTTCGAAGGCGTCGATGTCGTAGATGCCCTTGCCGGCGAACGACCCTTCGCCCAGCAGGTCCTGGTAGACATCCGACACCGCCGCGGCGTACGGATCGACGCCCGAGGCGCCGGAGAACACGCGCTGGAACGGCGAGGCCTCGAAGTTGACCGGCAACGAAAACGCCACGCGCGGCTGCAGGATGGCATAGCCGTCGACCACGCGGCCGAGCTTGGCGTCGAAGCGCGGCCGGTTGAGCGGGTGCGCCATCTTGCCGATGAGGCGGCGCGGAGCTTCGCGCGGCACGCGCGTGTCCGCGTCGAGCGTGATCACGTATTTCACGCCCGACGGTACCCACGGCGACTTGCCCGAGCTGGTGATGTACGAGGTGTCGGTGGCACCGCGCAGCAGCTGGTTGAGTTCCTCGAGCTTGCCGCGCTTGCGTTCCCAGCCCATCCAGCGCTGCTCGCTCTCGCTCCACAGTCGGCGGCGATGCAGCAGCAGGAAACGTTCGCCGCCGGCCGCGGGTCCATACTTGCGGTTCAGCCTGGCAATGCCGAGCACCGCGATGTCGAGCAGCGCGTCGTCGTCGGGCATGTGCTCGCGGTCCGCGTCCACCCAGTCGGACAGCAGCGCGAAATGCAGCTGATCGTCGGGCGAGGCGAGGTGGTGGATCTCGAGCCGATGCAGGTGTTCCTCGACCGCGGCGCGCGAATTCATCAACACCGGCATGGCCACCAGCGTGCGCAATTCCTCGGGCACGCCTTCGCGCAGCGCCAGGCCCGGCAGCCGGCTCGCGCCGAGGCCACGCGTCACCGCGCGGTTGACCAGCGCCACCGCGATCTCCATGGCTGTCACCGAGCCCAGCAGGCCTAACAACCACAACATGCCGCCGTGCACGCCGAACTGCTGCATCAGCCCCAGCGGCACGGCGAGCAGCAGGCCGGTGGTGAAGGCGATCGCCGCCACGTAGTCGGCGGCGCCCACCGTGAAGCTGATGCGGCTCGGCAGGTCGCGCAAACGAGCGCGGAAGCTGATGGCGCGCTCGAGCGCGCGGCGGCCGTCGGCGATCAGGTAGTAGCCCGGGTCCTGCTCGCGCGGCTTGGTGGCCCGGGCGGCCAGGGCCAGCGCGTGGCGCGCGATCTCCAGCTCCGACAGTGGCGAGCCACGCCCGAGCTCCTCGATGGCATTGCGGTAGAGGTTGCGCGTGGCGAAGTCCATGGCCTCGAAGCCGGGCGAAGCCTGCATGGTCGAGTCGACCAGGCTCACGCTTTCGAAGAACTCGGCCCAGTCGACGTCCGACATCAGCCGCATGCTGGTGATGATGTTGCGCACCGTGACGTTGGAAGCGCCCTGGCGCTGGTGCTCTTCCTGGATCACGGTGTCGGTGTCGAGACCGCCGGCGCGCAACTCGTCTTCCAGCCACACCAGCGCCGGCGTGAACTTCGGGTCCTGGTCGCGCAGCCGTTGCACCAGCTGCACCGCGAAGGCGGGCGTCAGCTTGCCGCCGCGGCGCTTCCATTCGATGAGTGCGTTGGCATTGCCGCGGTGGCCGCTGACGCCTAACAACCGGTCGGAGACGGCGTCGGCGTCCTGGCGCGAGGCGCGGCTGTTGACGATGCGCTGCGCCACGCGCCGCAGGTTCTCGACCAGCACGATGCGCAGCGTGATGGCCACGGCCCACAATTCGCCGATGGTGAGCGGCGACACCTCCTGGTAGGCGCGCACGAAGCGCCGCAGGAATTCCGGGTCGAAGCGGCTGTCGGTGTGCGCGACGAACGCCCATGCGATGCCGAACACGCGCGGAAAACCCGCGAACGGTCCCTCGGCGAGCTTGGGGAGCTGACGATAGAACCCCGGCGGCAGGTCTTCGCGGATCTCGCGGATCTGTTCCTCGACCACGTGGTAGTTGTCGAGCACCCATTCGGCGGCGGGCGTGATGGCGCGGCCTTCGTCCACGGCGCCCGCGATCGAACGGTACGCGATGAGCAACGCCTTCTCGTTGTTGCGCAGGCGCGCGCCGAGCGAACGCCGGAAGCCGGGCTGGCGCGTGACGGTCTGCGCGGACGCCAGGCTCTGCGCATGCTGCTCGAGCCTCTCGATGCTGAAGATCTCTTCGCGCAGGATGTGTTCGTTGCTCCAGCGGGAGCCCGCTGAAAACCGCTCGAAGAAGCCTCTGAGAAATGGATGCAAAGCGTCCGCCAACCAGTCAGTCGGAAACCCCAATTACGCGAAACTTGTCGTACACCACGCCATGCGCTCGCGACCCATGGCACTGTGGGAATACTCTCACAAACATATCGCTCCGCTTTCGACAGCGCCCGACGCGCGTAAGCCTATGCTCGATCGGATGTGGCCATTCCGGCGCAATCCATCGAATCGCATCCGCTCCAGCAGCCCGTACTGGCTGCTGCGCGATGGCATGGGAGACGCGCGCCACGCGTTGCGCGAATCGATCGACTGTGATGTCGCCATCATCGGTGCCGGCATCACGGGTGCCCTGGTCGCGGACGCGCTGGTCGCGACCGGGCAGCGGATCGTAATACTCGACTCGCGCGATGTCGCGCTCGGCAGCACGGCCGCCACCACGGCGCTGCTGCAATACGAAATCGATACGCCGCTGACCGAGCTGGTCACGCAGCTCGGTGCCGACGCCGCGGCCCGGGCCTACCTGGCCTGCGCCTCCAGCTTTGATCTCCTCGAACAGAGATTCCCCGAGCTGCTTCAGGTCTCGAACTACCGGCGCGTGCCGAGCCTGTACCTTGCGGAGGATTCCAGGTCGGTGTCCGCGCTGCAGGCCGAGCTCGCCGCGCGCCGTGCGCTGGGTTTTCAATGTACCTGGCTCGAGCCGGGCGAGCTCGTGGAACGCCACGGCTGCCGGCGACCGGGCGCCATCCTCTCCGCGCTCGGTGGGCAGATGGATCCCATCCGGTTCACGCAGGGATTGGTGGCGGGCCTGGAACGCCATGGCGTTCGCTTGTTTGCGCGCAGCCGAGTGACCGGCATCGTCGAGCGGGGCGAGAGGTTGCAACTCGAGATCGACGGCGGCGCGCGCGTCGATGCCGCGCACGTGGTGGTCGCGGCCGGTTTCGAGTCGCTGGATTTCCTGCCGCGACCCGTGGCCGACATCGACAACACCTATGCGCTGGTGACCGAGCCGTTGCCGGACCGCTCGCGCGCATTGACGTTGCCACTGATCTGGGAGAGCGCCCAGCCATACATATATATGCGCGGCACGCCCGATGGCCGGCTGATCCTGGGCGGCGAGGACGTGCCGTTCAAGGATCCGGTCGCGCGCGACGCCTTGCTGGGCCGGCAAGTGCGGCGGCTTGCGACAAAATACCGCCAGTTGTTCGACGAGGACCTGCCGCCCATCGCCCATGCCTGGGGCGGCAGCTTCGCCAGGACCCCCGACGGCCTGCCATTCATCGGGCGCGCGCCCGGGATGCATCCCGCGCTGCTTTTCGCGCTTTGTTACGGTGGAAATGGCATCACGTACAGCGTGCACGCCGGCGAGATGATCCGGGCCGCGGTCGAGGGGCGCACGCACGAGCTAGACGCGGTGTTCGGATTTTTCCGTGCATCGAAAGAGATAGCGACCTAACGACCCCCGGTGCGTTATTGTTCGGGCAACAGAACCTTTTGGCCTGCTCGGCTGACTAACACCCATGTTTGTGAATGACACCGGTCACCTCCCGGATTCCGGGCGGGTGTGCGTGGCGGGCTTCCAGCCCGACCAGTCCGCTCCGCGTGCCTGGTACAGCGTGTCGATCAACGCGGCGCGCGCCACGGTGGAGTCCATGCCCGAACCGCGCAACCCCGCCTACGTGCTCGGCGTCGGCAGCGAAGTGCAATCGCTCAAGGGCCCGGTATTCGCGGCGTACTTCGCCGCCTCGCGCGAACGCTTCGACACCCAGCCTAACTACAAGGGCGGGTTGTACGTGCTGGTCGACGGCGCGGTGTACTCGGTGCGGCAGGAGAACGTCAGCACCAGCATCAAGCGCGGCCTGACCACGCGCGAGTTCACGCTGCTGCGGGGCGACCGGCCGCAGCGCAGCGTCGAGTACAACTGGCCCCTGTACCGCGAACCCTTCCTGTCGTCCGACCCCGGCCTCGCACGTTCACAAGACTTTCTGCGGGAAATGTCTACCATGGTGCGTGCTTACGGCTGAGGAGTCGCGTCATGCAGGCATTGGGAATGATCGGGCTCGGGCGCATGGGCGCGAACATGTCGCAGCGCCTGGCCGCCGCGGGCATCGAGTGCGTGGTCCACGACGCGCGCCCCGAAGCGGTGAAATCGCTGGCCGCGCCGCGCATCGCCGGGGCGTTCTCGCTGCAGGAGCTGGTGGCGAAGCTGCCGGCGCCTCGCGCCATCTGGATCATGGTGCCCGCGGCCGTGGTCGACGGCGTGCTGGCGCAGCTCGCGCCGCTGCTGTCGGCGGGCGACGTCATCATCGACGGCGGCAATTCCTTCTACCGCGATGACATCCGCCGCGGCGCCGAGCTGGCGCAGCGCGGCCTGCACTACCTCGACGTGGGCACCAGCGGCGGCGTGGCCGGCGCGCGGCGCGGCTACTGCCTGATGATCGGCGGCGAAGCGGGCGTGGTGAAGCAGCTCGAGCCCGTGTTCGCGGCGCTGGCGCCCGGACGCGACGACTCCGATCCGCGTCTCGCCACGCTCGATGGCGACACCGCGCCGCTCGGCTACCTGCATTGCGGCCCGCATGGCGCCGGCCACTTCGTGAAGATGATCCACAACGGCATCGAGTACGGCGTGATGGCGGCGTATGCCGAGGGCCTCAACATCCTGCATGGCGCCGGCATCGGCAAGCAGGAACATGCCAAGGATGCGGAGACCGCGCCGCTCGGCGCGGCTCCTTTCTACCAGTATGATTTCGACCTGCCGCGCATCACCGAGGTGTGGCGCCACGGCAGCGTGATCTCCTCGTGGCTGCTCGATCTCACCGCGCGCGCGCTCAAGGAGGACGCGAAACTCGATGCATTCGAAGGTCGCGTGTCCGATTCCGGCGAGGGACGCTGGACGCTGGGGGCGGCCATCGACGAAGGCGTTCCCGCGCCGGTGATCAGCGCCGCGCTGTTCAGCCGGTTCCAGTCGCGCGGCAACGCCAGCTACGCCGACAAGCTGTTGTCCGCCATGCGCAAGCAATTCGGCGGCCATGACGAAGGTCCCAAGAAGGACAAAGCCTGACAGCATTTCCGCGCCCCGCGGCGCAAGCTCCGCAAGATGGAGGCTCCATGACGACCATTCAGCACCTGCGCGATCTCGGGCAAAGCCTGTGGCTCGATTCGATCTCCCGTCCCATGCTCGACGATGGTCGGTTGAAACGTTACGTCACCGAGCTCGGTGTCACCGGGCTCACCTCCAACCCGACGATTTTCGACGAGGCCATCTCCACCGGCGCCTACGACCAGGAGATCGCGCGCAAGTCGGGCGAAGGCAAATCCGGCGAGGCACTGTTCACGGAGCTCGCGCTCGAAGACCTGCGCCGCGCCGCGGAGCTGTTCCGGCCGACGTTCGACGCGACTCGCGGCGTGGACGGCTGGGTCTCGATGGAGCTCTCGCCGCTGCTGGCCGCCGACACCGCCGGCAGCATCCGCGCCGCCGCCGATATCCACCGCATGGCCGCGACCCGGAATCTCTTCGTGAAGATTCCCGGCACGCCGGAAGGTGTGCCCGCGATCGAGCAGTCGATCTTCGACGGCGTGCCCATCAACGTGACGCTGCTGTTCTCGCCCGAGCAGTACCTCGCGGCCGCGAACGCCTATCTACGCGGCATCGAACGGCGCATCGCGGCGGGGCGCTCTCCGGTGGTGGCCTCGGTGGCATCGTTGTTCGTGAGCCGCTGGGACAAGGCGGTCGCCGACCGCGTGCCGGCGATGATGCGCAATCGTCTCGGCATCGCGGTCGCTCAGCGTACCTACGTGGCCTGCCGCGGGCTGTATTCATCGGCACGCTGGAAGGAACTCGCGGCCGCGGGCGCGCGCCCGCAGCGCCTGCTCTGGGCCAGCACCGGCACCAAGGATCCCTCGGTGCCGGAGTCGCTGTACGCCGAGGCCTTCGCGGCGCCCGACACCATCGACACCTTGCCGGAAAAAACCCTGCTGGCGCTTTCGAAAATGGAATCGGCACCGCAGGTCATGGATCCGAACGGCGGCCATTCGGCGCGCGTGATCAACGAGTTCGAGACCGAGAACGTGGACGTCGATGCGCTGGCGGCGCAGCTGCAGGTGGAAGGCGCCGCGGCCTTCGTGAAATCCTGGAATCACCTCATGCAGAACATCGCCGACAAGGGTGCGACGCTTGCCAAGGTCGTCAATCGATAGGCCAGGGCATTTCCTTCGGCAGTTCCAGTTCCGGCGGCGGCGCGGCTTGCGGTTGCGCATCCACGCCGCGCCACCAGGTTTCCAGCGCAATCTCGTGCGCGGGTTCGATCGGGTCGCCCAGCCTGGGCAACAAGAGCCGCGCGTCGTGTTTCGGCGCCAGTCGCAGCAGCGTTTCGACCGGCTCGTCCCAGGGATGCAGCGCCAGGTTGAACGTGCCCCAGTGGATGGGCAGCAGCGGGCCGCCACCCAACAAGGCATGCGCGGCCAGCGCATTCTCCGGGCCGAGATGGATGCCGCTCCACGCCGGGTGGAAGGCGCCAACTTCGAGCATCACCAGGTCGAAGTCGCCGAAACGCGCGTGCGTCTCCGCATACTCGGGCGTGAGCCCGGTATCGCCGCTGAAGAACACGCGGTGCTTTTGAGTGGCGAGCACCCACGACGACCACAACGTCTTGTTGCCGTCCTTGAGACCGCGCCCCGAGAAATGTTGCGAGGGCGTGGCGGTCAGCATGAGATCCGTGCCCGGCACGCGGTGCGTTTCCCACCAGTCGAGCTCGATGATGCGTTCGGCCGCGATACCAAAGGCTTCGAGGTGCGCGCCCACGCCCAGCGACGTGACGATGGGCACGTTCACCCGGCGCAGCAGCCGCATGGTGGTGAAGTCGAGGTGATCGTAGTGATCGTGCGACAGCAGCACCAGGTCGAGCTTCGGCAGCTCGCTCATGGCCACGGGCACCGGCTGGAATCGCTTCGGGCCGATGAATCGCGAGGGCGAGGCGCGCGGTCCCCACACCGGGTCCGTGAGAACACGCGCGCCGTTCATTTCCAGCAAGACGGTCGAGTGCCCGAGCCAGGTGGCGCGCAGGCCGCTTTGCGGCGAGCGTCGCCAGGGCTCGAGCGGATTCTTCGCAGGCAGGGGAGACTGCGGCACGCGCCGCTCGCCGCCACAGAGAAAGTCCTTGAGCGCGGGCATGGGCGCGGTGCCGCGCGGCGTCGCATGCGTATTACGGAAGCGTTCGCCATCCCAACGCGGCGAAGCCGCGATGCGTTCGCGGCGTAATTCCCGGGACGAGGCGACGGAATTCACGCGGTCATACTAGTCCGCGTGCCTGGGAGGCACATCCTCCTTTGGTGGCAGTTTTACAGGGTCGGTAGATCGAACAGCAGCACTTCGGCGGCGCGGCCTTCGCGAATCTCGATCTCGCCCGGGTCCGTGATCTTGAGCCCATCGCCGGCCTCGAGATGCAGCCCCGCCACGTGCAGGGCGCCGCGGGCCACGTGCACGTAACACTGGCGGCCCTCGCGCACGTTGAAACGTGCGTGTTCCGCCGCGTCGAACAGCCCGGCATGGATGCGCGCATCCTGGTGCATGAGCACCGAGCCCTCGGCCTGGTCGGGTGATGCCACCAGGCACAGCCGGCCGCGCCGATCCTGCGTGCTGAAATGTTTTTCCTCGTAGCTGGGCGGGATGCCCTGCACGTTCGGGATGATCCAGATCTGCAGGAAGTGCACGGGCTCGGTCTTCGACCCATTGAACTCGCTGTGTTGCACGCCGCGGCCCGCGCTCATGCGCTGCACGTCGCCGGGTCGGATCACCGAGCTCGAGCCGGTGGAGTCCTGGTGCGCCAGCGAGCCTTCGAGCACGTAGCTCACGATCTCCATGTCACGATGACCGTGCGTGCCGAAGCCCGCGCCGGGCGCCACCCGGTCTTCGTTGATCACGCGCAGCGGCCCGAAGTGCACGTGCTCCGGATCCTGGTAGTCGGCAAATGCAAAAGTGTGTCGTGATTTCAGCCAGCCGTGGTCGGCCTGGCCGCGGGAGTCGCTGCGGCGGATTTCCTTCATGGCATGAGCATACATCTACCGGATGAGTGGAATCTGCGACGACAGCTGAACCTGCGTGACATTGCCGAGGCGCCGGTCGAGCTGTATGGCACTGGCGGCCGTCTTGGCCGGTACCGCGGTCTGGAACTTCTTCAGCCACTTGATGCGCAGGTCGTGCATTTTCTGGTCACGCTCGAGCAGCGAATTGACGTACGCCAGGGCGTCGACATCGCTCAGCGTCTTGTAGTGGTCGGCATAGGATTTGAGAGACTTCACCTGCTCGTCGACGACCACGGCCTGCTCCTTCTGGAAGGTTTCGAACATCGGCCAGAATTTGGCCGCCTGTTCGGCCGACAGCGTCAGTCCCTTGGCCATGACGTCGGCACGCGATGCCATGAGGTCGTTGCGGAATTGCGCTATGGCTTCTTCCTGCGAGGGCGTCGGGGCGGTGTACGAGGCAGGCTGTGCGGTGGTGGCGGGGTCCGCGGACCAGGCGGGAAGGGAGATGATGGCCGCGAGCGCGACCAGGAGCGGGGATTTCATGCGGGTACCTCCGTTGGTACGCGCAACGATGACGCCTCGGGAAATGCCGGGAAGTAACGCGAGGTATGTTACTGCGGCGCGATCAGTACGCTGCGGCGGGATGTCCCAGGATGTCTGCGATGCTGGTGCCGAGGTCCTTGAGCACCGCGCGCTGCACTTCGGGAAACATCTCGCCATGTTTGCCGGATGCGATGTGCGCGGCCATCGCCATGTCCCAGATGATGTTCTTGGCCGCCGCGAACTCACCCTGCGTCAGCAGGTTCAGCGCGGTGCGCGTCATCTCGGAACACGCCGCGGCGGCACCTTCCCAGTCGCCGCGGCAGGCGCGGGCTGTCGCATGCAGCACGTGCGTGGTGATGCGCGTGACCGCAAGCGCCTGGGTGCCCAGCGAGCAGTCGTTCGCCCAGTCGGCGTAGTCCTCGACCAGCTCCCAGAAGATTTTTTCGGCTGCGTATTTGTTTGCCATGACGTGTACCCCGGGTCGCAGAGGCTAAGAACCCGTGATGACGGCCAGGTAACACTTGGGTTCCGCCGGCGTTCCCGGGGAAATCCCGGCGATCGCCCGGGACTCGCGGCGCGGCGGGTTCTACGCTTCCGGCATGAAACTCGTGCTGATCTGCATGGGCGGCGCAATCTGCTGTGCCGCATCACTGGCCTTGCGGGCTGACGCGAAACTGGAGCCGCACCTCATGCGAGAAATCATCCGGGTACCCGATGCCCCGCAATCGCCGCTGTATAGCCAGGCCATCAAGGTCGGCAACACCATCTATGTGACCGGTGTGCCGGGCGTCGATCCGAAGACGAAGAAGGTCGCTGGGCCCACCATTCAGCAACAGACGCGCCAGGCGCTCATCAATTGCGAGGCCATCCTGCGCGCCGGCGGAGCCACGCTCGCGGACGTCGCCGAAGTGCAGGTGTTGCTGGCCCGCCCCGAAGACTTCGCCGGGCTGAACGAGGAGTACGCCAGATTCTTCGCCACCGATCCGCCGGTGCGCTCGGTGGCGCGCCTCGGTCCCGACCTCGGTGAGATCCTGGTCTCGATCCGCATGGTGGCGGTGCGCTGACGCGCCGCGCGAAGGCCTTGCTGGATGAGAAGGGGCGGGCCCGGGCGGGCCCACCCCCTGATCGAGGCCGAAAGGTTACGGCGTATTGCCGTAGCCGATCGCGCCGTTGCAATGCATCCACTCGCTGTTGGATCCGCCGCCGCAGCGGCCATTCGCGTACAGCCCGGTGTTGTAGCTCTGCGCTTCGGACTGGCGGGTCTGGCCATTCACGATGATGTAGTCCACCTGCACGTCGCGGCTGCCGCCATCGTTCGTGTAGACCACGGTGATGCCGCCGCTCAGGCTGGTCGAGGCGGTGTAGTTCTGCATGCTGGTGGTGAGGTTCCAGCTCGCGACCGTCTGGTTGTTGACCTGCAGCTGGATGTTTTCGCCTCCGGCCGTGCCGCGCGCACGTACTGTGAAGCTCTTGGTGCCGCCACCACCGCTGCTGGTGCTGCCGCCGCCGCTCGATGAGCCGCCGCCGCCGCCTTCGGTCACCGTGATGTCGGAGCTGCCATTGCTCTGGTAACCCTCGGTGGCCATGACCTGGTAGTTGTGCTGACCCAGGTTCATGCCCAACGTGGCCCACGCGTTGAAGTGGTTGGCGATGGTGATGGTTCCGCCGACCCGCTTCGACTGACGCACGCTCCAGTACTGGTAGAACGTCGCGTTGCCGATGATCGACGGCTGGTTCACGCGTTGCGTGCGATAGACGTCATAGGTGCCGCCGTCGCTGACCACAGTGCCCATGAAGCCCTGGCCGCCCGGCGGACGATAGCTGCCCCAGCTGTCGACGATGTAGTACTCGACCAATGGATTGGTGGTCCACCCGTAGAGCGCGAGGTAGCCATTGCCGGGTGAATTGAACGTGCCGGAGTAGCTTATGGTGTGGCTGGAGCCGGTGGACCAACCCTTGCCGCCGACCCAGTTGTTGATGCCGCTCCAGTTGGAGGTGTAGCGACCGTTCGGATACATGCAGAAGTTCACCGAGCCGGGACTGTCTTTCCAGAATGAAAAATAGTTGCCGTTGTTGGTGCCCGTCTGGCTCGAGGTGATGCAGGTTTGCGCATGCGCGGCGGTGACCCCGAGTACGGCCAGGCACGCGAGCGCCTTCAGACTCTTGAAACTAACAATCATAGAAATCCCCTTCGTCGTTGGCGGGCCGTCACGATCCGGCCCGAACAAATCCACGTGTTAGTGACCCGAAAATCCGCTTTCCGCAGCGGCTGTGCCCCCTGGAATGTTACCGGTAAATGGTAGCGCTACCGTGCGACCAGAAGTCCGGCGGGTCAATCCGTGGAAAACACGTAATCGAAGGGCTTTTAGGTTCCGGCGCCGATTTTCTTTGCGTCCTGCGTCGTGAGGACTTGTCCGCCGATTCCCCAGGCGCCACTCGGGATCTCTTCGACGACCACCCACGCGACCGAGCGAAATGCTTCGCCTTCGACCGACAGCGCCGCGTCGGTGACGCGTTCGATCATGGCTTTCTTTTGAGCCGGGGTCAGCAATCCTTCCAGCGTTCGCACGGTGATCAATGGCATCGAAGTACTCCTTAGGTTTGGAGGAACCACTGTCGCCGATCCGGTCGTCGCGCAGAACTGCCGGGAAACCGCCGTGCTTGTCTCAAAGTCCGAGGTTGTTAGTCGTGGCGGCCCAGGGCGGTTCATCAGGGCGGGGCGGTCGCCGTGCTCTCGGGAAGGTCGAAACTTCCCTTGGTCGCGAAGCGGGTCGGGCTGAAGCCGCCGCTCAGCTTGCCCTTCATTTCGTAGTCGATCCTGCCGATGCCGCCGCCCTTCATCGCACCCATGACCTGGCGTGCCATGCGGAACGCGGAGATGGTCACCGGTACCGCGATGACCGACTCACCGAAGCGCGGCACGCTGCCCGCGACATCGGCGACGCCGCTCGCGAACGTCTTGCCCTGCACGACCATTTCGACCGCGACGCCGTTGTAGTCGACCGGCGCATCGTTCGGGTTCTGCACGCGCAGCTTCACGTTGAGCCGCAGTTCGAGTCCCTGGCCCTGCAGCGGCTCGACGCCGGCCACGGTGACCTGCAGCGGGTCCTTCTTCTGGAGCGAGGCGCAGCCGGCGGGCCCGGCGCAGGCGATGGCGAGGATCACGAGGGAACGCAATAAGTCCTGCATGGGTGGATTTTCCAAACGCGCCCGGGCCGGCGAAATAGGACTTGTTGACTGCTCCGGGTTTTGCCCAAGGGGCGCCGTTTGCCCGCAGGCGTCGGATTGCTCCGACAGGTTTTTTCCAGGCGGCCGCCCGGTAGACTGCGCCCTGCGTGCAGCCGGGCCGCTATCGGAACCCGCCTACACAAAAGCGTGAACTGGGCAGGCACACTGCCGCCCGGTTTGATCAAACCTGACGCCAGGGAGCGATTCAGGACGGCCCAATGCACAAGAACGGTCGCCACCAGTTCAGACGTCAATATGTGCGCCTCAAGGGATGGCTCACGCTCGGCAGCATTGGCATCCTGCCGCGCCTGATCATCGCCTTCGGTTCGGTCGGCGCGCTGGCGGCCACCGCCAACCTCATCGTCGAAAAGGGCGTCGCCATCCTCGAGCAGCAGCGCAACGTGGCGATGGAGCGCAGCGCGCTCGACGCCCGGCAGATCGTGGCGTTGCGCGAATCGATGGACCGCGCCCGTCACGCGGCGATGTCGTCCGAGGTGCGAGGCGCATTGGGCGACTTCGAACGCGCCACGCAGGAGCACGCGGATGCCGATTCGCGCACCTCGGCCTCGCACTTCGTGAAAGCACGAAACGCGCTGGACCTGGCGGTCGGCAAATTTGTCGACGAGAGCGGCCAGGTTCCCGTCCCGCTGCCGCGCCTGGTCACCGAACACAAGAGAAGTGCGGACACGCTGGTCCAGTCCCGCCGCGTGCGCCGCGAACTGCTCACGCAGTATTCGGGCCTGCTGACGCGCCTGGAGATGCGCGTGCGGACCGCGATCGAACAAAGCTGGAAGAGCGCGAGCCGTGCCGCGGCGCGCGAACCGCTGTTCGAAGTCCGCGCGCAACTCGACCTGGTGCGCGCGGCGTTCGCGGCGCGCGGCGCCTTCGATGCGCGTGATCTCGACACGGGTGCGCTGGCCGGGGCGGAACGCACTCTCGCGACCACGTTGCGCGACCGCGAGTCCGTGCTGCGCCGCTCGCCGGGTACCGACTGGTTCCACGAAATGACCGACAACGTGCAGGAGCTGACGGTCATCCGCGTGGCGCTGTTCAGGAACGAGGAGCGTCGCATGGCGGCGCTCGATGGGTTCGAGCGCGAATCGCGCAACATCTCGGCCCTGCTGCCGGCGCACTTCCCCGAGGCGCCGCTCGAAGCCAGCGAGCCCGGCGCGACCAGCGCGGCGGCCGTGACCTCCGCGGAAGCCGCGCCGAATCGATCGCTGGTGGCCTGGGTGAGCGCGGTGGTGCTGGTGGTGCTGGTTTACCTGTGCTTCGCGACCATTCTCAGCATCGTGCGGCCGGTGCGCCGCCTGTTGGCCGCGACCCGGCGCGTGGCGCGCGGCGAGAACGCGCGCGTCGTGGCCACCGGCGGCATCCGCGAACTGGATACGCTCACCGAGGCTTTCAATTCGATGGCGCAGCAACTCGCGGTGGCGCGCGCCGCGACGCGCGACGCGCAGCAGCGCCTGGAAGCCAAGGTCGAGGAGCGCACGCGCCAGTTGCAGGAGCTCGCCGAGCAGGATCCGCTCACCGGCATCGCCAACCGCCGCCAGTTGTTCGTCGAGCTCAACGCCGCGCTCGAGCGTGCGCGCGCCTCCGAGCAGCGCGTCGGCGTGTTCTTCCTGGACATCGACAACTTCAAGACGCTCAACGACAGCATGGGGCATCCCTACGGGGATCGCGTGCTGGTCGCCATCGCGCGGCGGCTCGAATCGATCGCGCGCGAACATGGCTTCGCCGCGCGCCTCGGCGGCGATGAATTCACGCTGGTGCACGAGGGCGCGGCGGACGCCGACGGGATTCTCGCCTTCGGCACCCGCATCGTGCGCGCCTTCGACACGCCGCTGCAGGTGGACGAACGCGAGGTCATCGTCAGTGTCAGCGTCGGCGCGAGCATTTTCCCCGAGCACGAACTCGACGCCGAAGCGCTGCTGCGCGCGGCCGATGCGGCGCTGTTCCACGCCAAGGAGCTGGGACGCAGCCAGCTCGCGACCTTCACGCCGGAACTGCTGACCACGGCCTCGGCCAAGTTCGCCATCGAGCAGAAATTGCGGCGCGCCATCCAGGGCGACGAATTCGAGTTGTTCTACCAGCCGTTGATCGACACCGAGACGCTCGACGTGACGGTGGTCGAAGCGCTGATCCGCTGGCGCATGCCGGACGGCAGCTATCGTCCCCCGGACGAGTTCCTGGCCGTGGCGGAGGAGTCGGGCCTCATCATCGAGATCAGCGACTGGGTGCTGCGCACCGCGATTCGCACCGCGGCACGCTGGCATCGAGGCCCCTGGCCCAAGGCGCGCGTGGCGATCAACGTCTCGCCGCGGCATTTCCTGGACTACCGGTTCGTGAGCCGCCTCGAGGCGTTGCTGCGGGAGTTCGAACTGCCGGCGCATTGCCTCGAGATCGAGCTCACCGAGTCGGTGCTGCAGACCGGCGCGCACACCATCAAGACGCTGGGCCAGTTGCGCGCCATCGGCGTGTCCATCGCGCTGGACGACTTCGGCACCGGTTACTCGTCGCTGGCGTCGCTGCAGCGGCTGCCGCTGACGCGCGTGAAACTGGACCGCAGCCTGATCGCCGGCATCGACGACAACGAGCGCGCCGCCTCGATCGCGCGCGCCACGATCGCGTTGTGCCGCGGCCTCGGCCTCGACGTCACCGCCGAAGGCGTCGAACGCGTGGAGCAGCTGGCGATGCTGCTGCCGCACCGTTCCATTTCGCTGCAGGGCTATCTATTTTCGCGCCCGGTCTCCGAGCACGGCCTGCTGCCATTGCTCGGGCGGCTGCCGGCCCAGTGCCTGGAGCTCAAGCAGTCCGCGCAGAAGATGTCGCCGCAGACCCTGTTCACCTCGCGCGCCGGCGAACGACGCCGCGCATCGCTGGCGCTGGTGGCCGATCGGCCGGAATCGACCTGACCGGTCGATGTTGCGGCGCGGGGTGACGCGGATGTCACCGCCGCGTTGATGCACCAGGACAACACGTCGACACCAGAAGTTAGTGCGGACGGCGCGCGGCGCGGCGCCGTGCTTGACTATCCCGCCGCGTTGGCGGAAGTTTGCGCGGTGGCAGGGAATGCCAGGTCTCGATGAGGCGAAGGAACTCTGCCGCGAACACAACCCCCGTTGAACTTCTAACTAACAAACGGTTCGTGCGGTTCATTTTTCTTTGCACCGCGCAGGACCGTGCAAGGGAGACTGGACATGAGACTGATCAGTGCGGCCTTGGGTGCCGTGCTGGTTGCCGCGTCATTGGCAACCAGCCCACCGGCGAACTCCACCACCGTCAAGCATTTCGACCTCAAGGGCATGACCGGATCGGCGGCCCGCGTATTTCGCGGCACCGTCACCGACGTGCGCGCGGGAACCGTCAAGGTCGGCGGCGGGGAGCTGGCGACGACCATCTACCGGATCCGCGTCACCGAGGCATTCAAGGGTGACTTCGCCACGTTCAAGAACATCACCTACGCCGACGTCGAGATGATCGGCAGCATCAAGGCCGAGCCGGAAGGCAAGGGGGCCCGTCACTTCTCGGCCTTCCGCGACATGCCGGTGCTGGAACGCGGACGAGACTATCTACTGTTCCTGACCGCCGAGAGCCGCGTCGCGTTGTCGAGCCCGGTGGGCCTGGCACAGGGTCTCTTCGACATCGACACCTCGGTCCCCAGCCAGCCGACCGCCAACCGGCTGAGCAACGCCGGCCTGGCCGCCGACATCGCCAAGGGTCCTCTGCCGTACAGCGACCTGGCCGCGCGGGTGCGCGCGATCATCGCCACGCAGGAAGGAGCACAGCGATGAACAACCCCAAATGGATCGCGTGGGTAGCACCGCTGCTCATCGCCGCGACCGCGCAGGCAGCCGGTCCCCTGGCCAAATGCGACGATGGCGTGCCCTACCTGTGGGCGAATGGCGGCCGGAACATCACGTGGAATGCGGACCTGGGCAACCTGGGCGCACTCACCAAGGCCGACGCCGACACCTTCGTCCGGAATTCCTTCACCGCGTGGCAGAACGTCGCGTCCGCCACGATCAGCTACCAGCAGGGCGCCAACCTGCCGGTGAACGTGGATGAAACCAACTTCCTCGATTACCTGGAGGCGCCCGCGCCCGATGGCTTGAGCGCCATCGTGTACGACGACAGCGGGGCCATCTTCGAATTGTTGTTTGGTCCCGATTCGGGCGTGCTCGGTTTCGCCGGGCCCGAGTTCGGCGACCCGGCCACGTGCACGATCACCGAGGGTTATGCGTTCCTGAATGGGCCGGAGTTTTCTCCGGCGGATCCGGACACCGCGTTATCCATCATGGTCCACGAGTTCGGGCACTTCAGTAACCTGGCGCACACCCAGACCAACGGCGGCATCCTGCTGGGGCTCGCCGTGGGCACGCCCGAGCCCAGCGGCCCGGCGCCGAACAACACCTTCGGCGCGCCGACGGTCGCGGACTTCGTGAACAACGGCCTGCTGGAAACCATGTACCCGTTCTTCTTCGGGCCGCAGTTCGGCGAGGCGAGTCCGGGGCTGGACGACATCTCGTCGATCTCCCGCCTGTATCCCGAGCCTGACTATTTCGCCAGCACCGCGAGCGTCTCGGGCAGCATCTTCGCGCCCAATGGCGTGCTGCGGCTCTCCGGCGTCAACGTGATCGCGCGCAACGTCGCCAACCCGTTCCTCGATTCGGTGTCGGCGCTGTCGGGTGATTTCACAGACGAGACCGATCCCGACCTGAGCGCCGTGGTGGGAACCTACCGCTTCACCGGGTTGACTCCCGGCGCGCAGTACGCGGTGTACGTCGACGAGATCCTGGATGGCGGCTTCTCGACGGAACCGCGCAACCTGCCGGGCCCGGAGGAGTTCGCCAGCGGCGCCAGCGAGTCGAACAGCGACGCGCCCGGCACATACGTGGCCGTGAGCGCGGCGGCGGGTGGCAGCCGCAGCGGCGTCAATGTCATCTTCAACGTGCCGCTGCCGGGCCAGCCTCTGCCCGTGGGCGACGACGGAGACGTGGAGCTGTTCCCGACGTTCCCGATCGATTTCTGCGGCCAGCGCTATACCTCGCTGTTCGTGAATGCCAACGGCAACGTCACCTTTGGCCGGGCCGACAGCACGCTCGCGGAATCGACCGCCGCGCATCTGAACGGCCCGCCGCGCATCGCGGCCCTGTGGGATGACCTGAACGCGGACGCCGGCGGCGCCGTCACGTTCGAACAGACGGCCAACACGTTCACGGTGCAGTGGCAGGGCGTGCCCGAATATCCCGCGGTGGGTGCGAACACCTTCTCGATCACCATCAACAAGAAGAACCTGCTGGCCGAGTGGGTGGGGACGGTCGCCGGCAATCCGTTCTCGATCTCCTATGGTTCACTGAGCGCCGCGGACGGACTGGCGGGATACAGCTGCGGCGGTGGGAACACCAGTGGCTTCGAGCAGGAAACCCAGTTGAGCGCGCTGCGCGGCCCGATTGGCGGCCTGATTCCCCAGCCCGCGGTCTACGAGGATTTCGTGGGAACGGGCCCCACCGAGACGGTGGACCTGCATGGCACTTTGCGCTTCACCGGCGTGAACCGGATCATCGACCTGACGGAGATCCGGCGTAACGACAGCATCGCCAAGGCAACGCCGCTGTCGCGCCTGCCGTTCGATAGCGCGAATCCCTCGTTCGCCACCACCATCGATCCGGACCGCAACGACGTCGACTTCTACAGCTTCCGCGTCCGCACGGGCGACATCCTGGCCATCGAAGTGGTGCGCGGCACGCTCGACAGCGTGCTCGGCGTCTTCGATGCGGACACCGGGGAGCTGCTGGTGACGGACGACGACGGCGGCAATGGCACGCTCTCGCGGCTGCTGCTGCAGGCCAACGAGGACATCCGGCTGGCGGTGGCGGTGTCTACCTACCCGGACCTGCAGTTCCTGGGTGTCGGCGAGAGCAAGGGACGATATTCGCTGTACGTGAACACGTATCGCGGTACGCCGATCACGCTGGATGACGATGACGCGGTGCCGGTGGCGCTGGCCAGGCCATTCAACTTCCAGGGCAAGGCGCGTAACACCGTGTTCGTGAATTCGAACGGCAGCCTGTCGTTCGACGCGGGCGACAAGGGCTTCGACGCCACCGTGCCGAAGTTCCTGGCCGGGCCGCCACGGATCTCGCCGCTGTGGACCGACCTCGATCCGACCGGGTCGCTCGGCAACCAGGGCCTGGTGCTGGTCGACCCGGCCGCGAGGCCGGCGGCGGTGCACTTCGTCAGCGTCAGCGAGTTCTTCTCCAGCAATCCAAACTACTTCACGGCCGAGCTGGGAGACCAGGGCAGGATCTCTCTGAAGTGGGGACCGACCGCGCGCGGCGAGGCGCTGGTGGGCGTCACGCAAGGCGCGGGCGCCGCGGATCCCGGACCCATCGACCTGAGTCGGCGCGGATTGCGCGCCGTCGGCACGTCGTACCAGGACTTCAAGTTCAACGTCACGACCAAGGGAGTCAGCGACTTCGACCTGTTCTTCGACGAGGTGAAGAACAAGTAGTCGCAAGCCGGCTCACAACCCGGGTCGGCCGCTCGTTCGGGCGGTCGACCCGGCCAGGTTCAGCTCGGGTCGGCGTGGGGCCAGCTACTTCGCGAATGGTCGCGACGCTCCCATCTTCATGCGATTTCCTGCCAACACCGCCGGCACCCGAAAGTCCGATTGCCGGGGATCGCACGCCGCAACACGCTCATCCCATGCCGCGTACCGAACAAGGCACCCTGAAATTCTCGATCGCCCTCACGGTATTGCTGGGCGTGCTCGGTGTTGCCAGCGGGCTGATCACCGGTTCGCAAGCCATCATCTTCGATGGCATGTACAGCTTCGTGGACGTGGTGCCCACGGTGGTTTCGCTGCTGGTGGTGAAGCTGATCGCGCGCGGCACCACGCATCGTTTCCAGTACGGTTTCTGGCATCTCGAGCCGCTGGTCGCGGTGCTGCGCGACGCGATCCTGGCGATCGCCTGCGTGTATGCCGGGATCGATGCCGTGAATGCGTTGAGCGGCGGGGGCCAGGACGTGGAGTACGGTCGCGCCGCGTCGTGGGCGGGCATCCTGTGTGCCATCGGCCTCGCGATGACCTGGTTCTTGAGCCGCCGCGCCAAGGCGCTGAAGTCGCCGATGCTCAAGATCGATGCGCGCAGCTGGCTGGTGAGCGCATTCCTGAGCCTCGGGCTGCTGATCGGTTTCGCGCTGGCCACGGTGCTGGCCGGTACGCGCTTCGAAAGCTGGGTTCCGTACCTGGACGCGATCGCGCTACTCGCCATGGCGCTGATCATGTTGCCCATGCCGGTGGTGGGCCTGTGGCGCTCGATGAGCGACGTGCTCCAGGTGGCACCGAGCGAGCTCGACCTGCGGGTGCATGCCGTGATGGACCGCGTCATCGAGGAACGGCAGTTCCTCGAGTATTCGAGTTACATCGCGAAGGCAGGCCGGGGGAAGTTCGTCGAGATCCACATTCTCGTGGCCCCGGGCACGCGAATCGACATCGGGACGGCCGACGCACTGCGCAGCGAGGTTTCCGAGCGCCTGAACGCCGGCTCGCCGACCTTCTGGCTCACCATCGATTTCACGGCCGATCGGCGCTGGCTGTAGCTCGATGTGACGTATTGCCGGGTGTGGCCCCGCTCCGGTGAGGCCCGTATGATCAGGCCAAACTAGAACACCGTCGCGAGGCGGGGGGTCGTGCGTGGGTCAGGCAAGGAATCGGGTGGGATGGTTGCTGGCACTCGCGTGCATGGCCACTGCCGGCGCCGCGCAACCGGAAATGCGCATCCAGTTCGCGGAGAAGGTCCAGCTGCCCGCGCGCGCCGGCCACGTCGAGTTCGAAGCCTACGGGCGCCAGTTCGCGCTGGAACTGGAGAGCAACGATCGGCTGCTGGCCAGGATACCCGCGGCCCGCAAGCTGCAGCTTCCCGGCGCGCAGCTGATGCGCGGCAAGCTGGTGGGAGTGGCGCATTCCTGGGTGCGGATCGCGCGCGTCGCGGACGGGCTCGAAGGCGCGATCTGGGACGGCAACGATTTGTACGTCGTCACCCGCGCTGGCGTCATTGCGAGCGCGTTGACCAACCCGCTGGCGGCCGCGCCGTCGGACACGGTGGTGTACCGGCTGTCGGATGCGATCAATGCGCTGCCGCAGGGTTACTGCGGCGTGGCGGCCCCGGCCGCGATGAGCTCCAGGTCCGATGTCTCCGCGTTGACTCACTACAAGGCCCTGGTGGCCGAGATCCGCGCGGCGTCGACGGCCGCCGCCATGGATCAGCTCGATGTCGCGCTGATCGCCGATCGGGCATTCCAGGCCATCGAAGGCGCGAACGCCTCCGCCGTGATGCTGGCCCGGCTCAATACCGTCGATGGAATTTTCGCGGACCAGGTGGGTGTGCTGCTGGTGCCGGACGAGGTGCGCCTCGTGCCCCAGGGCAGCGATCCATTCACGCAGACCGCGGCCGGCGACCTGCTGCGCCAGCTGTCCGACTACCGCCGCTCCGATGCCACCATTCGCGCGGCCGGGCTCGCGCACCTGATGACGGGCAAGGATCTCGACGGCAACACGCTGGGAATCGCCTACCTCGACACGCTCTGCGACTCGCAACGCGGCGTCTCGCTGGGCAGCAATGCGCAGACGCCGTTCTACTCGGCGCTCGTGATGGCACACGAGTTGGGTCACAACTTCGGCGCCGATCACGACGGTGAGCCGGGCTCGGTATGCGCCTCGACGCCGGCAAACTACCTGATGGCGCCGGCCATCAATGGCTCGTCGACCTTCTCGCAGTGCAGCCTCGACACGATGGCCACCACGATCGCGCGCAAGCGCGGCAGCTGCATCGTTTCCTCGTCATACGCGGACCTCGCGCTCGAGGTGCCGGCGAACACGGTGCTGGGCGACGTGGGCGCGCCGATTTCATTGCCGCTGACGGTTCGCTCGATGGGTCCGCTGACGGCAACCGCGGCGCAAGTGCGCCTCTCGCTGCCGTTCGGCCCGCAGTTCGTCAGCGGTACCGTGGCCGGCGGGACGTGTAGCGCCGCGGGCCAGTTGGTCACCTGCACCCTGGGAGACCTGGCGCCCGGAGAGCAGCGTGCCGTCGACGTGCGCGTGTCGAGCAGCACCGTGCTCGGGTTCACCGTGCCAGTCACCGCCAGCGCAACGAATGACTTCATCACCTCGAACAACCAGGCGAATGTGCAGGTCTACGCGCGCTCCGGGATCGACCTGGGCGTCGCGATCACGGCGAATCCGGCCGCGGTGTACGTCAATGAGCCGATCGACTTCACGGTCGACGTCTCGGCCTTGCGCACGCAAGCGGCGCGCGGCGGCACGCTCGTCATCAACCCGTCCGGCATCACGATCCAGTCCATCGACGGCGGCGGCAACACCTGCGCGCCGCTGTACGTGGGTTCGACCATCGTGTCGTGCCAGCTCAAGGAACTGAGTCCCGGCACCCAGACGCGCGTCGTCGTCCACGGACTCGCGGCCACCCCGGGAGCGCTGAGCGCGACGGCGAATGTCAGCGTCGCGGGGGACGCCAACTCCGCCAACGACAGCGCGAACACCAGTTACTCCATCCAGGCGGATGCGGACGTGTTGCTCGCGGGTTCCGTCAGCAACCTGCGCCAGGTCCTCGGCGTCCCGTTCGGCATCACGTACACGATGACGGCCAGGGGGCGGTTGCCATCGAACACCGTGTGGCTGCAGGTGATTGCGCCGACCGGTTCGGAGGTGGATTCGGTGGTGCCCGGCACCGGCGGCACGTGTGTCCAGCTGAATATCGGCGTGTACCGCTGCGACTACGGCACGTTGAATCCCGGTGACGTGCGCACGCTGGTCGCGACCTATCGCATGGTGGCCAGCGGCAACGCGACCGCGATCGGGGCTCTGCGCTTCCAGGATGCCGCGGGCGAACAGTACCGGTGGTACGACACGCAGATCTTCAGCGCGCTGCGCGTCGACGCCGTGGCACTCATGGCCTCGCCCACCGCGGCGCCCGAAGGTGAGACCGGCCTGGGTACCTTTCGCGTGGAAACGCGCGGCGTCGAGCTCGCGCAGAACGTGGTGGCCACGTTCGAAGTGCCGGCGAGCGTGCACATCCAGCGCGCCGTCTTGAACACGAACCCGGACCCGTGGGAATGCGCGGTGGAGACTGCGCAGCGAGTGCGCTGCATGGGTTCATTCGTTGCCGCCACCAGCTTGTGGGTGGATTTCATTTTCGACTCGGATGTGCCGGGAGACTACGAGGGCACGCTGACGGTTGCGGCGCCCGATGACGGCGATCCTTCCAACAACGTCATCCGGATCCCGATTCGAATCGAACAGTTCCTGGATGTCAGCGTGACCGGGCCGACACAGCCGCGAAACTTCTTCGTCGGGCAAACCGAAGATTTCACGTTCACCGTGGCCACCGGCCGGCATCCGGTGCCGGGCGTGGGCATCCGGGCGTCATCGTTCCCGACCTACTACGACTGGGAGACGATGACGATCAACGGGGTCGCGTGTCAGAACAACGGTGCGTACGACCAGTCGTGCCCGGTGGGTGATCTGCCGGCGAATGCCAGTGTCCCGGTCACG
>Ga0070665_100001829_pt1 | contig 24156 bp, 21 predicted proteins | sample KBSS13metaG_FD_65862 | JGI IMG/M metagenome (GOLD analysis project Ga0070665, IMG submission 65862) | Switchgrass rhizosphere microbial communities from Kellogg Biological Station, Michigan, USA - KBS S1-3 metaG | ecosystem: Host-associated > Plants > Roots > Rhizosphere > Soil ... | reverse complement strand
TACGTCCGCACAGCAGCCTCGGCGGTATGGCACCCGCTGAGTTTACCAAACGCCCCCGCCAGGGGCATATCGAAACCGAAGCTAACTTATCAGCGGCCTGAAAATGGGGAGCAGGTCAGTTTAGATCCAACGACATCGCATTCTTCGCCTCACATGCCGGCGAGGATCTAATTCTCGTTCAGAATGTCTGGTGCGGGTGGCCCGATCCCCCAGAGTGGGGACTAGCCTCGCGTCCTTCCGGAATCTTCGATGCGGAATGGACCCACTGGGGACATTTCCCTCGCGCGCCAGACCATTGGAGCCTACCGAAATAGCTCGGCTCCCTTTGTGCCAGAAGTTCATTGAGCGGCTGCGGACATCAGACTCCTAAGTCCTGGTCGACATGTCCGCTTTCCGGCACTGGGGATGCGGAGGTTTATGACGCATATGGGGCGAGACCGGCCGACCGTTGTGTGCGCGAGGCACGGCATTTTCCCTGGTCCGCGTGCTCCAGAGCTGCCATTCCGCTCTCGTCCCGCCCTGGTCATAAATGAACATCCGTTCCCCCTTTTGCCGGTCCGAGAGCGGACGGACTGAGGTAAGGGCTCTTGTTATCGCTCGCGTTCAGATTAGCGGATCATTGCTTGGTCGATCTTGGAAGGGGTCCCTCACGGCGTAAACCATGCCAGGCTAGCAAACTGTCGCCCATAAACGTGACAAGAGAAGCAACCGTGCATGCGAGTGCGAGGGCGAACATGCCGATCAGCCAGCTGTCGACGGCCGACGCCCTGATGCTTCCCACGAAAAGTACGAGCGCAGCGCCGCATGTTGATGCGCCGGCGACCGCACCGAGGGCGATCGATGCGTCCAGCATGGCGGTGCGTCGGACCAACCGTCTGAGATGGGCTCGCATATTGCGTTCCTCGCCCGCATCGAGGTCTCCCTTCAGGAGATCGTTCAAATGCGTCATATGATCGGACACACGCGACAACCGTGTATTGAAGACACCCAGCAAGGTTCCGATGGCCGACAGCATGAACACTGGCGTCAGAGCGGTCTGGATCAGATGAGCAGCGTTGGTTACCGGGCTGACATCGGACAACGTCGTGAAGTCCATCTTCATTTTACTCCGCGCATAGCACAGGAAAGGTCCGGCGGTAGTTTCTTCGCGTGAGCGTCAGCGAATCAATGCGGTATAGCCTGACGTCCACTTCGGTTTGAAACAAAGCTGGGCCCCATGAACAGACCGTACGCTTACGTTGCAGCTAATGAACGTCCGGTATCAGGAGGTGGGGACCTCGTCCAGAACGTCGTGGATGGGGCGGAATTGGTAGTCGTCAGTTTATGGGTTCACGACATAAATCAGCTATCCACCGCGGGGAATGGGCTGTCAAAAATATCGCCACGGTGTTCTTGAACCTTCAAGGCAACTGCGACCAGAAGGGAGCGTTGGCGTGAACCTTGAAGTGCCCAAACCCGTGAAGGGGGGACCTTCTTACCGAGAATCTCCTCTAGCCTTTCCATTTCGGCCTCGGTCGCTTCAGAGATGATGATTTCTCCCAGATGACGATGAGCGGCGAGATATTCGACACCAACACAAATGATGTCGACACTCGTCTCAAATCCGGGCCCGGCAGGACTGCGAATGAGGAGCGAGCCGTGGCTGACATGATATTCCCAAAGCTGGAACTTTCGCCCTTTCGTCAACTCTGACATTTTCCTCGTCCTACTTGGTAAAGCGGTTGGGCGCGGGACCTCAGCGGAATTTTCGTGCATTTGGGCACTTCGATGAAGCTCCGTTATGGGCAACTCTTGCGAAGCCAGCGGTGTTAGGGTCCATCCATGTCCGGTTTCGGGGGCGGGCGATCGGCGGCCTGGCGACCGGAGTGGGGCGATTCCGGAAGTCACAGCTCGGGGATGCTACGGCCGCAATGCGTCAAAAACTGCCCGTCGCAGCCAGGCTAATCGACTCCAAATATAGTCTACGTACGAAGCGCGCCCGTCACGCCGCCGACTTCGCCCGCAGCCAAGCCTCCAGCCCCTCCGATGCCGTGTCAGCCGTTCGCCGCAGCACCGCGACCGTGGCCTGGGCGGAGGCGAAATCGCCGGCTTTGCAGGATTTCTCCACCGCGCTGGCCAGCTCGCTGACCTTCATCGCGCCGACATTGCCCGCCGTGCCGATCAGTGCGTGGGCATCGGCCGCCAGCGCTTCCGGTGTTTCGGCCGTCAGCATCCGTGACATGCGGGTCGCCAGCTCGGCGCGGAAGGCTTCGATGAAATCCCGCGCTTCCTCCGGGGTCATGACGGAGTCCAGCGTGTCCAGGGCCGCTGTTTCGATCCCGGCCTTTTCCAGAAGGTCGTCGAGCGCCGGCTTGGCTGTCGCCGGCGGCGGACCGACGATTTTTCCGGCGATCTCGCCAAGCTTGTCCAGCAAGGCGCCCGGATTGACCGGCTTCGACAGGTAGTCGTCCATGCCGGCGGCTAGGTACTCCTCGCGCTGGCCCGCCAGTGCATGTGCGGTCAGCGCGACGATCGGCACCCTGCTCTTCGGCGGCGCCATCTTGCGGATGCGCCTGGTCGCCTGGATGCCGTCCATCTCCGGCATCTGGATATCCATCAGGATGACGTCGTAATCGGCCCGGGACACCGCATCCACCGCCTGGAGCCCGTTCTCGGCGACATCGATCCGATGCCCCGCCTTGGTCAGCAGCGCCAGGGCGAAGGTGCGGTTGATCTTGTTGTCCTCGACCAGAAGGATATCGAGTCCCGCCCGCGCAGGCGCCGGCGGTGCGATCGGCTGCTCCGATGCGCCGGTCCGACGTCCGGTGTTGGAGAAGACCTGCGCCAGGCAGGCCAGCAGGTCGCGCTGGCGCACCGGCTTCAGCAGCACCGCATCGAGATGCTTCTTTGCCGCCTCGCTGTGGCCGTTCTCACCGGCGGAGGAGATCAGGATCATCCTGGTTTCGCGGAATTGCGGCAGGGCGCGGATTCGGGCGGCCAGCGTCTCGCCGGCCATGCCCGGCATCATCTGGTCCAGGAAGATGACATCGTGCGGGGCGCCGCGATGCCAGGCGCGCTCCATCTCCGCCATCGCGTCGAAGCCGTCGCGGCTGCAGACGACCTCCATCCCGAAGCTGCGCAGCTGGCGCGACAGGATCTCCAGGTTCATCTCGATATCGTCGACCGCCAGCGCCCGCACGCCCTCGAGGTGGGCCGGCATGTCGTCGACCTCGATCACCGGCGCTTGAGCTGCTTTCAGCGGCAGGGTGAACCAGAAGCGCGAGCCTTCGCCGAGGCGGCTGTCGACATGGATCTCGCCGCCCATCAGATTGACCAGCTGCTTCGAGATCGCGAGCCCGAGCCCGGTGCCGCCATAGCGCCGGGTGAAGGAACTGTCGGCCTGGGTGAATTTGGTGAACAGGCTCTGCCGCACCTCTTCGGTCATGCCGATGCCGCTGTCCTTGATCTCGAACTGGATCAGCGAAGTGTCCTCGACCGGCCTCGCATCGGCCCACTCCACACTCGCCAGGCCCGGGCCGCCTAGCCTGCAGACCTCTACCGCGACGCCGCCCTTCTCGGTGAACTTGACCGCGTTGCCGATCAGGTTGAACAGGATCTGGCGGATGCGGCCCGGATCGCCGCTGTAGGAATGGCGCACTTCCGGGTCGATGAAGACCGCCAGGTCGATATTCTTCGTGTTGGCCTTGGCCGCCAGCAGCGTGACGGTGCTCTCGACCGTCTCGGCCAAGGAGAAATCGATCTCCTCGATCTCGACCTTGCCGACCTCCAGCTTCGAGATGTCGAGAATATCGTTGATGACGGTCAACAGCGCCTCGGCCGATTCCTGCACCGCATCGGCATATTGCCGCTGCTCGCCGGTCAGCTGCGTCTGCATCAAGAGGCCGTTCATGCCCAGCACCCCGTTCATCGGCGTGCGGATCTCATGGCTCATATTGGCGAGGAATTCGGACTTGGCGGCATTGGCCTTCTCGGCCGCCTCGAGCGCTTTCTCCAACTCGGCGCTGGCGTCCCGCACCGCCTGGCGTGACACCCGCACCGAGCGGACGAGGTCGAGCCCGTAGAGGATGATCGGGCCGCCCACCAGGATCGTGACGATGGCAGCGGCGATCAGGTGCTTCCACCCGACCGGAAAGCCCATTGCCTTGCCGAGCAGATCGAAGAGGATGACCGCGCCGACGACCGCGATGAAGGTCAGCAGGCTCGTTGCGCGAACGATCCCGATTCGGCCGAGAAAACGGCTGAATTGCGAGACGCCCCTGCGCCGGCGGCCTTGCCGCTCGTCCGTCGTCTTTCGCGCTGTGGACTCAGAAGGCAACGGTGTTTCCGATCTTGAGCCGAATTGTCTCCATAGTCCGGCAATAAATCCGCACGGTCAAATACTTCGCGGCGTTCCAGGCCACAGGTTGACCCGTTATTAGCTAACACCTACAATTTTCGCGATGGTTCCCTTCGGGGATCAAAAGGGAACGCGGTGCGGGCTTGCCCAACGCCGCGGCTGCCCCCGCAACTGTAAGCGGTGAGCCTGTCGTCACTCATGCCACTGGGGCCATAGGTCCTCGGGAAGGCGATGGCAGGCGCGGAACCGTGAGCCAGGAGACCTGCCATCATCCGTGGTCACACGTGAGCAGATCGGGCGGGGTGTCCTGATCGGGAAACCGCCGCCGGTCCGCCGGCGGCCAGGACCCAGCTCGCGGTGACGTGCCACGTAACCGCGAGACCTATCTTGAACCGTCATCTCCTGTCTTCGTCCGTCCCGAGCCGGGCGGCTTCTATTCTTTTGTTGTGCACTGCCTTTCCCGCCCCCCTGCCCGCCTTTGGGCAGATCGCTAACCAGACCGCCGGCCAGCCGGAAGAAATCGTCGTCACCGCCCACCGGCTGGAGCAGAACCTGCCGCAGATCCTGGCGACCCAGGGTGTGCGTGTCGACACGATCCCGGCCGACGAAATCCTGAAGCGCGGCTATGTCGATATCGCCCAGGCGCTGCAGGGCCTGGCGCCGGGCCTCTATCTCAGCCCTAAGAACGGGCCGTTCGACTATGTCGACGCCTCCTTCCAGGGTTCGCGCACCTCCGACATTCTGTGGCTGGTCGACGGGGTGCGGATCAACAACCGGCTCTATGCCGGCACCACGCCGCTCGACACGCTGCCGGCCGCGATAGTGGAGCGGGTCGAGCTGCTGGAGGGTGGCCAGGCGCTGTTCTATGGCACCCAGGGGGTCGCCGGCGCGATCAATGTCGTGACCAAGGATTTTACCGAGACGCCGGACGGCGCGGTCACGCTGGGCGGCGACACCAACGGCAGCGGCCATGCGGACGGCTATTTCCGCGACAGTTTGGGCCGCAACCATTTCGTGGTCTATGCCGACATGGATATCTCCGAAGGCTTCCAGCCCTTCCGCGACCAGGACTATCAGCCGAGCACCACCGACCGGAACCGCGCCTATTCGGTCTATACCGTCGGCGCGAAATACGCCTTCGATTTCACCGACGACCTGCGCTTCTCCACGCTCTACCAGTTCGACCATGCAAAGCTGGATTTCGCCGCGCCGCAAGGCGTCTTCCAGGCGAAGAACGAGCGTGACGAGCATATCGTCAGCGGCAAGATCGACTATACGCCCAGCGACGAGATGCAGTTCTTCGCCAAGGGCTATTATCACCGCTGGGCGGCGCACTACACCGAATACGACAATGTGATCGGCAGCCCGGGCGAGTTCGAGACGATCGAGGATCACGGGCCGTGGGGCTTCACCGATGCCGGCGTCAATCTGATGGGCAAGGTCCAGGTGACCCACGGGCTGGACGCCATCGCCGGCTATGACTACCAGGCCTATGACGGCAGCGACGCGGTGCTGGTCATCACCGAGAAGACCGAGGACGTGCACGCCTTTTTCGGGCAGCTGGCGACGAACAGCGACCTGATGGAGAACGGCACAATCGCAGCGGGTTTCCGTTATAACGACCCGAGCGAAGGGCCGGGCAAGACGGTGTGGTCCGTCTCCGGCCGGTACGACCTGACCGGCGATCTGTTCGTGCGCGGCCTGGTCGGCAGCGCCTTCCGCCTGCCGACGGCGGAGGAACTGTTCGCTAACGACCCGAACGACGAGCGCGGCAATCCCAACCTACAGCCCGAGGAGAGCTTCAACGTCAACGCCTCGATCGGCGGCACGCTGGACAATCGCCACTATCGCTGGGAGGTCATCGGCTTCCTGCGCAACATCAAGAACCTGATCGACCTCGACACGTTCGATGAGACGACCAACCAGGACGTGTTCGGCAACGTGGCCGGGATGGTGCGGGTGCGGGGCGCCGAGCTGGACCTGGGGGCCGACTTCACCGACTGGTCGGCCAGCCTGAACTACACCTATTCGCACTCGGTCAAGGCGGACAATCTGCAGATCGACCGGATACCGGTGCAGCAGCTGAAGGCCACCGCCGAGTACCATCCCGAGGATCAGCCGTTCGACGCCACGGCGACGCTCAACTTCGTCGGCAATATCTACCGCTCGAACCTCGCCGACGGGCGAGAGAATTACGGCAACTATCCGGTGCTGGATATTTCCGGCCGGGTCTATCTGGACGAGGGGCGGCGGAACATCGTCACCTTGCGGCTGCAGAACGTCTTCGACGAGACCTATGCTACCGGCCTGGGCAACGCCTTCCGCGATTCCGACGGCGGCCGCTACACCTATTGGAACCTGGGCGTGCCGCGCACCTTCTCGCTGCGCTACACCTATAAGTTCTAAGCGCAGTGGAGAGGCGCATCATCCGCTGGCTCTTCCTCACCCACCGCTATCTCGGGATAGCGGTGGGGCTGGTGATGGTCATGTGGTGCCTGACGGGCATCGTCATGATGTATGTGCGCTATCCGTCCATGAGCGAGACGCACCGCCAGGCCGCGCTGCAGCCGATCGATTGGCGTGGCTGCTGCACGGTTGGCGGCGCGGTCGACGCACGGCTGCCGGTGCGGTTGATGCAGGTCGAAATGCTCGCCGGGCATCCGGTGATGCGGATCGCGCAGGGCGATGCCCCTGCCCGCCTGATAGACCTCACCGACGGCACCCCGATCGGAAAGATCACGCCTGAGACGGCGTTGTCGGTCGCCACCACATTCGGCGAACCCGTGGCCGTCAGCCGGATCGACCACGACCAATGGACCGTATCGGGCGAATTCCGCCACGACCGCCCACTCTATCGCTTCGACCTCGGCGACGCCGACCGGACCCGGCTCTACGTCTCAGGTTCAACCGGCAAGGCCGTCCAGATCGTCACCGGATCGCAGCGTTTCTGGAACTGGCTGGGGGCGGTGCCGCACTGGCTCTATTTCACCCGGCTGCGCGCCGATGTGGCGCCGTGGAGCCAAGTCGTGATCTGGACCTCGCTGCTGGGCAGCTTCCTGACGGGCACCGGCCTCTATCTTGGCATCAGGCAATTGGGCCGGGCACCGGACGGTCGCTGGTCGCCCTATCGCGGCTTCCTGTTTTGGCACCACCTGCTGGGGCTGGTCTTCGGGCTGTTCGTGCTGACCTGGGTTGTCAGCGGCCTGATCTCGATGAACCCCTGGGGATTTCTCGATAGTGAAGGCGCCGGGACCTCCCGATTGCAGGGCAATCCGCCCATTGGCGCCGACATCGTGTCCGCCGTGTCGGCGCTGGCGCACACGGCCCCTGCCGGCACGGTTTCGATCCCGCTGGCGCCGTTCGACAGCGTTCCAGCTTTCATCGCCACGGCCAGGGACGGCACGCGCCGGCGGCTCGACGGATCGGGACAGGAAACCCGGCCGCCCGACATGGCGCGCGCCGCGGCAATCCTCGGCGGCGGCCCAGCCGAACTGCTGAATTCAGGCGACAGCTATTATTTCGCCAGCCGCAGCGAGGCGGCCCGCCTGCCCGCCCAGCGGATCGTCGCCGGCGGCGTGCGCTATTATCTCGATCCGCTGTCCGGCGCGGTGGTGATGGTGGCCGACAGCGACGGCCGCTGGTATCGCTGGCTGCATGAGGGGCTGCACCGGCTCGACTTCACGCCGGCGCTGCGCGGCGACACGTTCCGCACGCTGGTGATGCTACCGCTGCTGCTGGGCGTCACCTTGGTCTGCGCCACCGGGGCGTGGCTCGGCATCCGCAGGCTGATACGTTAGCCCGTGCGGACCCAGACAAGAATTTTCGGCATCTGCCTTTCATCATGCCGATGGCCTGAAATCAGCGGAGTTTCACTATGGCGTATCGGATCGCGGTCATTCCGGGTGATGGCATCGGCAAAGAGGTGATGCCGGAAGGCGTGCGTGTCCTCGAGCGCGCCGCCGCGCTGTACGGCTTCGATATCGCGCTGGAGTGGCACGACTTCGCGTCCTGCGACTACTACGTCAAGCACGGCAAGATGATGCCGGACGATTGGAAGGACCGGATCGGCACTGCCAATGCGATCCTATTCGGCGCCGTCGGCTGGCCGGAAACGGTGCCGGACCACATCTCGCTGTGGGGTTCGCTGCTCCAGTTCCGGCGCGAATTCGACCAGTACATCAACCTGCGGCCGGCCCGGCTGCTGCCGGGGGTGGTATCACCGCTGCGCGGCCGCGAGGCCGGCGATATCGATTTCTGGATCGTGCGGGAAAATACCGAGGGGGAATATTCGGCCATAGGCGGACATATGTTCGCCGGTACGCCCCGGGAGATCGTCATGCAGGAGACGGTCATGACGCGGCACGGCGTCGACCGGGTGCTGCGCTATGCCTTCGACCTCGCCAGCAAACGCCCGGCAAGGCATCTGACGTCGGCCACGAAATCGAATGGCATTGCAATCACGATGCCGTTCTGGGACCAGCGCGTTGAGGCGATCGCCGCCGAACATCCGGCGGTGACGTGGGACAAGTATCATATCGATATCCTGACGGCGCACTTCGTCATGAACCCCGACCGGTTCGATGTTGTCGTCGCCTCGAATCTCTTCGGGGACATTCTCTCGGACCTGGGGCCGGCCTGTACCGGCACGATCGGCATCGCGCCGTCGGGGAATATCAATCCGGAAAGAACGGGGCCGTCCCTGTTCGAACCGGTTCATGGGTCCGCGCCGGATATTGCCGGCAAGGGAATCGCGAACCCGGTCGGACAGATCTGGTCCGTCGCCATGATGCTTGATCACCTGGGCGAAGAAGCGGCGGCGGCCGGAATCCTGCGCGCCATCGAACAGGTGCTCATCCTGCCGGAGCACCGAACCGCCGACATGAAAGGCTCGGCCGACACGATCGGCTGCGGCAAGGCGATCGCGGCGGCGCTATCCCCGTAGCAGTCCCAGATGGCTTATTTCAGCTTCACGCCGTTGGTCTGGTTCGGCACGAACACCGGATTCCCTGCCCCGCCGAACTCGACGCTTTGGCCGTTCGGCCCGAACAGATAGAAGCTGGCGCCGCCCTTGCCGCCGAAATAGACGGTGACATAGCCCTCCTCACTGGCGGTTATCCCCGTCAGCCGTTCCGGTGGCAGGCTTTTCCCGAAAGGACGCCCGACGAAATTCTTCTTATTGAGTTGCACGGCATGGGTGCCGGTGCTGGTGCCCAGAAAAATGGAGGTCGAATTCGCCGCCATGGAGCAGGTCAGGTTCGACCCGCCGGTCAGGGAAAGAATATTGACCGACCGCTGCAGTGCGATCGCCAGCACAATATTGTTGGGCTGAATGGTGATGTTTTTCTTATAGACTTTGAGCCTCACCACGGGATCGGCGTCACTGCCGGTTTGCAGCACATAGATCAGTTGGGTTGTCAGGTTGCCCTTGGTCGTCGGCGGCCCCTCCAGGATCGAGCAGGCGCCGTCCAGGCCGTTCAGGCTGGCGCCAGGACCGAAGCAACCGTGCACGGTGCCGGTCGTGCCGCAATTGGTTACGTCGATCTGGTGCGTTCCATTGAAGCTGTATGTCGAATAGGCGGCACCGGCAGCGAAAGCTGGAACGCTTATTCCGAAAACGAAGCCGAGCAGACACACGACCCTGATCAGCAAGCCACAGCCGGCCATCGCGACATCCCCAATGTTATACAGTTCAGTACGCGCACCTTAGGGCTGAACCGCCCGCCAGTACAGCGCATTCGAACCATCGGTGTAGTCGAACAGGTCGCGCCCCAGCATGTCGCCGGGCTTCTTATCGCGCGTGTTGGTATAGACCGGATAGCCCTGATAGGCCCATTGCCGGGTCCCGTCGCTGCGCATCGCGATCGACCAGAAGCCGGTCGGCTGGGCATCGGCGGGGGCCTTGAAGGGAACCCAGGTCTGGGCGCATTCGCCTTCGCATGCCGCCGTGCCGACCGACCGTCCGACCGTGGACGTGGGGGGCGGATCCTCGTGGACGCTGTAGCTGCCGAACGAGAACCGGAACTTGTCGCGGGCATAGAGCGTCATGCCGTCCACCGTCGCCAGCACCATCTCGCTGCCGTTCTTGCGCACCGTCACCGCCGCCGGCAGGAAATAGCTGCGCAGCGCCGCCGGATGCCACTGGGCATCCGCCAGCATGCCGAGCGCATCGCCCGGCTTGCCGTCGCCGCTATAGGTGTAGAGCGGCTTGCCCTTGAAGGCCCACTGCTTGTCGCCGTCGTCGCGGATGACGACCGTCCAGTCGCCGATCGGCTTGGCCAACTCCGCCGCCATCAACGGCAGCCAAACCTTCTCGCAGGCGCCCACGCAATTCGACTTGCCTGCGGCATCGCCGTCGAAGCTGTAGAGCGTCATGCCACGATGATCGATGAATACGTCGCCCACGGCGTTGCTGACATACTTGACCTTCACCGCCGCCGGGGTCGGCACCTCGTCCGGCGCGTTGGGCTGCATGGCGAGCTGCCACTGGCCGCCATCGGCGCCCTTGCCCGTTGCGTCGCCCGGCTTGCTGTCCTTGGCCGAGCGGTAGAGCGGCTTGCCCTTGAAAGCCCACTGCTTGCTGCCGTCGGCGCGGGAGACGGCCGACCAGTCGCCGACGGGCTTGGCATCGGCGGGCGCGGCGAGCGCCGGCCAGGCTGTGGCGCAGTCGCCCATACAGGCCGACTGGCCCGGCACGGTATCGCCGGCATAGGTGTAGAGCGCCAGGCCGTTTGCGTCGGTGAACGAACCCTGGGTGGAAGTCGCCGGCATGCCGGCCGCCATCGCCGAGATATGCAGCGCCGGCTCCACCGTCACGCCCGGCGGCGTAACCGGGACGGAGAAGCCGCCGCCGGCATGGGCGGAGGCCGCGAGCAGCGTCGCCGCGGCCCCAAGCAATAGGGTCCGCATCACACGAACAACTCGGTCAGCGGACGGGCGGTGCGCATCGAGCCGACGCCCCAGGAATTGACCGACAGGCCGAGGCACTGCTGCACTGTGAGGCCGATGCGGGTGCCGGGCTCGCCCGCCGCCGCGACATGGATCCCGGTCTTGATCTTGCCGCTGCCCTTGCCGCCGGCCAGGAACACCGGAATGCTCTCCAGCGTGTGCTGCTTGGCATAGCCGCATTCGCTGAGCGCCATGACGACGGTGCGGTCGAGCAAGGTGCCGTCACCCTCCTTCACGCTCTTCAGCGTTTCCAGCAGCGTCGCGAAGCCCAGCATGATCTGGTTCTCGAAATAGGCCGCACCGGGCTGGTAGCCCAGCTTGTCGTCGATCGGGTCCTCATGCGTGTGGATATGCTGGGTCGTCGGCTCACCCACCTTGCGCAGCGACGAGGCGCCGTCGGTATAGGAGATGTTCATGACCCGCGTCTGGTCGCAGGCCAGCGCATGGGCCAGGATCTGGGCGAACAGCTTGTGGTTGGCGAAGGTGGTCTCGACATCGGTGCCGACCGGCTTCTCATTGGGCTTCTCGGCCTTGGTGCAGGCCGCGAGCGGCTCCGGCTTCTGTAGCTCGATCGTCATCTGCTGCTCGATCTGACGCAGCGAGGTGAAATACTCGTCGAGCCGCGCCTTGTCGGCCGCGCCGAGCTGGCCGGAGAGCTTCTCGCGCGAATCCTTGATCGCCGACAGCACGCTCTTCTCGGCCATGATCCGCGGATCGGGCTTGAAGTCGGCGGCGTTGGGGTCTTGAAACTCGGCGCCGAACAGGCGGGCATAGAGCGCCATCGGCGAGGCTTCGGCGGCATTGATGATGCTGTTGCTGCGCCGGCTGATCGTATTGTTGGGGTTGCCCATCGGCGAGACTTCCAGCGAGCGGAAGCGGGTGTTGGGGCCGGTCGCGTCGGCGATCAGCACGTCGATCGAGGGGTCGGGCTCCTTGCCCGTTGTGCCGGTGATGATGCCGCGCTGGCCCGACTGGTGCGGGGTCAGGCCGTTGCCGTCGAGGAAGGTCTTGAAGCCGGAGAAGATCGAGAGCTGGTCGGCGTAAGGGCTCAGCATCGTCAGCTCGTCCGGCATGGTGTAGCCGGCGCCGCGCTGCTTCGGCTCCCACCGGCCGGGTGTCAGGCCGCAGCCCCAGAACCACGTGCCGAAGCGGGTCGGCAGCGGCGCACCGCTGGCCAACGCCGTACCGTTGGCGTTGAGAAAGCAGTCCAGGAACGGCAGGGCCACCGTGACCGCCGCGCCACTCAGCAGGCCGCGCATGAAGCCGCGCCGGTTGGGCGCGAGATCAGCCAATCTTTGTGTCACGTTCATTGTGCAGCTCCTTGAAGAGAGGCTTGCCGTGTCGGCCGGGTTTCGGGGTCGGGCGCGATCACCCGGAAGAAGACATCGCTGATCGCGATCCGCCGCATCAGCGGCTTGAACTTGTAACCGTCGGCGGCGAAGCCCTTGCCCAGGTCGGCGCGCAGCCACTCGGTCTCGCTCTTGGTCGGCTGGCGGCCGACCGCATAGGCGTAGAGCCGGTTGACAAGGCAGGCGGTGGTGGCGGGATGATCGTGGATCGCCTTGCCCAGCCCCTCGGCGCTGTCGAACTTCACCCCGTCGATCTCGCCCGACGCATCGATCGCCGAGCCGTTCTCACCGGCGCGGTAGGTGCCGATCGAGTCGAAATTCTCCAGCGACAGGCCGATCGGGTCCATCATCTTGTGGCAGCCGGTGCAGGTCGGCTGGGTGCGGTGCGCCTCGAGACGCTGGCGGACGGTCTTGTAGGCCGGATTCTTGGTGTCCTGGACGACGTTGAAATTCACGTTGCCCGGCGGGTCCGGCACCTTCTGGCAGAGGATAGTCTCGCGCAGCGCCTTGCCGCGCAGGGTCGGCGAGGTACGGCCCGGGTGGGAGTGCAGCGCCAGGAAGCTGACCTGCATCAGGATGCCGGAGCGCGGATCGCCGGCCGGGAAGCTGTAGGGCTGCCAGCCGTCGGGCATGGCGCCGGGCGCATCCTTCGGCACCGGAATGCTGTAGACCGCCCCTAGCTGGCGCGACATGAAAGTGTCGCGGGTGGTGAACAGGTCGCGATAGTCGCCGTCCTTGACCAGCAGGTGGTTGCTGACTGTGCGCAAGGTCTGCTCTTGCGCATCGGTCGCCAGGCCAAAGCTGTATTTCGGATAGATCGTCGGGTCCTTCGACAGGTTGTTGAAGCCGTCGAAATTGAACATGTCGGCGAAATAGGCCCGCGCCCCAGCCTCCAGCCTGGGCGAGACCAGCATGCGGTCGACCTGCCTGGTGAAGCCGGCTTTGGTGTCCAGCTCGCCCTTCTCGGCCGCGGTCAGCAGCATGTCATCCGGCGCGCTGTTCCACAGGAAGAAGCTCAGCCGCGACGCCTTGGAATAGGCGTTGAGCGTGAACTGGCCGGGATGGCTCCTGTCGGCGACCGAGGTTTCCCAGTTGAACAGGAATTGCGGCGCCTGCAGCATGGTGGTCAGCGTGATCTGCAGCCCGCCATAGAAATTGCCGACGGTCTTCGTCGCGTCGGCCGCACCCTTGACCAGGTTTGCCGTCTCTTCCTGGGTCAGCGGGCGGCGATAGAGCAGCCTTCCGACCTGGGAGACGAACTGCCCGGCGCAGTTGTCGTCAGGCGCGTTGGGCGAGGCCGGCTTGCAGCCGACCATGCTGTCGCGATGGGCCTTGTCGAAGACCTGGACCGAGATGCTGCGCGCCATCTTGCCATACTGTTCCAGGCCAGAGGCCGGGACGCTGACCTTGCCGGCACCGACCTCGATCAGGCCGCTATCACGGATATCCGGCTCGAACCGGCCGCCGATGGTGATGTCGTTGCCGAACACGTCGGCGATCACATGCTGATACTGGGTCTGGGTGAGCCGCCGCAGCACCGTTGGGCCGCCGGCGATGGACGAGATATCGGCAGGCTTTTTCGCCTTCTGCCCGGTCAGCTCCGGAAAGGCGATGACCGCCGCGCCGGCAACGATCAGCAGCGCGACGCCGCCGAACAGCAATTTCCCCTTACTTGCCACGTGCGGCACCCTCGTTCGTCGGTGTCAGTTCGGCACGCCGGTCGTCAGGATGCGTGACGAAAGCCGGCACCGCCTCCATGAGCCAGGTGGATGAGATCATCCGATTTTCCCCGGTCTTGGGATCGGGATCGGCGTCGGCCGCGTTTTTCAGCGCGTAATAGAAGCCCGGCAGGTCGATATTGTTGGTAGCGTCGACGCCCCAGCCCTCGGACCCGTACTGCCAGTAGAACGGGAACCAGGCGTGATAGCCGCCGACGAAGCCGCGCAGATTGCCTGCCTCATCGATCTGCAGCCGCATCTTCGCCTGCTTGAAATGGAATTCCTGGATCCAGAACGGGTCGCCCAGCATGTTCATGTCGAACGTGTCGGTGGTGATCATCCCGTCCTTCATCGTGCCGTGGACGACATTGTGCCAGCGCGGATTGGGGTCCGACGAGAATGTCAGGTTGGTCGCGACATTGCCGCCGCTGTCCTTGCTCGGCGCCTCGAAGGCGCGGGTGATCGTGATGGTGACGTCCTTGTTGTTCTTCGGATCGTCGACACCGTCGATCTCCACCAGCCAGGCCGGCATCTGCTCATAGAGCACGTTCCAGTAGTTGAGCTGGAGCGGCGGCCGGTCGGTCAGAGTGTGGGTCTTCAACTCATTGATGCAGCCGATGACGCGGTAGAGCTGGTTCTTGACCCCCTTCTCGCCCGTTTCCGGATCGGTGAAATCGTTCTTGCCGACCTTGCCATCCAGGTTGAAGCCGTAGCCCATGGGCCCCTCAACCAGTTTCAGGTGCGGGTCTGGGACCGAGGTCGGGATGGCATAGGCGTCGGCCGGCTTGCCGTTGATCCGGCCGCGCATCTGGGCGATCGGGATCGTCTGCTTGAACTTGGACATGTCGAGGAAATCGTTGATATATTTCTCGACATCGGCGTGCGACATGCCGATCGCCGACAGCTCCTTGCGGTAATAGATTTCCGGCCCGTCATTGACGCCGTGCGGGCAGTCGCGGCCCTGCGGATCGGCATATTCGGCCTGGTTGAACCAGCTGACGACGAATCCTTTGGTCTGCCCGGCCATCGCCGGCGTGGTGAAAGACGCCGTCAGCATCAGCGCGGCGACCGCCGCCTTATGTCCCCGCCATATCGTCATGCCCGGCTCCTCCCCAATCCACGTTCGCCTATGGCAAACGTTTCACATTCTTAAATATAAATCCGTGCGCCGCGAATAGCCACTCTTAACGCACCGCCCGCGTTGTATTTGCGGTCGGCACGGAATTCCCCGCCATATCTCCCTGCCCGCTGAAACGAGCTTGTGCTTTAATTATCGTATGCCTTACGCTAATAGCGGAGGCGAGAGCTTGTCAATGTCCGATCGTTCATCGAATTTGCCCGCATGACATCCATCGAACAGCCACTGCGCAGGCGGCCGGGACGCCCGCCACGGGTCAGCAGCGATCAGGTCGTGCAGGCTGCGCTTGAGCTTCTGGCCGAGGTTCCGCTCGAACAATTCTCGCTGAACATGCTGGCCCGGCATCTCGGTCTCTCGGTGATGGCGCTCTATACCTATTTCCCCAGCCGGGACGCCTTGCTGGAGGCGGTCGGCGTGCGGGTCTTCGAGCTGTTCGAGGCGCCGGCGCCGCGCGACGATTGGCAGGCCTATATCCTGGACTGGCTGCGCGCACTGCGCCGTCACGTCGTGGCCTATCCGGTGGCGTTCAAGCTGATGGGGTGGAACGGACATGTCGGCGCCGCTTGGCTCGGCGTCAGCATGCCGATCGCGGAACTGCTGAAAGCCCAGGGCCTCTCGGGCCAGCGCCTGGCGCTGGCAGTGACCTGGTTCACGACCGCCGCCGTGGGCATGCTGCAAGGTGCCCGCAATTCCGGCCGCTTCCGCCAGATGGAGGCAATCACCGCGGCCAACGAGTTGCCCCCCGGCCAGCGCGAGGCCGCCATCGAGGTGTGGGAAAATCTCCAGGCCATCGATGAGCAGGCGACGGAAGATTTCCTCCATCGCGGCATTCTGCTGCCGCTGACCGAGCTGATTTCCGGCAACAAATAATTCTTTGCTGACTGGCCGCTCATAATTGTAGCCTGGGGCGATGGCGCGAACATCTCAATCAACAAGCGCCGAGGGGACCTGACTTCATGGATTCGCTGATCACCGCCGAGGCGTTGCCTGATGGCGACGCCGTTGCCGACGCGCCGCGGAAACTGACCGTGCGCGACCGCCTGGCCATGGCGGTGATGGTCAGCGGCGGCTGGTGGATGGCGCTGATCTTCACCGCCATCGCCCCGATCCTCTCAACCATGTCGGACGAGTTGGGCGGGGCGAAGAACGGTTATTGGATCGGCCAGCTGACGATGACGATCCCCGATATCGGCATCATCGTCGGTGGGCCGATCGCCGGCCTGCTGGTCGAGCGCTACAGCGCGCGGATGCTGCTATTCGCCTCCTTCGCCCTTTATGCCGTCGCGGGCGGCGCCGGGATGATCGTCGATGACGGCTTTTCCATGCTGTCGACCCGGTTGCTGGTCGGCCTCTCCGGCGCAGGCATCGCGACCTCGACCACGGCGCTGATTGGCAACCGGTTCGAGGGCACGACCCGCGTGCGGGCGCTGGCGATGTGGAGCGGCTTCGGCGCGCTGGGTGGATTTCTCTCCGCGATGATCGCCGGCTGGATCGCCAACTGGGGCGGCGGCTGGCATGCGCCGTTCAGCCTCTACGGGCTGGCGGCGGTGCCGCTGATCATGGCGCTGTTCGTCCTACCCGCCCGCAGCCGTCCTGCAGCCAAAGCCGAGAAGGTCGCGGTGCCGTCGATCCTGCATCTGTGGCCGCTCTATGCCGGGATGATCCCGGTCTATGTCGCCGTGTTCATGACCGGGGTGCAGCTTTCCTTCCTACTCGGCGCCGACAGGATCAGCGATCCGGTGACCCAGTCCTGGGTCATCGCCACCGCCTCGGCCGGCAGCATCGGGGGCGCGCTGTCCTTCGCTTTCCTGCGGCCGCGCCTCGGGGCCAAGGGGTCGATGGTGATGTTCATCGCGCTGATGGCATTGGGCAATCTGATCATGCCGCTGACCGCTGACCCGGTGATCATGGCGATCGGCGCGGCGCTGAACGGCGCCGGTGGCGGCATGGCGAACCCGTATTTCGCCGCCGTTCTGATCGAACGCGCCCCGGTTGCGGCGCGCGGACGGGCCATCGGCCTGCTCTACACCACCCAGTTCTTCGGCGAGTTCATGAACCCGTTCGTGGTCACGCCGCTGGCCGGCCTGCTCGGCATCCACGGCGCGTTCCTGGCCGTGTCGGCGCTGCTCGTCGCGGGCGGGCTGGGGGTTGCCCTGCACCGGCGGCGGAGCATGCAGGTGGCCTGACGAAAGGGACCTTTTTGGTCCCATCGGGCTTTACGGTCTTATGGCCGAAGCCGATAAATCCCCTGTTCCGGATCATATCCAGCAGACCATCGACACGATCGCCGGTGTCCACGCCCGACATTCGCGCGAGGCGACGACGGCGCACCGTTTCCTGCAGGGCACCGTCTCATGGGTGGCGCGCCCCCACTTCATCGCCCTGCTGACCGTCTTCGTTGCCGGCTGGATCGTGGCCAATCTGGTGCTGGACGACCGCGCCTTCGATCCTCCTCCATTCTCGATCCTGGAGGTTATCGCTACGCTGGGCGCGCTCTATATCACGGTGCTGATCCTGATCACGGCGCAGCGCGAGAAAGAGATCGGCGAGCATCGTGAGCAACTGACACTCGAGCTTGCCATCCTGGCGGAGCAGAAGAGCGCCAAGATCATCCAACTGCTCGAGGAGGCGCGGCGCGACAATCCGCTGATCGGCGACCGCCACGATGCCGAAGCGGCCGAACTCGCGGTTCCCTCCGATCCGAAGGCCGTACTCGACGCGATCAAGGATACGCACGGGGCGCTGCGAGAGGCCGACGACGAACCGGCGAAACCGTAATCAGGCGGCCGCGTTTTTCCGCTTATTCCCGGCCTCATCCGCGCGGGCCGCGTCTTCGCATTCCTCGCGCATCTTCTCGACTTGCTGATCGTCGAGCTTTTCGATGCCCATATAGGCGTCGCGCGCATCCTGGTGGGCGCGGATCAGCTCGTCGAGCTTGGCCTGCAGTGCGACGCCGTCGCGGTTCTGGGTGTTCTGGATCAGGAAGACCATCAGGAAGGTAACGATCGTCGTGCCCGTGTTGATGATCAGCTGCCACGTATCCGAATATTGGAAGATCGGCCCGGTCACGGCCCAGATCAGGATCACCAGAACCGCAAGCGCGAATGTGATCGGCTTGCCGGTCGTATGGGCGACCCGGTTCGAGAACTTGGAAAACCCGGACGAGAGGCTGGGCGCATTGACCTTATCGACCGCCTTGCGCGCCCCGTGGTTGGCGCTCTCCACGGTGTCGCGTGGGGCAATCTCTGTCTTCGAACGTGCGGCTGCTGATGTCATGACGGTGCCTTTGCCGGGGGGCGGACACCGAGCTAATCCGTAGGCACGCCGATCTGTTCCCGGCCGGCGTCGTTGGTCGCGGCAAACCGTCTAATCTTCTGAGAAACGGGATTTCTCACGCAATACCATACGATGGCGTAAGAAATCCCGTGTGCTGTCATTACGCCTTCGGCGCCCAGGGGCCCCGGCGTTCCAGCATGTCGACAAGACGCTTCTTCATCGGGGTCACCCAGTCGCGCTTGAGGTCGGCATTCAGCAGGCCGGCATCTTCCAGCTCGTCGCACAGCCGCATCTGGTGGGCGAAGTCGAACAGGTCATATTGCGAGCTGAATTTCCCGTCGCCGGCATAGGTGATGTAGGAGACGCCGTGCTGCTCGAAATAGGTGCCGTCCGGGCGCTGGCCGGGGCCGCGATTGACCCAATGGGTGATCACGAAGTCGCCGTTGATCGCGTAGTTCAGGATCGGGAACGACCAGCCGGCCCAGCCGGAGCCGACATCCATGTCGCGGCCGTAATGGGTACGGCGGATCTCCTCCCGCCCGTTGGCGACGACCGCGATCGTCCCGCCATAGGGGCAGGTATAGACGCATTCCGGCGCGTAGAACTCGTCGGCGATCCACGACCAGGTGTTACGGCGTTCGGCTTCTACGAAGGCCTCGCGCAGGCCGAGGATGGTTTTTTCGACTTCCGCGTATGGATGAGCCATGCTGGTTCCCCGATGCTTTTTGGTTGATGGAACGCCATGTTCCAGTCCAAAAGCTTTAACCACAGACCAAGCCTTAGGGGAAAGAGCGAATGAGCGACGCCGCAACCGAACGGGTGCTGTCCGGCCGCGCCTGGGACGATTTCTGCGAGAATCTGCGCCGTGCCGGGCACATGGTCGACAGATTCGGCGACGAGGCCGGGCCGCTGGACAAGGCGGAGTGGTACCGCTTCATGACCCGGCTGGCACGCAACGCCTTCGAGCGCTTCATGGAGAATGCCGAGCCCGACCGGCCGCGGCTGCGCGACGCGCCCTGGCGCCAGGGCATCAACTTCCAGTCGCCCGACCAGGACCATCTGCTGACCGAATTCATCGACGGCTCGCGCGAATACAAGATCACCGGCAACAAGGGCAGCATCCCCTATTTCATCATCGCGTCCTGGACCTACAAAAATCCGGCCGACATCGGCGCGCGCGACTGGGCTGAGGCGGGTGTCGAAGGGTTGAAGGAGTTCGACCCGGCGACCCTGCAGACCCAGAGTTTTCTGCAGAGCGACTTTATCGATTGCGACGCGAACGGCAATTTCGAGGTCTTCGTCAGCCAGAAGCCGCATCGCCTCAACTGGCTGCGGATCAGGCCCGAGTGCGTGGGCCTCTTGATCCGCAACGTCTATCACGAGCGCGGGAAGGAAACGCCGCCGACCTTCAAGATCGAGCTGCTGGACGACGCCAAACCGCGCCCGCTCAAGGCCGGCGAGGTTGCCGACAATCTGGCGCGCAGCGCCCAGCTGGTGCTGGGCTATGCCGAGCTGGTGCGGTCATGGTGGCAGGACAATCTGTCGAAGCGGCCGAACCGGCTGCGCTATTCCCAGGCCACGTATCTCAGCAACGGCGGCGTCGCCGACCGGCATTTCGGCTTCGGCGTCTGGGATATCCCGCCGGACAAGGCGCTGGTCCTGGAATACACCCCGCCCGAGTGCGAGTACTGGATCTTCCAGCTCTGCAATATGTGGCAGGAGAACCTGGACAATTACGAGGACGGCCAGGGCTACATCACCAAATACACCGCCCATTACGAGCCGGACGGACTGGTGCGGGTGATCGTCTCGGCCACCGATCCCGGCATCGGCGGCAACTGGGTCGAGACCTTCGGCCATGGCAAAGGCGGCATGGGGCTCAGACTAATCAAGACCAACAATCCGCCGCCGGTCACGGCCTATGTTGTCGATTTCGCGACACTGAAGGACAAGGGGCTAGCGGCATTGACCCCGGACACCGCGATCGTGAGCGGCGAAGTAACGGACTAGGAAAGGCATCGGAACCCTGTCCCGCGCGCTCAAGGCGCAGGGTTCCAAACCCCATTGGCTACTGCGTGCTCCGGATGCCCTGTGCTTATCCAATTTGACGATCGCGAATCCGACTCACCTTATGTCGAACGCGTCTGGCGCAGTTGGAGCCGGCATGGCGGCTCTTTCCTGTCCATGGCTGAGAGTAATATCGAACTCGTCGTCACCCGATTGCCGGGGTTTCTGGCGGTGACACTTCGGGGAACCGTATCCCAAGGGTCGCTCGTCGAGTGTCCGCCGAACGGCGAATGGCTGGCCATTCGTTTTCGACTGGGAACATACCTGCCGAAGATTCCGACCGCTTCCCTGATCGACCATCAGAATGCGCAATTGCCAATACTCCCCGACGGCCGTTTCTGGTTTTCAGGATCGGCCTGGGAAATCCCCCGTTACGATAATGCGGAGGATTTCGTTGCCCGTTTGGCGCGCGCCGGCATTATTGCCCGTAGCCACGCGACCGATGCGGCGGTCGAAGGCGATATCGATCGAATAAGCCGGCGTTCGGTTCAACGCCATTTTCGCCGGGTCACGGGCATGACCTTCAGCAACTATCAGCAAATTCTGCGGGCGCGTCACGCCGCTGCCTTGCTGACGAGCGGCGCATCGATTCTCGATGCGACATTCGACGCCGGCTATTTCGATCAGGCGCACCTTACCCGCTCGATGAAACAGCTGATCGGCATGACTCCCGCGCGGCTTGCTCGCGAGCGGCCGCAACTGTCGTTCTCATACAAAGCATCCGCCCCCTGATCGGATATTCCTCTCGGGCTCTCGCTTCGATGGCGTGAGTGAAAACCGAAGGGGTATAGACGTGAGTTTCCAGGCTTACCTTGACAATATCGAGGCGAAGACGGGCAAAAACCCCGACCAGTTCCGCCAGTGGGGGGCGGATAAGGGCTTTTCGACTGAGACGGGACTGGCGGCCGGCATAAAAGCAGGCGTCATCGTCGCGGCGTTGAAAGACGAATTCGGGCTCGGCCATGGTCACGCCATGGCCATCGTCGCGCTTCTGAAGGGCGCGAAGCCATCATGACCACCGACAAGCTCAAACGGACGGCTGGCTTTGCCATGAGCGGCCTTGTCATCGCCTTCATGCTGTTCGACGCCAGGATGAAACTCGTTCCCTTGGACATGGTGATCAAATCGACCGCCGAGCTTGGCTATGCGCCGTCAGCGGGATTGGCCCGGGGATTGGGTATGCTGGCTTTGGTCTGCACCGCCCTCTACGCTTTCCCGCGAACCGCCGTGCTCGGCGCGATCCTTCTGACCGGCTATATGGGCGGTGCGATCGCCTCCCATCTTCGGGTCGGCGCCCCACTCTTCAGCCATGTCCTCTTCGGCGTCTATCTCGGCCTCCTGGTATGGGGAGGACTTTTCCTGCGCGATTCCCGTATCAGGGCTTTGCTTCCATTCAGGTCACCGGCAGCTACCCCCTAGAAATAGAAAACCCCCGCCTTCCGCGGGCGGGGGCTTTCGCTAAACCAAGTAACCGCTGGAAAATCAGCCGCCGTCGGCGAATTCCGGGAACAGGGTCATGCCGCCGTCGACGAACAGGGTCTGGCCGTTGACATAGTCGGAGTCGTCGGAGGCGAGCCACACCGCCGCCTTGCCGATATCGATCGGCTGGCCGACCCGCTTGTACGGGATCAGGGTCAGCAGCGATTCCAGCGCCTCGGGCGTTTCCCAGGCCGGGCGGTTGATCGGGGTGGCGATGGCGCCCGGGCCGATAGCGTTGATACGGATCTTCTGCGGCGCCAGTTCCTGCGACAGGGTCTGGGTGAACATGCGCACGCCGCCCTTGGAGGAGGCATAGTTGGCGTGGCCGGCCCACGGAATGATCTCGTGCACCGACGACATGTTGATGATCTTGCCGATCGCGCGCTCGTTCTGGACCGGCGTGCCGCGGCGGATGAACTCGCGCACGGCGCGCTGAGCGCACAGGAACATGCCGGTCAGGTTGATGCCGATGACCTTGTTCCATTGGGCCAGGGTCATGTCGACGAACGGCGCGTCCTGCTGCAGGCCGGCATTGTTGACCAGGATATCGATCGTGCCCCATTTGGAGAGCATCTCATCGAACATCGCATTGACGTCGTCCTGGTTCGAGACGTCGGCCTTCACCGGATAGGCCTTGCGGCCGAGCGCGGTGATCTCACCCACCACCTTCTCCGCCCCGGTGAGGCTGGAGGAATAGTTGACCACGACATCGGCGCCCGCCCTGGCGAGCTCAAGCGCGACGCCCGCCCCGATGCCGGAGCTGGCCCCGGTCACGAGGGCCTTCTGACCCAATAACGGCTGATAGCTCATCTGATCTCTCCCTGTTTCGATTGCTGTGTTCGATCGCGTGAATTGGTGGCTCAGTGAGGGCTAGCGGCGCCATTCGTCGATGAGCGACGCCGCCAGGCCGGTCCAGCCGGTCTGATGCGACGCGCCCAGGCCGGCGCCGGTGTCTCCATGGAAATACTCGTGGAAAAAGATGTAATCACGCCAGTGCGGATCGTTCTGGAACTTGTCGATATTGGCATAGAGCGGCCGCCTGCCGTCCTTGCGCACGAAGATCTTGATCATCCCCTCGGCGATATATTCGGCGATCCCACCGATCGTCCATTCCTTGTCGTGCGCTGTCGTGATCTTGAAGTCGTCACCATAGGCCTTGGCCAGCTTGCGCAGCGATTCGATCATCAGGAAGGCTGTCGGGAACCAGATCGGGCCGCGCCAGTTGGAGTTGCCGCCCTTGATCTTGCAGTCGGCCTCGCCCGGCTCGTAGGTGACCGAGGCGCCGCCCAGGGTGAACGGGTGCTCCAGATGATAGGCCGACAGGCTGCGCAGGCCGTATTCGGACAGGAACTCATGCGGGTTGCAGATCCAGTCCAGCATGCGCCTCAGCTGGTCCTGGTCGACGATGGTCAGCGCCAGATTGTGGTCGCCTTCCTTGTTGTCGATGCGGTTGACGACGTGGCCCGCCAGCTCCTTGCGGTTCTCGACGAACCAGTCGAGGCTGCCCTTGAACTCCTTGAACTGGTTGACCCATTCGGTCTCCAGCCGTTCGACGGCATAGAGCGGGATCAGGCCGACCAGCGAGCGGACCTTCACCTTCTCGAAATGCCCGTCAGGATAACGCAGCACGTCGTAGAAGAAGCCGTCTTCTTCGTCCCACAAATTGTAGTTGCGGCCGCCCATCTTCTTCATGGCGGCGCCGATATAGATGTAGTGCTGGAAGAACTTGGTCGCCAAAGCCTCGTAGACCTTGTTCTCGCGCGCCAGCTCCAGCGAGATGCGCATCATGTTCAGGCAGAACATGCCCATCCAGCCGGTGGCGTCCGACTGCTCCAGCTTGGCCCCGCC